>Ga0207090_1067_pt2 | contig 22280 bp, 20 predicted proteins | sample Alteio_BWMinHeat_50_FD_153565 | JGI IMG/M metagenome (GOLD analysis project Ga0207090, IMG submission 153565) | Enriched cells from forest soil in Barre Woods Harvard Forest LTER site, Petersham, Massachusetts, United States -... | ecosystem: Environmental > Terrestrial > Soil > Temperate forest >...
ACTTCGAACCGGTCAGCAGACGCCGTTTTACATTTTCACAACCTATGTCCTGCTTTACGCGACGCAGCAACTGGGACTGAGCCGCGCAACCGTCCTGAACTTCGTGATGATCCAGTCGCTGCTCTCGATGTGCGCAATCCCATTCTTCGGTCACCTCTCCGACAAATACGGCCGGCGAGCGATTACCACCATAGGATGTATCGCGATGATGATCTGGCCATTTGTGTATTTCCAGCTTCTCGACACGAAATCCATCGGTTTGGTTTTTCTCGCGATCTTATTTGGCCTGCCGATTCAGGACCTGCAATACGGCCCCCAAGCCGCCTTCATTTCGGAAAGCTTCCCGGGATCACGCCGCTACAGCGGCGCTTCACTCGGCTACCAGCTTGCTTCGATTACCGCAGGCGGCCCCGCCCCGCTCATCGCCGTATGGCTTTTTGAAAAATACCGAAGCTCGACGGCGATCGCCGCCTACATTTCAGTAACGGCGCTGGTGAGCCTGATTTCCGTCTTGCTCTTGAAGGATCGAACCGGGCAGTTAGACTAGGAGTTAGGGATTTGCATAATACCCCTGCTTGGTTTGGATACGGATCCCCTGGCGGGAACAAGTCACGCGGATCTTGTGATACTTGCCGTCGGGAGGCGGCGCCGCATATTGGATCAGGTAACTGGAACGCGACGCGTTCATCGCTTCCGAGATCGTTTTCGCGAAGTCCGTGGAAACGGTTCCTCCTGTTAACTCTGCAAACTGATCGAAGGTGTAGATGGCATCGCCGGTCACGCCTCCCTCATTCACACTGTTTACAGTGATGCCGACCTTGTCGAGTGCTGTAGCAAGCCGCTGCAATCGGCGCGAGTAGTCATATGGCTCGCCAATCAGGCGGCCCGTTGCCGGTATGCCACGCGTGATCCAGACAATGTTCTTTCGGCCGGGAATCGACGCCATTCTCGAAGCAAGCATCTCAAATGCACTATAGGTTGCTTCGATCCGCAGGTTGACCAGGGTTTCGTCGACCGGCTTCAACCCATAGACATTATTCATCGCCGCATCGAGCAACGGCCGAATCTGCCGGGTCCAGGGAGTCTTCGCTCCCCCAGCGTCTGCTTCCGCAGCCGGCAAGGCGTGGACCGGATATAGGCTGCCGCTATTCGTCAGAAGGTAAAGGTAAACAGACTCGCTCGATTCGAGATGCTCCAGGGAGTGAACAATTTCGTCCGCCCCATACCCGCGATTGGACAGGTTTGCATTCAGCAGATCGAAGAGAATTACCATCGCAGGAAGCTTGGCGCCTGACCGCGTCGAAGCCCCATCTGCCAGCGGCACGGCCAGTTGCGGAACGTCTTCATCGCGGCGAAAGGCAGTGATGCTTTCGGATTTTCCTTGATCGAATACTTGAAACTCCTCGCTCCTCAGATCGACGGCCGGATCGCCATGGCCGTCGAATGCGACCACATTTAAGGCAACCATTTTCGTTCTCTGCGGCAGGGAAGACGGCCGGCCCTGACTGAATGCGATGCCTGCGGCTAGCGCAAGATTGCAAATGAGCTTTTCTCTTGTATGCATATGCCGTCCCTCCTTTTTGGAGACTGGGATCGGTTGCTGAGTACCTTCGCGATCTTGCTTGCATCTGGCGGCGCGGCCGTTTCAGCCCGCCCGGCAAATACCAAAAACCGGTTCATTTTTCGGGTTCGATCCTCAGAAGCGCGGCCTGATTTTCCTCTGTCAAGAGGTAGAGAAGACCGTCGGGACCTTGCCGTACGTCGCGGATCCGCTGATGAAGTTCGGTAAGCATCGGTTCGCGGCGAATCTCCTCCGTCTTTTCATTGAAGACGACGCGCTGAAGGTGTCCAGTACCTGGAATCTCGCCCTGCCGCATGGCGCCAACGAAGACGTTTCCCTTCCAGTTGGGAAAGCGGTCGCCGGTGTAAAAGGTCATGCCGGAAATGGCGATCGACGGGACCCAGAAAACCAGTGGCTGTTCCATCCCTTCCTGCCAGGGCTTTTCGGTCACCCGCGGGCCGGCGTAGAACCTTCCGTTGCTGACCACGGGCCAACCGTAATTCTTGCCCGCTTGAAGGATGTTGATCTCATCGCCTCCGTTCGGCCCATCTTCGTTCTCCCAGATGGCGCCGTTTTCCGGACTCACGATCAGACCGAGCGGATTTCTGTGACCCATCGTGAAGATCTCCGGGCGGTAGCCGGAGCGGCCGGCGAACGGATTGTCCTGCGGAACGGTCCCGTCATCTTTGAGACGGAGCACCTTGCCGGCAAGATCGTTCGGGTCCTGAGCGCGCGCAGCGTTCGGCGGATCGGCGATGCCGACCGACATGTAGATCATGCCGTCTTTGCCGAAAGCGATCCGGGACGCGTTGGCATCCGGAATCGCCGAGAAGATGTCTTTCACATCGGCGAGCGCGTTACCGTCCCAGCGCCCTCGCGCCAGGGTGATCACACCGGGACTGTTCGCTGGCAGGTTTGGGGCGGGGTTCGGCTTGTGATATGTGAAGTAGACCAGCTTGTTCTCGCTGAACCGTGGATGCAATGCGAGATCCATCAGGCCCGCAAGGCCTTGTGCCCGCACCTCCGGCAGGCCGGCGACGGGATTGGGCTCCAGCACTCCGTTGCGGAAGATTCGCAAGCGGCCCGCGCGTTCGCTAATCAGCATGTTGCCGTCGGGCAGAAACGCAAGGCTCCACGGATGCGACAGACCCTTCGTGACCACCACAATGCGGATCTTGTGCTGTTCACCGGTGTCGAAGACGAATGGCCCATCACCCAGCGGAGGCACCGATATGCCCGGCCGGGGGGCCTGCGGTTGCTGCTGCGCAAGAGCTGCAACCGCCACGATCATCGCCAATAGAGGAATCCATCGCAGATGTCCCATGAATGTGCTCCTTTACAACTAGTCGTAATACAGCGGCGCCTTCTTGAGCTTCGCATTCGCTGTAAAGTCATGTTGAATCCAAAGCTGGGCGCCGGTCTTCTTCAGAAATGCCTCCACGGCCGCTCTGGACGCCACAGTTTGCTCCGCGTTGAATTCCGTGGTGGGAATCTTCTTCAGCTTTCGCTCTTCCGGATAGTGATAGAGATCGCCGCTGAGAACAACGGGACCGGTCTTCGCCAGTTTCAAAAACAACACCTGGTGATCCGGCGAGTGACCGGGCGCGGACTTCATCACGACGGTTCCATCGCCAAAGACATCGAAATCTGCCGCCGTGATGATGGTGGTCTTGCTGGTCCTGAGCGCGCTGTAGTTGGCCGGTTCGGTGCGTGGAGACGGAGGCTCGGCAAACATCATGTCTCGCTCCGCTTTTCGTACGAGCCACGTGGACTTCGCAAAGACGTTTCCATTCCCGACGTGATCCCAATGAAAGTGCGAAAAGGCCAGATAGGTGATGTCAGCCGGTGCATAACCGATCTCCGCCAATTGTGCAGTCAGAGGTTTGGCCGAAGTCGCATATCGAAGCGTCGCAGGCCCGCCACCAGGCTTGAATGCGCTATCTGGAACTGCGCCCACATCCCAAACCAACGTTCCCTTTGGGTGCGCCACCAAAAAACAAGCCACTGACATATAGGTCGTGGCCAGCTCTTCCTTCTTCAGCTGATAAGGCGACGTATCCGGAATGTTCAAACTGCCGCAATCGAAGACATAGAGCCGCAAGGATTTAGGCACCTGCGCTTGGCGTTGTTGAGCCATCGCGAATGGCGCGCAGACCAGAATCGCGAGCAGCATTGTGCGGACGAGCTTGTATTTCGTCATCTTCATCGCCGGCCTCCGAAGTTTCGAATGGGCTTTGCCGGTAGATTGTACCCAAAAAGAGCGTCCGCCGTCTCCTTGAGATGTTCCCTTCATCCAGATCAGTAGCACGAATTTGCAACATTATATATATGGCGAAGATCGGGATATATATGGCGCAGATCGGGAGTTTCTTGCCTGACAAAATTTGTCAGAATCGTGCTTGCAAATCTGCACGGCGTTTTCCAAATCTGCACGGCGTTTTCCAGATTTGCATCGTGATTTCCAAATCTGCATGTGAATTTGCAAATTTGCACGACGTGATCATCTCTCACCGGAACGTTCCGCAGTCACGTTTCGACAAAAGGCGCAAAGCAGAACACAAGAGGCACAAAAAATCGATTCATAAACCCACTTTTTGTGCTTGATGTGTCTTTCTTGTGCCTTTTGTGTTCTGTTCCCGTCCCGTTGGTGCAAAGCCGCTACCCGCCGGAAAGCGCGCCGACGATGTAGATCTCGGCGCCGGGAGTGATCGGGGTGGCGAGGTCGCGCACCTTCTCCTCACCGAGAAAAATGTTCATGTGCGGGCGGACCAGGCTTTGCTCGTCGATCACGCGGAAGGCCAGACCAGGGAAGTGGCCGTCGAGAGCCGCGATCGCCTCCCCGACAGTGGATGCCTCGACCTCGATGACCCTGGAACCACCGGTATAGGAGTGGAGCAGTGCGGCGATCCGAACCCGAACGGCAGCCATCAGTCCAGACGCGCCGCAGTCAGCGACATGATCTTCGGTAGACCCGTAGCTGCACTCTGCCAGGAGTCGCCCTCATCGCGGCTTCCCCACACTTCGCCCGAAGTCGTACCGAATGCCAGTGCCAGCGGCGCGCCCCCGTTGTGCGCCATCGCCTGGCGCAGCACCGTATGCCAGGCGATGGATGGCAATCCGCGATCGAGGCGCTGCCAGGACTCGCCGCCATCGCGAGTTCGAAACACGGCAGGCTTGCCTCCGACGCTGGTGCGCGGCCACACCGTGCCGCCGTCCATCGGCACCACCCAAACGGTCTTGTCATCCTTCGGGTGGCAGGTCATTGGGAAGCCGATGTCGCCGATCTCTTTGGGCATGTTGTTGCCGATCCGCTTCCACCGCTGTTCTTTGAGATCGTCTTGCCAATCGAGCCGGTAGATGCCGCAATGATTCTGGTGGTACCAACGGCGGGGGTTGGCCGGATGGATGACGGCATCATGTGGATCGTGACCGTACTCGTATTCGCTGCCGTCGTCCTTGGGTGGGGCGAAATCCATGGCTACGCCCCCGTTCAACGGCCGCCAGGAGACGCCTTGATCTTCCGAGAGGCACAACCCTCCACCCGAAAGCCCGAGGAGAATTCGTTTCGGGTTGAGCGGATCCACCTGCACGGAATGGCATTTAGGCCCTTCCGGAGTGCCCGGAGCAAAGTTGTAGCACCACTTGGCCAGCATCGGATTGTCATTGAATCCCGGCACGCCATCCCAGGTGACGCCGTCGTCCTCACTCTTGAAAAGCCCGATCGGGCTGGCGCCTGCGTACCAGACACCAGGTTGAGCCGCATGAGCGGGCGATAGAAAAAACACATGGTCGAGCGTGAGCCCATTGCGCCGTCCATCGTCGGCCTCGAGGTTGGAGTTCACATACTCTTCTTTGGCGCGGAATTTCGGCGGACGTTCGGATTCTTTCCAGGTGCGCCCGCTATCCGTGGACCGATACACCGTTGGACCCAGGTGCCCGGTGCGCGCGGCGGCCAGGATCGTCCCGCCGCCGCGCGGGTCCTGTACCACGTGGTGAACCTGAGAGCCAAAGAACCACGGTTCGCCCAGCTTGCCACCATCGGGCCGCAGAGGCCACGCTCCCTTACGCGTTCCCAAAATCCATGTGTCCGCCCCCGCGGGGGCAACCGGCTGCGTCATTCGTCATCCTCCCTGTTGGCTAAATTATTGTAGCGGCGGTCTATGACCGCCGACAATGTCGCGGTCGATGGACTGCCGGCGCTCATAGAGTGCTGCTACAGTATGTCGAACGGCAATCGCCCGGATCGACACTCCCGCAAGAATTTACTCCCACTCGACGGAATTGCGGCGAGTATCCATCGCGCGGTTGGCAAGCTTGTCGGCTTCTTTGTTGTTTTCGCGGCGAACGTGGGAGATGGAAAAGCGGGGAATCAACTTAATCCATCGCAAGGCGGAATCGTAGAGGAGACGGATGCCTTCGTTCTTCACCTGATAATCGCCTTTGATTTGTTTGACGACGAGTTCCGAGTCGGCGAACAGATGAAGCTCCTCGCAACGGAAGAAGACGGCAAAGCGCAACGCCGTCACAAGGGCGGAGTACTCGGCGAAGTTATTCGTTCCGGTTCCGAGATACTCGGCGATGCGAGCCACGCCCGGAAAATGCACACCGATTCCCGCCTCGCCCGGATTTCCCCGCGAGCCGCCATCGATGTAGCCTTCGAGCCGCATTTATGCCACTTCGAATGGATGGTCGAGATTCTCGGGATCGTAGAGAATGCGCTGGCAGGCATCGCAGGTGATGATCTGAGCATTCTTGCGAATCTCCTGGAAGACCTGGGGACGGAGCCGCACCGTGCAGGTTCCGCACATCTCGTTACTGGCGGGACCGACGCCAATTCCACCGCGATGTTTCCTGACGCGATCGTATTGGAAGAGCAGATCCGGCGATATCGACGCCTCGATTTCCTGTCGCTCCTTGACCGAGGACTCGAGCGCGCTGAGATCTCGTTTGTTCTCTTCCTCGAGCTGCTTTCGTTGCGTCGAGACCTTCACCTGATCTTCATTCAGGAGAGCCTCGGCAGCCTTGACGTCCGCCTGGCCGGTTTCGGCCTCCATCATGAAATTAAGGATGTCGTCTTCAATCTTGCGGATGCCGAGCTGAGCGTGTTCGATTTCGTGTTGCAGCGCGCGATATTCATCGTTGGTCTTCACCGCCATCATCTGATCGCGGTACTTCGAGATCTTGCCCTCGATCGAGATGATCTCTATCTCGAGCTTCTTGCGGCTGCTTTGATTATTCTTGTTTTTCTCTTTTGCGGATTCGAGTCCCGCCTGAGCAGACTTCAGTTCTGCGTCGAGAGCTTTGGAGATGCCGGGAAACTTATCGATTCGGGCTCGAAGTTCCTGAATGGAGAGGTCGATGGCCTGAATGCGTATGAGTTGCTTTAGGTCCGAATTCATTTTTACAAAGTGGGCCCAGTAGGACTTGAACCTACGACTGCCCGGTTATGAGCCGGGAGCTCTAACCAACTGAGCTATGGGCCCGAAAAAAATCAAGCCGACAATTGCGGGAAATCCGGGGGCAGACGGAGGTGGGGCTATTTCGGGACGGAGGAAAAACTCTGAGACATGTGTCAGTTCTGAAAATGCTATCAGAGTTTTTCCTCCGTCCCGAAATAGCCCCACCTCCCGCAATTGTCGGCTTCATCTTACCTTAGTCGCGCCCGGTTCCGTCCAGAAAGGCGCGCAAACGCCTGCTGCGGCTGGGATGCCGCAGCTTCCGGAGCGCCTTCGCCTCGATTTGCCGGATGCGTTCGCGGGTGACCGCAAAGTTCTGGCCGACCTCTTCCAAGGTGTGTTCGGTCCCGTCTTCGAGTCCGAATCGCATCTTGATGACTCGCTCTTCACGCGGCGTCAGCGTGTTGAGAACCTGCTCGGTCATTTCCTTGAGGTTGATGTTGATCACCGCGTCAGCCGGAGAGACCACGCCGCGATCTTCGATGAAATCGCCAAGATGCGAATCTTCCTCTTCGCCGATCGGCGTCTCGAGCGAGATCGGTTCCTGCGCGATCTTCAGGACTTTGCGGACTTTGGACACCGGGATGTCCATGCGCTTTGCGATTTCTTCGCTTGTCGGTTCGCGGCCGAGTTCCTGGACGAGAGCGCGGGAAGTTCGGATCAACTTGTTGATGGTTTCGATCATGTGCACGGGAATGCGAATCGTTCGAGCCTGATCCGCAATTGCGCGCGTGATCGCCTGACGGATCCACCAGGTTGCGTAGGTTGAAAACTTATAACCGCGGCGGTATTCGAATTTATCCACGGCCTTCATAAGGCCGATGTTGCCTTCCTGAATCAGATCGAGGAACTGCAGTCCCCGGTTCGTGTACTTCTTGGCGATGGAAACCACGAGCCGCAGATTCGCCTCGACCAGTTCGCGTTTTGCGATCTCGGCCTGAACCTGCCCGCCCATGATCGTTTGCAGCGTCCGCTTCAATTCGAGCGTGGTCGATCTCGTCTCTCCTTCCATGTCCGAGATCTTCGTCTTGACCGTGCGGATGTCTTTCTGGACGGCCTTGCGGTATTCCTTCTTGGTGTGGTCGGCTTTCCGCTCGAGCTTGTTGAGTTCGTGTTCCAGCGGCCGCAGCTTCTCGACCGTCGATTTCATCAAACCCATCAAACGCAGCTTTTCCGAATTCGAGAATTCGAGGGAGCGGATCAGTTGCGACAGCTTCACCCGCGTCCGGCCGAGGTTCCAGGCTGCTCGTCGATATTGGGGCTTCTTCGACTTGGGCGTGTCGTCCAGTTTCACGCGAAGCGTATGGACCTTCTTGTAGGTCTTGCTGATGTTGTCGATGAGATCGAGAGTTTCCTGGTGTTTCTCTTCGATCCTTTCGTCAGTGAGTTCTTCGTCGCTAAACTGCAGAATGTCCTTGATGATGCTGGGATCTTTCTTCAGCTGATCGCCCAGAGAAATGATCTCCCGCACGATCACAGGCGAACGGGACAGAACTTTGAGAACGGTGAGCTGACCGCGCTCGATGCGTTTTGCAATCTCGACTTCGCCATCGCGCGTGAGCAGCGGAACGGTTCCCATTTCGCGGAGATACATGCGAACGGGATCGTTGGTCTTTTCAAGGGCGCCTGGCGTGAGGTCCAGTTCGACGCCATCTTCGGGCTGGCCGTCGTCCGACTTTCGTTCTCCGGGAATCTTGTCCAGCGGAGCGAAATTCTGATCATCGGTATCGATCACTTCGATGCCGGCGGTTCCGAAAGCCGAAAACAGGTCATCCAGGTCCTCGGCCGACGCGCTGATTTCGGGCGGCAGCAGATCGCTGACCTCGTCGTAAAGGAGGTAGCCCTTCTCTTTGCCGATATCGATCAGTTTCTGGACGCTATCGTCGTACTTTTCGTCCAGGCCGCCAAGTTGTTCCTCCAAGGCGGTACGCTTGGAATGGGCGTCCTTCTCGGCGACGGAAGGTTTTCCTTTTTTATGATTACCTTTAGCCACTTTATTCACTAATGCGCTGCTCCCTTTTATTTTCAAGCCTTGAATGCCGCGAGGCGGGTCCTTTCCGCAACAATATCCTGAAGCCTTTTCGTCAATTCTGTCTGATCGGGCCCGGGGCCGTAAACCTTGAGTTGCAACCGAATCGCCTGTTGCTCCTGGCCGAGGTGGCTGTCATAGAGTTGCTTCACGGAATCCAGTGCCTGTTCATTGGAAATAGGTCCACATGGTTCTGAAAGTGCAGCCCGAACTTCCTTAATCAGCTCTTCATCATCTTGGACGCTTCCCAGGGCCGTTTCGACGTTTCGGGCCGGATCTTTCACAAGTTCTTCCAGAACGGGGCGCGACCAGATTCGAGCCCCACAATCACCCTTTAATAATTGCTCTAGAGCACCAGCAATTTCCCGGCCTTGCCAAAGAGCATGTATCAATTGCTTTTCGGCGACTGTAAGCCTTCGCCCGGCGTCCACCGGTGCCGCCGTACGTGCAACCGGCCGGACATCGGGCCGGCGGGGCGAAACCTTCAGCCGTTCAAAAATCGCGCCTTCCGGTACTTTGAAGCCTTCGGCCACCGCTCGCGCGACTTCGAATTGCTCGACGCGGTCCTGAATCTTTGCGACGTATTGCATCACGTCGTTCACAGCGTTGGCCTTGATGGCCGGCTGATCCAGATCGGATTGCGCCGCCGCCTCGGTCATGAGGTACTGCCAAAAATGGGGCGCATTCGCCAGCAACCGGCCGTAAACCTCGCCGCCTTCCTTTCGAACGTAATCATCGGGATCGAGGCCGCCGGCCAGCTTTAGAATTCGAATCCTTAATCCCTTCGCCAGCAGCAGATCGATGGACCGCCGCATTGCGTTCTGACCCGCTGCGTCGGGGTCATAATTCATGACGACTTCTGGCACGTAACGTGCCATTGTCGCGACCTGCTGCTGCGTCAGCGCCGTGCCACATGACGCCACTACATTTTCGATTCCAGCCTGGTGCAGACTCAGGCAATCGAAATAGCCCTCGACAACAACCAGCCTGCCCGCCTTCTGCCCCACGTCTTTCGCAAAGTGCAGCGCGTACAGGACGTGAGACTTCGAATATAGGGGCGACTCCGCCGAATTCAAATATTTCGGCTGGGCATCCGGCATCAACGCCCTGCCGCCAAAACCAATCACCTTACCGCGCTCGTTCCAGATGGGGAACATCAACCGGCGGCGAAACCGGTCGTACACCTCACCTCGATCGTTCCGGACAAAGAGTCCACTGGCGACCGGATCCTTCAACCGCAAATGATTCATCAAACCGGCGGCCGGGGCGTAGCCAACGCCGAATCGCTTCACGAAAGCGGGCTCAACTTTTCGCTTCTCAACCACTTGCCGTGCGGGCGCCGCTTCGTCCGCTGAAAGCATTTGTTGAAAGTACGCCGCTGCGCGATCGTAAATTTCAAAAAGTTGCTTCCGCTCGTCCGATTTCTTATCGTCAAATCCGGAGTTCACCGGGATGGAAATTCCACATTTCCCGGCGACCAGTTCCACGGCCTCCGGAAAAGGAACCTTCTCCACCTGCATCACAAACGAGAAAACGTCGCCACCCGCGTGGCAACCGTGACAATAAAAGAATTGCTTATCGCGGTGAACGTTAAATGAAGGTGTTTTTTCGGAATGAAACGGGCAAAGCCCTTTTAACGTGTTCCCCGAACCCTTCAGGCTTACGAACTCCGAAACCACGCGGACAATATCGGCGGAATTCCGAACGGTTTCAGTGAAATTGTTCATTTAGGGCTGCTGCGGATCCGGAAAACGAAATCATATAATTTATACGTTTAGAAGTGAAAATTACAAGGGGTTTTAGCCACGGATTGAACGGATTCAACGAATGATGTGCTTTCGACGATTTTTTATTGCACCTCATCCGTTGAATCCGTTCAATCCGTGGCTAAAACTCCTATTCCCGAAGAGTTACGATCGTGACGCCACGGCCGCCCTCGGACTGAGGAGCGGATTCGAACCGGCCGACCTGCGAATGGCCGCCAAGCAGTTCCGAGATCGCCTGGCGCAGCGCGCCGGTCCCCATTCCGTGAACAATCCGGATGGTGTTCATCTGGGCAAGGAACGCGTCGTCGAGAAATTTGTCGGTCAATTCTACGGCTTCGTCCACTTTGCGGCCCACCACATTGAGCTCATTGTTCTCAAGCGGTTTCGATGAAACATTCACGTGAACATTTTTGGGCAACTGGATTGCCGAGGGTTCGACCACTGCAAGATCCGAAAATGGACGGCGTAGTTTAATATTTCCAACCATCACTTCCGCCTCGTTGCCTTTGACACTGGTAATCCTTCCAGTCACCGCCAAAGACACCACGCGTACAATCTGGCCCTCTGCGCCCGGCGACCCTGGGAGAGGGTGCCGCGAAGCGCCGGGAGAGGGCGCCTTCGCCGGCGGTTCTATTCTTTCCTTCTCTCTCCCGATCTCTCTTGTGGCCTGGGCTCTGGCATTCGCCAGCTTCTTCTCGAAGGATTTTTTCGCCGACTCGTCGCGCGCCGAACCCAACTCCCGCAACGCGCGGTCGGACATCTCCTGCACGATTCGCTCGAGCTTTTTCTCGACCTTTGCGATTTCATTCTTGTGTTGCGTGGTCAGCTGATCCAATTCCTTCTGCTTCCATTCCTCGAACTCGCGGCGCTCCTTTTCCAACCGAGTCTTTTCCTGTTCGAGATCGACAATCCTGCGCCGCAGTTCCTCTACGTAATGCGCGGCTTCGACGTCCGAGGTATCGAGAAAGCGGACCGCGGACACCAGCACGCGCCGCGGCAGTTGAAGCCGTTCAGCAATTTTCAGGCCGCTTGATGCACCCGACAATCCGTGAATGAGCCGATACGTCGGTTCCAGAGTGATTTCATTGAATTCCATCGCTGCATTCGCGATGCCCAGCGTTGTCTCGGCGAACAGTTTCAGCCGGTTGTAGTGGGTTGTCGCGATCGTCAAAGCGCCGATTTCGCGGAATTCTTCAAGCACAGCTCGCGCCAGCGCTGCGCCTTCACCCGGTTCCGTGCTGCCCCCGATCTCATCCAACAGAATCAATGAACGGGTGGTCACGGATTCGAGCATCGATTTGATCGCCAGGACGTGGGCGGAAAAAGTGCTGAGGTGATTGGTAATCGATTGTTGATCGCCGATATCGGCGAGCACGCGGTCAAAAATCGGCAAAGTCGCTTCCTCGGCGGGGACTGGTATTCCGGACTGCGCCATCAGCGCCAGCAGGCCCACGCTCTTCAGTACGATTGTCTTGCCACCGGCATTCGGTCCACTGATGACAAGAACCCGCCGATTTGCCTCCATGTCCAGCGATACCGGAGTCATCGAAGCGTTCTCCCGCCTGAGATTGTCTTCGAGCAGCGGATGCCGCGCCTTGATCAAGCTCAGCAGGGGCCCGCGAGAAAACACCGGCCGGACACAATCAAAGTCGCGGCCAAAGCGAGCTTTGGCAAAAACCAATTCGAGGTACGCCGCCAGAGACAGCGCTGCCTCGATCGGCGCGGCGCTGGCCTGTATTAAATCCGTCAATTCCGCGAGAATGCGGGCGATTTCAGCGTGTTCTTCATCCTGAAGCCGTACCAGATCGTTGTTCATCTCGAGGACGGCGAGCGGCTCCATGAAAACCGTGGCGCCGCTGGACGAACTTCCGTGAACGATACCTTCGACGCTTCGTTTCTGCTCGCTGCGGACCGGAATCACAAAACGGCCATTCCGGATCGTGACGAGCTGGTCCTGAAGCTGCGATGAATACGCCGGGCTGCGCAGAATCGACTCGAGCTTTTCAGTCAGGCGCGCGCGGGCGGCCGCAAGGGCTCTTCGAATCCGCCTCAACTCGGGGCTGTAGTTTTCATCCACTTCCCCGTTCTGAATCGCGCGGCCGAGGTGCTTGCTGAGATCGCGAAGATCGGGAAGCCCAAGGGCGGCCTGAGCGAGCCTCGGAAACTTTTCGCGATCTTCTTTCCAGCGCCCGCGGAGGCCTTCAGTGTGCGAGAGAAAAGATTGAATGGCTTCGATTTCGGCGACTTCCAGCACAGAGCCTGCAATTGTGAGCTTCGCCAATGCCTGCGGGAGGAGTGCGATGTCGTTGAATGGAACACGCTGCTCCCGGAGATACTGCATCGCCTCAGCCGTGACGGCATGTTCGCTGTCGAGCTTCTGTTCGTCCAGTATCGGGGCGAGTTCGTCGAGCGCATGGTAACCGGCTTTGGTCGACAGGTATCGCCCAAGCAGCTCTTTCAGGCGGTAGTATTCGAGCGCTTCCAGAGAGAAATCCATAAGGGCTACTGCCTGTTGATCAGGCTGGCGACGACGGCGGCGCCGAAGCCGTTGTCGATGTTCACGACCGTGACATTGGATGCGCAACTGTTCAGCATGCCCAGCAGCGCCGCGATGCCGTTAAAGCTCGCGCCGTAACCTACGCTCGTGGGAACCGCGATGACCGGAACCGCCACAAGGCCGCCAACCACGCTGGGCAGCGCTCCCTCCATGCCTGCCGCGACAATGACCACGCGAGCCTGCGCCAGCCGTTCACGCCGGTCGAGCAGACGGTGAAGGCCTGCGACTCCGACGTCGTAGAGCGAATCCACATGATTGCCCATCAGCTTCAAAGTGACGACGGCTTCTTCTGCCACCGGCATGTCCGACGTGCCGGCGGACACGACCATCACCGTGCCTTTGCCGCGGATCTTCTTGTCTTTCAGGATCGTGATCGCACGGGCGCTTTCGTGGAATTCGGCTTCTTTCGCAGCCTGTTTCACACCCTCGAAATGCTCGGCCGTCGTGCGGGTGACCAGAATATTGTGCTCGTGCTTATACATCGACTCGACAATCCTGCGCACCTGCTCCACTGTTTTGCCGGGGCCAAAGATTACCTCGGGAAAGCCCTGCCGCAACGATCGATGATGATCGACGTTGGCGAACCCAAGATCCTCGAACGGCAGCGCCCGCAGACGTTGCAACGCGTCGTCAGAAGAAAGTTCGCCGGCCTTGAACTCGTCCAGAATTTTGCGAATCTGATCTTCAGTCATTATCGGACCGTCAGTTCCCAGTAAGAGAATAGCCACAAAAAGCGCAAAGGAATTAACTTTTTGCGCCTTTTGTGCCTTTTTGTGGCTATTCTCTTCCCTCTGTTGACCGCTTTTGAGGCAAAAGCTGATGGCTGGAGCTAAGTCTTGATATTACACAAGTTACGCATAACGCTCGAGATGATTAAGTTCGAGCACACCGTCTTCGCCCTGCCCTTTGCATTGATCGGCGCATTGTTGGCGCGAAAGGGATTACCGGCGGCCTGGCAGACGGGCTGGATTGTGGCGGCAATGGTCGGGGCTCGAAGTGCGGCAATGGCGTTCAACCGGATCGCGGATCGGCATTACGACGGCCTCAATCCGCGCACAAGCGGGCGCGCGTTGCCAGCTGGAAACTTGTCCACAGGTTTTGCTCTGGCCTTCACGGCCGCGATGTCGGCCCTTTTTGTTTTTTCCGCCTGGAGGCTGAATTCACTCTGCTTTTATTTGTCATTTCCAACGCTGGCAATCCTGCTTTCATACTCGTACACTAAGAGATTCACGTCGCTCAGCCACCTCGTTTTGGGATTTTCTGTCGGCTGTGCACCCTTAGCCGCATGGTTAGCGGTCCGGGGTGAGTTTGCGCTGCCACCGATTCTGTTGGGTGCCGCGGTAACGTTCTGGGTCGCGGGATTCGATCTGATTTACGCGTTGCAAGACATCGAGTTCGATCGAGGCGCAAGACTCTTTTCCCTGCCTTCGAGGTTCGGGATTGGACCGGCGCTGCGAGTCTCGACGCTGTTTCACGGCGCAACTGTGATCCTGCTTGGCGCGACGGCGATGCTCACGAATCTGGGCTGGCTCGCTTTTGCCGGTATCGCGATGGTTGCGGGAATTCTGTATTGGGAACATCGGCTCGTCACACCGCAGGACCTGAGCCGAATTAACGTCGCATTTTTTAACCTGAACGGCTACGTCAGCATTCTTTTGCTGTTGACATTTGCAGGAGACATCTTAATAAGGTGAATACTCTCGGATTGATGCTCGGTCTGATCCTGCCGCCGGCGCGAAAGCATTTCTGGCAACTGGCGACGTTCGATCACTGGAACTTTCTCTACAGCAGGCAGCCTGTAACGGCCAAACTGTTCGACATTTTCGTGCTCATTCCCTACCTCACCATCCTGATCATTCTCGCGGTCTACGGCATTCATCGCTATCACCTCGTATACCTGTATCTGAAGCACAAGGACAAGGTCGCGAAGCCCAAGGGGATTCTCGCTGTGAAGCCCCGCGTCACCGTACAACTGCCGATCTACAACGAACTGTATGTTGTCGAGCGGTTGATCGAGGCGGCGTGCGCAATTCGTTATCCAGGCGAACTGCTGGAAATTCAGGTGCTGGACGATTCCACGGACGGCACGGCGGAAATCGCGGCCGCTTGTGTCGAGAAACATCGGGAACTGGGTTTCAACATCCATCATATTCACCGGTCCAACCGTCATGGCTTCAAGGCGGGCGCCCTCGAGAATGGGTTGAGGCTCGCCACGGGTGAGTTGGTCGCGATCTTCGATGCGGATTTCATTCCGCCGCCCAACTTCATCGAGGACGTCCTGGATTACTTCAGCGATGCGCAGGTCGGCATGGTGCAGGCGCGATGGGGGCACATCAATCGCGAGTATTCGTTCCTGACCCAGGTGGAATCCGTGATTTTGGACGGCCACTTCATGATTGAGCACGGTGGGCGCCACTTCTCAGGCAGGTTTTTCAATTTCAACGGTACGGCGGGCATCTGGCGGCGCGTTGCGATCGAAACCGCAGGCGGATGGCAACACGACACGCTGACCGAGGACACGGACCTAAGCTATCGCGCGCAGATGGCCGGGTGGAAATTCCTGTATCTGCCGCACATTGTGTGTCCCGCGGAGCTTCCCGTCGAAATGAACTCCTTCAAGAGCCAGCAGGCGCGATGGGCGAAAGGTCTGGTGCAGACCGCAATCAAGCTGCTGCCGCGAATCATGACCAGCAGGCTGCCATGGAAGATCAAAATAGAGGCATTCTTCCATCTGACGGCAAACATTTCGTACCCGCTGATGATCGTGCTGTCTTTCCTGATGCTGCCGGTGATGATCGTGCGCTTCAACCAGGGCTGGTTCCAGATGCTCTACATCGATTTGCCGCTTTGGCTTGCATCGACGGCATCGGTTTCCACGTTCTATCTGATCTCGCAAAAAGAACTTTATCCGGACTGGAGACTACGCCTGAAGTATTTGCCTTTTCTGATGTCGCTGTTTATCGGCCTGTCAGTAAGTAATTCCAAAGCGGTTATGGAAGCGCTTCTGGGAATCAAGACGAGTTTCAAACGAACACCGAAGTATCACATCGAAAACAAAGCCGACCGCTGGGTTACCAAGAAGTATCAGCGCCGGACTGGAATGATGCCGATCCTGGAACTGAGTCTGGGAGCGTACTTCGCGCTGGTCGTGTATTACGCGTTGATAAATCTGAATTATCCGACGATTCCCTTCCTCATGCTCTTCGTAGTGGGGTTCACATACATGGGCCTCATGTCGATCCTGCATATGACATTGCATCGATGGCTAAGAGGGTAGTAAGCACCAAGGCACAAAGACACAAAGACACAAAGAAAGGCCGCATTCAATGGTTGTTCATGCGGCCTTTCTTTGTGTCTTTGTGCCTTTGTGCCTTGGTGTTTACTACCCTCGGCGTCGAAAAGGAACCAGCCGCGGAATACCGCGCCCGCCGCGTCCGGCTTGCCCAGCGCATCAAGGGCAACGTTCTGGTTCTACGCGCCGCCCCGGACCAGGAACTCGTGAAGTACCAGCCGGAGCGGAATTTCTATTACCTCACCGGGTTCGATGAGCCGAGTGCCATCCTGCTCCTGGACGCCGCAAGCGACCCTCCACAGGAATTCCTCTTCCTTCCGGAACGCCAGCCGGCCGATGAACGCTGGACCGGGGCGAAGCTCGGCCCTGGCGCCGAGGCGGAGAAGACCACAGGATTTGCGAAAGTGCTCGCAACTTCGGAGCTCGACGCGACGCTGAAGCAGGTTTCAGAACACGCCAAATCGGTCTATGGTTTGAACGATGTCAGAAACGACATCGCGTATCTCCGGCAGGTGAAGTCGGCGACAGAAATCGCTCTCCTGGAGAAAGCCATCCAGATCACGCTCCAGGCTGAACAGGCCGCCGCAAAAACTATTGCTCCCGGCGTCATGGAATACCAGGTCGAGGCCGCGCTCGAATTTGAATTCCGCCGCAATGGGGCAGAGCGGCCAGGATTCCCTTCCATTGTCGGTTCCGGGCCGTACTCGACGGTTTTGCACTACGACAAGAGCGAGCGGCGCATGCAGACGGGCGAAGTCGTTGTGGTGGATATCGGGGCGGAGTACGGCGGCTACAGCGCGGACGTCACGCGCACATATCCGGTTTCAGGAAAATTCTCGGCACGCCAGCGAGAGCTCTATCAAATCGTTCTCGATGCCCAGAAGGCCGCAATCGCTAAAGTAAAGCCCGGCGCGCGAATCAGCGACCTTCATCAAGCGGCGATGGGCTATATTCGATTGAAGGGGTACGACAAGTATTTTATTCACGGCACGAGTCATCACATTGGCCTCGAGGTCCACGATGCAGGCGATGCGTCGCGGCCGCTTGAGCCGAACATGGTCGTCACGATCGAACCTGGTATCTACATCCCAGAGGAGCAGATTGGGATCCGCATCGAAGACGATGTCCTTGTGACGCCCGCCGGTTACCGCGTCCTGTCCGATTTTCCGAAGGAACCCGCCGAGGTCGAGGCGCTGGTCAAGCGCTAGCCGACTGAGCTATACTGTCCGTTTGCACACACCGACAGGAGCCTTTCTGTAATGATTCAAGCCACACAACTGCGCCGCGGAAACACCATCCTGCTCAATAATGAGCTTTACCAGGTCGTGGATTATCAACATATTACGCCTGGAAACTGGCGCGGAATGGTCCAAACGAAGCTGCGAAAACTGAGCACCGGGTCGATCATCGATCACCGCTTCCGTTCGGAAGATCGCGTCGAACGCGCGGTCCTCGACGAGCGCGAGATGGAGTATCTGTACAAAGACGGGACCAACCACTATTTCATGGATACCGAGAACTACGAGCAGATCTATTTCAATGAAGAGATGCTCGGCGACGCGGTGAATTACCTGATCGCCAATTCAAAGATCAAAGTCGAGTTCTATGAAGGCAAAGCACTCGGAGTGGAATTGCCCGCTACGATCGATCTTCGCGTTGTCTCGACAGACCCGGGAATGCCTTCGGCGACGGTCAGTAATGTCTTAAAGCCGGCAAAACTGGAAACCGGACTGGTCGTGGGCGTCCCACACTTCGTTCAGGAAGGCGAAATCATCAAGGTCGATACGACCGAGGGAAAGTATCTCGAACGTGTACGGGGATAGTCACCACAGAGACACAAAGACACAGAGAAGGAAGACAGGGGAGAAATCGGGGCCAGACCCTATTTTCTGCAATCCAGGAAAATTTGGGTCTGGCCCCGATTTCTCCCCTGTCTTCCTTCTCTGTGTCTTTGTGTCTCTGTGGTGACTACCCTGCGATCGTGCGGAGAATCTGCAACAGTTCATCCTCTTCTCTCACAAAGATCGTCCGGAAATCGAATACCACCCTTCCCTCTTCCACTCTTGCGATGACCGGCGGATTGGAACCACGAAGACGCCGTTCCAATTCCGCTTCCGACAATCCGGGAATGTTCAGCGCAACGCCCCACGACGGAAAGAAAGCTTCAGGGGCCGCTCCGCCGCCGGCCAGAGACTTCAGCGCGATCGGGTTCGCCGCCGGACCCACACGACGCGCGAATGCTTCAGCACGGGACCTCAATTCCCCTTCGCTGGCGCGCAACATTTTCCACGTTGGAATCTCATCGAGTTCTCCGCGGAGATAAGCCCGCAGTACATATTCGAGAATGGCGATTGTGAGCTTATCCACACGTAAGGCGCGGAAGAGCGGATTCTTCCGCATCTTTTCGACGTAGAGTTTTTTGCCTGCGATGATTCCCGTCTGCGGTCCGCCCATGAGCTTATCGCCGCTGAAAGTGACAATATCGACGCCGGCGCTGATGCTGTCGCCTGCAACAGGCTCGCCCGGGACAGCCAGGGATTCGAGCCTGGCGACACAGCCGCTTCCAATGTCTTCAAATACAGGAATATTGCGCCGCCTGCCGAGTTCAACAAGTTCTTCGAGGGATGGACGCTCAGTGAAACCGGTCATCCGAAAGTTACTGGGGTGCACGCGCAGCAACAACCGCGTGTTTTCGCCGATCGCTTTCTCGTAATCCTTGATGCGAGTGCGATTCGTGGAGCCTACTTCGCGCACTCGCGCGCCGCTGCGGACCAGGATATCGGGAATGCGAAAGGATTCTCCAATCTCGACCTGCTCGCCGCGCGATGCGATCACTTCGCCACCTTCGCCCAGGGTATTGAGCACAAGAAAAACCGCAGCCGCATTGTTGTTGACGACTATTGCGGCTTCGCAACCTAACAATAACTCAAGACTCCTGCTGACGTGCGAATCGCGCTTCCCGCGCTTGCCCTGCGCGACATCGAATTCCAGGTTGGAATAGCCCGTGGAGACTTCGCGCAGGTGCTCAATTGCGCCTTCGGGAAGCGGGGCGCGGCCCAGGTTGGTATGCAAAACGACGCCGGAAGCGTTGATGACGCGGCGCAGAGACGGCTGGAGAGTCTCTTGAAGACGATTCGCAACTTCACGGGCAATTCGCGAAGTCAACTCCGTTCGAGGCGCGCCCGCTTTGGATTCCGCCAATTCGCTTCGCATCTCTGAGAAAACGTCGTCAAGAATGCCGGCAACAAACGGCTGGGCAAGAATATTCCGAAATTCCGCGAGCTCCTGAGCTCGCAGAACATCATTAACAGGTGGAATTTGCCGCAATGCTTTCATCGTTGTCCGATCTCCTGATCTCGAAGATGACAAATTCGAAAAGATTCCCGTTCAAGCTTCTTTGGACACGCCGTTCTGTAAGAATTCCGCCGATCTTCTTCATCGCCTTTTGCGACCGGAAGTTTGTAGTGCCGACCAGGAAAATGACGCGATCGACAAACTTGAAGGCGTAGTCCAGCATGAGGCGCTTCATCTCCCCGTTGTAAACTCCGCCCCAATGGGACCGGGCCAGAAACGTCCAGCCGATCTCAAGTTCGCCTGGATCAGGTCCGTACCAGAAGTAGCGCGACGAACCGATGATCGTCCGGGTCCTTCGGTCCACTGCTATGAGGGCTCCTCCCGACTCAAGCCCCTCCCGAAAATACTCCCTGAAGAGCTCCTCCTTGTAACGGTCACGCGCGGGATGCACCTCCCAGATTAGTGGGTCCGCTGCCACTGCGAACAATTCCTCCCAATCCTCAGGCCGCAGGGGCCGCATTTCGACGAGTTCCCCGACGAGGTGAGGTTGCAGGTCAAAGCGTTCCATAGTGTGACATTTCATTAATTCGTGCGGGGCGCAATGTAGCCTTTGCGGGCGCGGACCTGGAGCCGCTTGCCATCTTTTCCAGTCGCGACCACTTTGACGCTTCGGAAGGTCCCGTCGTGAGCCCGGTTCTTGGAGACATAGCCGATCGTATATTGGTTGCGGATTCCTCCTGCAATTTTGCGCCAGATGCCGGGCAACTCATCCAGGGTTTTGGCACGGTACGCCTCGCCGGCGGTGAGCTTCGCCAAATCCTGGAGCACTTTTGGATTCTGATCTGCATCATCCGGGTCATCGATATCAATCGTGTAAATCGCCGCGTTCGATTGCCCGGCCAACGCCAAAACACCACTTTCCGTTTGACCGCTGGCGTTATCGCCGCCGTCACTCAATATGACCAGCGCCCTGCGCTGGTGTGTGCCTGCCTCGAGATGTTTTAAGGCGGCGGCAACTGCATCGTAAAGAGCCGTTTTACCCTCGGCTCGCGTGTGGAGCAACGCGGCGCGAAGTTGATCGATGTCGCTGGTGAACGGCTGGCCTTCCGGCAATCCCATCGTTATGCGTTCGTTGAAATTGACGATGAAGATTTCGTCCTGCGGGTTGCTGGACTGGGCGAATGCCAGTGAAGCGTCGATGACATCCGATCGCTTCCTCCGCATGCTGCCGCTATTGTCGATCACGAGGCCGACAGTGGCGGGAATGTCTTCCGGACGGACAAATTGAATGGTTTGCTCCTGACCGGCTTCAACGATACGGAAATCGTCCCTGGCTAGTCCCTGGACCGAACGGCCTCTGGCATCCGTGACCGTGACATTGAAAATCACCAGGTCCACGTCCACCGATAGCTTGAAATCGCGTGGCTTGGAATCCGGCGGGTTCTGGGCGAACGCAGATGGAGTCAGGCTCATCCACAAAAGAAAACCAATTGCGAATGCGTTCATATAACGGCCGGCTTAATTGGGGACCGTCTGCGGACCGAGCCGGATTTCAAGCGGAGTATTTTTCGGAAATGTTACTTCTTGTCCCCTGCCGATGATGTTGGAATATACCAAACGAGCGGCGCCGTAAAATCCTAAGACGCTGGCAACGGGTTGGGAAATGCGCCCGAGCGCAGCGCCCAGCGATCCAAAACCGATTCCACCAGCCAGAATGCGAGGGCCAAAATTGTTGCCGGGACCACCGATACGTCCAGGCCGCAGTGTCGCCCCAACGTCGTCGGCATCGTTGTCGGGTTCTACATCTTTACCTTCCGTGCTCCGGGCCGCCAGGAGTACCGAGATGGCGGGAGCAATGAACCGCGTCTTGGATTCTGCGACCGTGGCGCCTCCCTCCTCATCCAACTTTACGGCGCCGCTGCTCCCATTCACTTCAATGCTTTCAAGACGGCCTTCGACCTGTTGAATAGACGGAGCCTTCGCTGGATCCGGCGTTTGCGCCTCAACTCCAGTGAACATGAACGCCAACTTTCCGCTTCGATGCCACAGCCGCGCCGGCTGAGCCTGCACGACCGTGCCATGAAGACGGCTGCCTTCCGGGAAAATGAGGCGATTGTCCGCAGAAAACACCGGCCGGGTCGTCACCGCTTCCACGGCGGCTCCATGGGACGCGGTCTGCGAATCCAACGCGGTGGACAGCCGGGCGGCCACGATGCTATCGGCTGGAGGCCCTGATGAACCAACTGCATCGAGCGACGGAATGAATTCGACGCTGCCAAAATCCAATGGTGATTGGAGCGTGGCGGTGAAGCGCGTTCCGGCCTT
>Ga0207090_1096_pt1 | contig 22191 bp, 23 predicted proteins | sample Alteio_BWMinHeat_50_FD_153565 | JGI IMG/M metagenome (GOLD analysis project Ga0207090, IMG submission 153565) | Enriched cells from forest soil in Barre Woods Harvard Forest LTER site, Petersham, Massachusetts, United States -... | ecosystem: Environmental > Terrestrial > Soil > Temperate forest >...
TTCGAGGGCGACGAGCATCTTTCCGTGGCCGGTAATGACCGCCTCGGGTCTTCCTTGAGCCACGGCGCGGAGAATCTGTTTCACTGCTTTGTCGGTAGGCATCACGAGCCAGGCTGGAGGCCCGTTCTTAACCGAGTCCCGCGGATTCCCGTCATTGTCTACGCGTCCGATGTTGCTGGCGACGAAGCCGGGGCTGATCAAGGTCACCTTGACACCGGCCTGGCGCAACTCCGGCAGAATCGAATTCGACAGGCTTCGCACCGCAAACTTGCTCATTCCATAAGCGGAGCCACCGGGCATCGGTATCCAGCCGGCAACGCTGGTGTCATAAGCGATTCGTCGCGAGTTTAGCTATCGGCTGGTTTCCGGAAAGGCTATACGGCCATCAGAAACTTCGGCTGCCCCTCGCCCTGCCCCATGACTCGCGCGAACAACGTTTTTCGCCGGAACCGTTAACTTTCGTTCCAATAAATCGTAGTAAATGGTTGAAGTGTGGGGAACAAATCCCTCGCTAGCGTCGTATGCCTGACAATCGGCTGCGGGTGTGCCCGGCCCGAAGATTTACGCTATGGATGACCATCAGGAGATCCCCAATACTCCGCCCCCTGATCCCCGGGACTCGCCGGGCCGGTTGGCCAGCCCGAGTACTTTTTCGCTGATCCTCGATTTCAAGGGTAGAGCTACGTTGCAAACGGCGTCCGCCGACCCGGCCGCGCTCGTTCGTGAGCTCAACGGGGAATCCGCAGCTATTGGCAACACTGCAGCCGAAGAGATCAGAAGCACCCTCAAACCGCAGTTGCCCGCAGCAGAGGTATCGGTGACCATCGACTTCGCTCCCGGAAGCATCCAGTGGTCCGGAGTGGTCTTGATTGTGGACCACTTTGCCAGGATCGCGGAGAACGCTGGCTTCTCGGAGTACGTCCGTAAAGCAATCCAGTTGGTACTCAACAAGGCGATCAGGAGTCGAATCGAAACGCATGCGGTCCAGCAGAACGCAGCGGTAAAACGTGTGGTCACCAGGGCGGCGCCCGCCAAAGCGCAGATTCTGTCGCAGCGGCGCAGTGGTTTTCTGTGGTGGTGTGCCGGGGCGGTTCCGGAGACCCTGCGCTTGTATCCGAGTGAAAAGGCCAAGTATGAAGGCATCGGCGGCGCGGTTCTGACCACCGGTGCACTCGCGTTCCTCTCGGGGTTTTACGCCATCTACACGACGCTCGCTGCGGGACCGTACAGCGTCCTGGTGTCCATTGGCTTCGGCATGCTGTGGGCAGCCGCCATCTTCAATCTCGACCGGTATATTGTCTCCTCCCTGCGAAAGCCCACCGACGCCGGAACGCCCTGGCGGCAGCGCTTCGCGCAAACGTGGCTTCCGGCGGTGCCGCGGCTGGGCCTGGCGATCCTGATCGGCATTACTCTCTCGAAACCCCTCGAGCTCCGGCTTTTTCATAGCGCGATCGCAGGTCAGGCGCGCAGACAATTGATGCAGGAGTATGTCCAGAAGTCGATCATCACCACCTTGCCGCGCAGGCTTTCAGGCGTCAGCGGCGATGAATTCAGCCAGGCCACGGCGCCACCCAGGGCTGGTAACTCGCCTTCGATCGGAGGCGCGGAGGAGGACGCTTTATTCGACATCATGGCGCCGCCAGCCATCGCACCGCCGGTCATTGCGCCCGCGGTCATTGCCGGACCGCCGGGCATCGCCGCGCCACCTGTTGGTGGAGCCGCATCCGGATGGATCACATCAATCAGCGATTGCTCGATACGATTGGTGCTGGTGAGGGATAAACGGGTCAATACTCCCGTATCCCACCCGAGAGCGATGGCAATGACGGCAACAATGACGGCAACACCGAGACCACGCCGCAGCCATTCTCCCGCGCCGAAAGAACCCTTCAGCGCCGCAAAAACCCGGCTGCCTGCAAGAGTCGCAACGGCAAGCGAGGTGATGCCGCCGAGAGCGTAAGCAAATAACAAAAGAGTTGTCTGGGTGCTCGGTCCGTTGATGGCTGCGCCGGTCAGGATCAGTCCGAGGATCGGGCCGGCACAAGGCGCCCACAGGAAACCGGTCGCGACGCCGAAGACCAGTGACGAAAATACTCCTCCGCCGGCCCCAGGCCCATTTGCCGATAACAGGCGATTGCCTAAAGCAACAAATGGCCGCGTCATCCAGGCAGCGGCGTGTTCGGACAGCAGCGCCAACCCGCTGACCGCCAGAAGAATCAGCGCCAGCATACGGCCGTAGTCGTTGATGCGTACCGCCCACGCGCCGCCCACTGCGGCCAGCGTGGCGATGCCGGAGAACGCAACAGCCATGCCCACGAGCAACGGCGCTGTGCTGCGTGCGAAGGACTGCCCGCTACGGGCGAACACAAACGGCAATACCGGGAGAATGCATGGACTGAGAATCGTCAATGCACCGCCAAGGAAAGCCAGAACTGCAATTATCATTTCTGTATCTGTTGCCGGAACGGACGGACCCGGATTGTGAATGGGGCACGTCCCATGCCTTCGTCTGTTTCTAGTTTGAGTCGAAAGTCATTTCGACGTTCATGCGTACCTTCACGGGGAGACCATCTTTGATGGCGGGGCTGAACCTCCATTGGATCAACGCGCCGATGGCATTCTCATCCAGCTCCCAGGATAGCGAGCGAACAACCCGGACAACCCTGGGGACTCCGTTTTCCTGGATTACGGCGTCGAGCACGACGGGGCCGGCGTGCGCCAGGTCTCTTCCGCCTGCATATGACGGATCGACTCTGTGAATGATTCGTGGCGGCACGACGCCAGGCCCCACCCGCGTCGCCATGTCATTTGCTATCGCTTCATTGAGTTCCGCATTGCGCAGGCTGAATTCAACGGACACTTCGCGTATTGTTTCCTCCGCTTTACCGCTTCGCCGCCCTGGAGTGAATTTCCACTCGCGGACAGCGAGCAAGGCATTTTCATCGAGTCCAAATCCAAGGCCCTTCACAATCCGCAGATTTCTGGGGCGTCCATCGATGCCCACACGCACTTCGACTCGCACTATTCCTTCGATGCCGCGCTTGACCGCTTCATCGCTGTATAGAGGAGGAGTGGTGTATTCAATGACCTCAGGCGCGACGACCGCCGCATCCGCTGCCGCAACCGGCGCCCGCAATGCCGCCAGGGGAAGTACCAGACCGATCGTCACCGTGATTGCAAGTGCCGCTGTCCGTGCGGCAGGCCTGCGGCGATTGAGACTCGAATTCAGAATAGCGACGAGTCTGGCTTCGAGACCAGAAGGTTTGGCCATCGCCAGCGCCGCAAGCCATGCCGGTCTTTGCTTCTTCACGGCGCGGGCAATTTCGAGCAGATGTGTGGCATAGTCTCGGCCGTCAACCCCCAGATTAAGGACGACGTCATCGCAGGCGCGTTCGCTCTCGAAATCGAGACGATTGCGCGCAATCCAGAACAGAGGATTAAACCAATAGACGACACAGGTAAGCTCCACCAGGATTTGAAACAGCCAGTCCGCCCGTCGAACGTGCGCAAATTCGTGAGCCAGCACGATGCGCTTGCGATCGTCGGGCCATTCTGAGGCACATCCCGGCATCAGCACTCGTGGACGGAGAAACCCCCATGTCATGGGCATGGTCCGGTACTCGCATGCCAGCAGACGTATTCTGCGCTTTACAGCCAATGCCCTCGATATATCGGCCGCAGCCCCGGTCCACGCCGAGCCGGAAAGCGGCTGACTGTGAGAGCCAAACCGCCCCAGGCGAACGAATCCCTGTAAGAGAGTGAGCAGCGCGATAAGCGAACCGGCGACCCAAATCACCGGTAATGTCACGCTCAGAATCGAGCCGCCCGGTTCGATTGCCAATGCATGAATACTGGTTTGGCCATGGGCGCCGGCAATGCGGGTCGCCCGCAGGATAATCGGAAACACTCCGGCTACCTTCGTTGCCGCCGTCGGCTGCCACGACGGCAATAGGACAGCAAGCAAAGGCAGGAGCGCGGCCGACCCGACAGCCATCACCCAGAGCAGGTGCCGTTCGGCTGCAGGCCGGCGCCGCAGGAAGAACATGGCGAAATAAGTAAAAGCCAGGAGCGCAGATGCTTTGATCATTTGCGTTTTCCTTCCTTCTTTGCTTTCTCGATCAGTGCAGACATTCGATCGAGCTGTTCTTCTGAAACGTCGGAGCCCCCTTTGCCAAGCAGCGTTGCCACGGCCTTTTCCGGTGAACCTTCAAAGAAGGTCTCGATCATGTACATCAATACAGAGCGCTGAAGTTTTTCGCGGCGAACCTTCGGAAGGTAGACATAGCGAAGCCCTTGCTCTTCATGTCGAAGGTGCCCCTTCTCCTCGAGCACGCGGAGCTGCGCACGCACGGTCGAATATGCCGGATCTCCCGGAAGCTGTCCGCGCACCTCGCTTGCCGTCGCGCGGCCAAGGCGGTAGAGAATGTCCATGATGAGTCGCTCGCGCCGGCTGAACGTTGACTGAGTTGCCAGTGACATGTGACTGCTTTCATAGCATGGTGCTATAAAAACAGTCAATACTTTTCGGGCTTATCTTTTCCGTGTCTGTTTCCGGAAAGGACGGACCTGATGTTGAACGGGTCCGTCCCAACGGTTCTTCTGCCTCGAATTTAGTTGCCGCGGCGGGCCCCTGCGGCAGGCGCTGCGCTCACTTTCCAGATCCGGTTTCCATTCGGCGCATCGTCCGAAATCAACAGGGAACCATCCCGGGCGACAGTGATGCCGACCGGACGAGCCCACGGCAGCACCTGCGAGCCGTTTGAACCGTCACTGGCAAGAAGACCGGTCACGAACTCTTCCAGCGGGCCCGGTTTGCCGTTGACCATCGGGAAAAACGCCACCTTGTATCCGGCTGCCACAGCACGGTTCCAGGAACCATGGAGGGCGACGAACGCCCCGTTGCGATAGTGCTGCGGGAACTGCGTCGCCGTGTAGAACGCGATGCCCAGAGCGGCCGAGTGCGCCGGAATCAGAACGTCGGGAACGATCGCCCGGTTCACAAGCTCCGGGAAAGCTCCAACATAGCGGGGATCCGGGTTTTTGCCGATGTACGAATAGGGCCAGCCGTAAAACCCGCCATCTTTTACCGACGTGGCGTAGTCGGGAACCAGGTCGTCTCCGAGGTTGTCGCGTTCATTGATAGCGACCCATGGAATATCGGTGCCCGGCTGTAACGCCAGTCCAACGGGATTGCGGATGCCGGACGCGAACACACGATAGCCTGAACCGTCCGGATTAAACTCGAGAACCGCCGCCCGGCGGCAGTCTTCACCGGCATTGTTGTTTGAGCCCGATCCGACGGCGACGTACATCTTGGTGCCCGCGCGATTGAAGATAATGTTGCGCGTGGAGTGTCCGCCTGTCGGCAAATCCATGATTTTCTCCGGCTCACCCCGGGCCACGAGATCCCCGTCGGTGTACTTGTAGCGGACGATCGAGCCGGTGTTTCCAACGTAGAGATAGCCCTTGTTGAAGGCCAGGCCGAACGGCTGTGCCAGCGTTCCAGGTTCCGACTTAACGAAGGGCGGAGGCGGCGCGCACGCCGGCGCAGCAGCGCCAAGACGGGGACCATTGATTTCCGGGTTTACCGCCGGAGTTGTCGTGGGCGCCGGCGGCGCTCCGCCGGGATTGCCGCCGCGCGGCGCTGTAGCGGCGGCTGCCGCCGCTGGAGCGGCGGGAGGACGGCCGGCGCCGGCGCCGGCATAGACGCTGCGCTCCTGGAAGTTGCCGTCATTGTTCTTATCGCGAAGCACCGTGATGGTGTTTGTCGCGGGAGAGCTCACGAACAGATCGCCGTTCGGGGCGTAAACCATCAGGCGAGGAGCACGCAATTCGGCGTAAACGCTGATGGTAAATCCCGCAGGTACGGTTGGCAGTACACCTTCGGGTTTCGTTGCCTGACCGGCGTTCCCACGAGTGGAGCCGGTAATGGGCGACAGCTTGTCCGCCCTCGGCTGAGGCTGAAACGAATTTTTTTGGGCCACAAGGATGGCGCCGAAAGAAAAGACGCCGACAGCTAAAATCAATAGCGTCCGCCGGAAAACACTTTGCTGTGACTCACTCATAGTTCATTCACTCCTGTAGATGGAAGTTGTGCTCTTGCCATTATCCCGGGTTTTAAGGACAGATGAGTACATTCGAATGGAGTCGGCTGACGATCGACGGCATCAGCCGTTCGCCGTGGTTGCCGAATCGCGTCAGGTTTTTCGGAATGACGATCAGGTCGGAATCCATGTGGTAAAGCGCATCCAGAAGGGCGCACGGCTCATTTGCCGGAAACAATTTCGAACGGAAACGGACACCGGCGGCACTGGCTTCATCCTCATACATTTCTGCCAGCCGGCTCAGCCATCCTCTCTGCGCTTCGTAATCTTCAGTGAGTCCCGGAGCTTCACCGGTTTTGGCTTTGAGACCGAAGATTCCGAGGAGGTTCAGACGGGAGAAAGAGCGGCTTGCAAATTGCAATCCTGCCTGAAGCGCGCGGTGGCCTTGCAACGACCCATCATGTACGACCGCAATGGAAGACAAGTGGATTAACGATCGCGACGACGTCCGAGACCCCGGCTCTTCGCGGTTTTCAATTTCAAGGGCAATGCTGGAGAGGCGTTGAGCGAGTGAGCGAGCCTGATCGGCACTTAGCGTCACACCGCACCAGGGATCGCCGTTCGGGCCAGGACTGACCGCGTCCTGAGAAAGCACCAATGAAATAACGTCGTTGTTGGACTCGTTTTTCGCTCGAATGGTGTGGATAACCGGCATGATCCCTCGCAAAAGAAAAAGGGCCAGCGCGACCGCTGGCCCATAAGAGATAGTCAGAAGAATATCGTAGCGCCGGCCGGCTGATTCTGTCTATAGCAAAATGGTGCATATAAAGGACAGTATAGTGTTAACACGACAATGCAATGGCGGTAGTCAGATTTACAAGCGAATTTACAGCTGGCGGGTTGATTGAACGGGTCGGGGAAGGGCCACAACTGAGACCTGTTTCTTGCTAGTGTGGTGTCTCTCAATTGCCTGGACGTTTGAAACTTGGATGAGACGTCCGCTGTAGCGGCGGTCTATGACCGCCGGTTTTATAGTAACTCGCAACAAAACATGCAGATTACGAGACACTTTAAAACCGGCGGTCATAGACCGCCGCTACAGTGATGGCTTGCATAGTTATGTCCAGATAATTGAGAGCGCTACATTATCTTTGCCTGTCACGCGTCATATGTTATTTTGCGGCGACATTGTTGCTGCTAAGCGACATGTCCGGTCGGAGGGGGAGTGCGTTCGCGGATTATCGTTAAAATAATCATTTTTCTCATCGTGGCCATTCCTTGCCACGCCCAGGTGGAGCAACCTTTGGCGTGGTTGCGGGACGTGACGGCGCTGGATGCCGGATCATCGGGAAGTGTGTTACAGATTGCGGCGATCCGCAGGGAAGTCGAAGAGTGGATTGCTCTTCACCCCAGTTCCGGAGTCGATCTTCCACCGCCGCCGCCGCAACCCTGGAGCGGCGATCAACTCCGCACGCAGATCGATGTTCTAAAGCGGGCGGTCGAGAGCCGCTTTGGGTCGCCTTGGGCAGCGGCTTCTTTCAGGAGGAAGGGCTGGAGCCGCGTCTTCTCGCTGATGACACGCCGCGGAACTCGGGCCAATATCTGCTGAAAGGTGAGGCCGATGTGGCGCTGCTTCCGCCGCCGATGTTTCTCGGACGGATCGCGGAGATGGAGCCGATCGTGCTTTTTGCAAGTCTCCTGGCCAATGAGCCGATCAATCTCGTTGTCAGGAAGGAGCTGGCGGAGGCGCGAAAGATTTCCCTCCGTGCTTCGTTGCGCGAGAGGCTGCAAGGGTTAAAGGGCTTGCGGATTGGCGTCGCGGGCGAACCGCCGCCCCGATTGAGGGCGCTTTTTGCATCAGTCGGAATGAACGCGGATCAGGACATTCAAATCGTCATTGTCGACGGACCCGATCAGGTGCAGGCTTTCGCGGACGGGAAAATCGACGGGCTTTTTGTCCATACGCCCTATCTGGAGACGGTTCTGGTGAACCATCAAGCGGTTCTGATCGCCGACACCTCGGCCGGTGAAGTGCCGCTTCTTACGGACGGTCAAATCCATGCGCTGGTGACCACTCCTGAGAATGTCCTGAAAAAACGAGAGGTTGTGGCAGCCGTGACGCGCGCCGTATATCGCGCTCAAAAACTTATCCATTCCGATCAAAAGGCGACCGTGAACGCAATTCTTGCTTCCGGGGCAACGCAGGCGGACCGATCGCTGGTCGAAGCGATCGTCGCCATCTACAGCCCGGCGGTGCCGCAAACGCCAAAGATATCGTTGACTGGTATGGAGCGGGACACCACGCTGTACCCCGCACATCCGCGCGCCCCCGATTTCACGCGAGTCAAAGCCGCTGACTACGTAGCTCCCCAATTCGCCGATGAGGCCATAAAGGCGAAGCCTTAGTGCTGCGTTTCAGAATTGCGGTCACGTATCGTAGGGGGAGTATTCCCCGCCTTTCAAAGGCGGGGTGGCTGCGCGGCCAGGAAATATTCCCGTTCCTTTGAAAAGCGCAGACGGGGCGGTTGTAAAAGGCGCGCAGCAACCGAACAAGAGATCGCCAGGCGCACATCCAAAGGAGCGCTTCGCGGACAATAAGTTAGTCAAACCGCCCCGTCTGCGCCAGCTTTGGTGGCTTCGCGACTTTATCTTGATGGCGCAGCCACTCCGCCTTTCCAAGGCGGGGAATATCGCCCTTTAAGGTGTGCTTAATACGTTGCCGCAATTCCGAAATGCATTACTTAGACTCGTGTTCCGCGTGTAACTGCTCGCACTCAAAATGGATTTCTGCTACGATGTAAGCCGGTACGATGCTGTACCTCTTGCCAACTGACACCGCCGTCAAATGCAGACGTTCGACGACGGAGGTGCTCATGTCCAGTTTGTTTCTTTCAAATGTTCCTTACAATTGTGAAGAGGCCGAACTGTTGCATTGGATTGAAATGCGGGGCTTCGCCGTGGATTCGGTACGAATCGTCCGCGATATGGTGGCTGGAGTGTCTCCAGGGTTCGGATACGTCGCCTTGCGCGACAACGATCTCGACGCACAGGCAATTAAGGAATTAAACGGCCAGAGTCTCAAGGGACGGGTTGTGGAGGTAAAAAAAGATTGGCGGAAATCAGCGAAACGCATGCAATGAGTTCAGATCGTGACGTCAACTACGTGTTGACGCTGGAAGAAATCAGCAACCTGGCACAGGAGGGCGGCAAGCCCGCCGAGACCCTCATGAACGTCGTCGAGTTGATCGCCCGGCGATTTCAAACGGACGTGTGTTCCGCCTACCTGCTCGAGCCGGACCGCGCGAACCTGGTCCTGGCGGCGACCCTCGGCCTGAGGCCTCATTGTATCGGCACGCTTCGCATGGGCCTCCACGAAGGTCTCGCGGGTCTTGTGGCCGAACTGGTGCGGCCTGTGGCGGTAGAGCAGGTTCAGATGCATCCGCGGTTCAAGTATTTCAGTGAGTCCGGCGAGGATGCCTATCAATCATTTTTGGGAGTTCCGCTGATCGATCGCGGCGTTCTGCAAGGTGTTCTCGTTGTTCAAACCATAGCCGCCCGCAAGTTCCATGAAGACGAAGTAAGAATGCTCACGTATGCCGCTTCGCAGGTGGCGCCCGTTGTCAGCGAGGCCCGCACGCTGGACCGTTTCATTGCGCCGGCGCAGGAGCGTCTGTGGTCGCTGGCACGCAATCTGTGGTGGAGCTGGGATCAGGACTCTTCGAATTTGTTTCTGGACCTCGATCCGCTGCGCTGGAGGCAACTCAACCATAATCCGGTGGCGTTGCTTTCGGAGATTCCGCTGGCAGCCATCGAACTCCGTGCCACCGAGCTGGTGCTCCACAGCCGCATCAATTATGCGTACCGCCGGCAGCGCGAATACCTCGAAGCGGATCGAACCTGGGGCGCGACTCACGCGGGAGTTCTGCGCCCGCGGCCGGTTGCTTATTTTTCAGCCGAGTTCGGGTTGCACGAGTCGATTCCGGTTTATTCCGGCGGCCTGGGCATCCTTGCCGGCGATCACATCAAGAGCGCCTCGGATCTTGACATTCCACTGATCGGCGTCGGCCTCTTTTACAGCCAGGGCTATTTCAGACAGCAGTTGGATACGTTCGGCTGGCAGCACGAAGAATACATCGAAAACAATACCAACGACTTGCCGATGGAGCTCGCGATTGGAGCGAATGGCGAGCCGGTCACGGTGAAGATTGTGACCCGCAGCGGCTCGATCCACGCGAAGGTGTGGCGTACGAAAGTGGGGCGCTGCGATCTCCTGCTTCTGGATTCGAATGTGGCCGGAAACGCGCCCGAGGACAGGGAACTCACCTCACGGCTCTACGGCGGCGACGGCCGCGTGCGTATTCGCCAGGAATTGCTGCTTGGCGTCGGCGGTGTCCGCGCGCTGAAGGCAATGGGGATCACGCCCGGGGTGTTGCATCTCAATGAAGGTCACAGCGCATTCGCGATCCTCGAAGCGATTCGCGAACACATGCAGGATGAAGGTCTGGCGTTCGCGGAGGCCGTGTCGCGGGTGTCGCGCCATGCTGTGTTTACCACCCATACCCCGGTGCCCGCCGGCCACGATCGATTCAACGGGGACCTTATTGAAGAGCATCTGGGCCCCCTGGCCGATGCGCTTGGTCTCTCGCACGAGCGCCTCATGGAGCTTGGACTTGAAGATGCGGGCAACCCGGGCGGAGAGTTCTGCATGACGGTGATGGCGCTGAAACTGTGCCGCAGGGCAAACGCCGTTTCGGCGCTGCACGGCGAAGTGTCAAGAGCCATGTGGGCGGGCCTCTATCCGGGAAAATCCGAGGAAATGGTTCCTATCGGCCACATCACCAACGGAGTGCATGTGCCGACATGGCTCGCGCCACAGATGTTCCGCCTTTACGACCGGCACTTCGGTCCGGGCTGGCACGAACAGAGCGGCGATGCCCGGATCTGGGAAGGTATCGAGAAGGTAGACGACGGGGAACTATGGGAAACGCATCTTGGCCTGAAATCGCAGCTTCTCGATTTCGTGCGGCGGCGGGCTGTTGCCCAAAGCCTGCGCCGCGGAGAGCCGCCCGAACTCCTGCAGCGGTTGAGCCGCATCCTGAGCCCCGATGCGCTCACGATCGGTTTTGCCCGGAGGTTCGCGACCTATAAGAGAGCCAATCTCATTCTCGCCGATATCGAAAGGCTCCTTGCCATGGTGAACGACCCGAAGCGGCCCGTGCAGTTTGTTTTTGCGGGCAAGGCTCATCCGCACGATCATCCCGGCAAGTGCGTTCTACAGCAGATTGCGAATCTGACCCGCGACCGGGAGTTCGCCGACAAGATCGTGTTCGTCGAAGACTACGACATCAATGTGGGCCGCTACTTCGTCCAGGGCGTGGATGTGTGGTTGAACAATCCGAGGCGGCCGCTTGAGGCATCCGGCACCAGCGGGCAAAAAGTTGTGCTCAACGGCGGCTTGAACCTCTCGGTTCTCGATGGCTGGTGGGCTGAGGCCTACGACGGGTTGAATGGATTCGCGATCGGAAACGGCCGCACGCATTCGAATTGGGATCTGCACGACTCGCGAGACGGCGAAGAGCTGTATCGCGTTCTCCGCGAACACGTCATTCCTCTCTACTACCAGCGTGACCCGGATGGGCTGCCTCGAGGATGGATCAAGCGAATGAAGCGAACGATCCGCACTCTGGGCTGGCGGTTCAATGCCAATCGGATGGTGATGGACTATACGCTCAAGTGCTATGTTCCGGCGGCCGGTGGCACGTCCGCCGACATGACCGCAACATTTTAGCCGGCTGCTGGATATAATCCAGTCATGGAGGTGTGCATGAAGAGGATTTTCATAGCCGGGTTGATGTTCGGGGTTTTCCTCTCCTGCGGTTACGCGCAACAAGACAAGAAAGTTCCCGCAGCGGGTAAGAAGGAGCACGTATTCAAAGGTAAAGTCGAGAAGATCGACTTAGCGAACAAGAGCTTTGTCGTGAACGGCGAGAAGGTCGAAGGCTGGATGGGGCCGATGACCATGTCGTACGCCCCCGACAAAGAAGATGTTCTCAAGAAAGTCAAAGTCGGCGATCAGATCACCGCGAAGGTCTACGACGACGATTTTAAGGTGCTTCACGACGTCCAGGTTGTGGAAGCAAAACCCGCCGAGCCCGCGGCAGGGAACACGAAAAAGGCGCCGGAAAAGAAATAGTCTGAATGGGAACGGGAACGGACCACAAGAAGCACAATAGAGGACACAAAAGGCACAAATAATTTGCGGCGATACCGTGTTTTTGTGCTTGTCGTGTTCTGTTTTGCGCCTTTTGTGTGCCTTCCCCGACCCATTAACGGGCGGGATTCAATTCAGGTGCTCGATGAGGCTCAGTCCCAGCAGTGCCAGTATCGTTATAGTAAACAGACCAACGCCGTAGAGGAGGATCTGTCCAACGTTGATTTCCTCGCCGGTGCGCGCTGCCGGCTTGACTGCCTTTACCGCAGGCGCTGGCGCGGCGGGCGGTTCAGCGGTGGCGGCGGCCTCGCCATGGTGGGCTCCGCGCATTTCGGCTTCTCCGCGTTTTACCGTAACGATGCTGATGATGATGGTCAATATGACGACAGGGGAAAGAATTCCAGCCGCAACCGCGAGCGCGCCCACAACATCATTCATTGAATTTCTCCGAGTCCTTCTTAGTTTGTTTTTGCAGGTTCCATTTGAAAGCCGGATGACTCTGCCAGCTGTTTCAGACTTAAAACTTCCTGGATCCGTTTTCCATTGATAACCCAGGTTGGATAACTCTCGATGTGAGCGTCATGGCATTCCTTCCCCTGCGGAGCGTTCTGTCCATCCGGACTGCATTCAATGTAAGGCAACCGGCTGGCCGCTGCTCCGAACAATTCCTTTTGTGCCTGGCAATGGGGGCACCAGAAGGAGCCGTACATTTTGGCGCCGCTCTTTGTCAGGTGAACGGCAAGTCCCCGCGCCATGGGGTCCTCGGGAGCCGGCGGCTCCCCGATCACGCCAATATAGTGAAGGTGCAGGAGGACGATGATGGCGGCCGCAACGGGGACCGTCCTGCTCAGCCAGCGCGGCCACGAAAAATTCTTAAGCGTGCCCGGCCGCTGAAAAGTGACCAGCACGAAAACAGAGGTCATCAATGCCAGGGACGTCAGGCAATAAGGACATGCGGCGCCAAGAACCTTGAGTGAAATGGTGGTCAGGTACGCGCTGTAAAGCACGCCGAACAAGGCAATGCCCCAGGCGGAGAACCAGTGCAGGTCCTGCCGCTTGATAAACGCGCTTGCCGCCAGTGTGACATACGCCAGCAATCCCCAGAACGCCGTCGGCATGCCCAGGAGCGTGGCCCACCGGCTGGACAGGACGATATCGCAACTGCTCCCTACCGCACATCCTTTCAACTGGCTGCCGGTCCACTCCGTATACGAAAGATAAGAGGTCACGCCGATCCCGACAAGGCTCAGGATCAGAAGCGGCCAATTGGGCCCCGATCTTAACGGCACCTGAATTGTTAGCGGCTGACTTTTCGTTCCTCTCCTGGCCTGTGCTTTTCTACCCATAGCACCGAAAGTCTACTACTACTTGGGCTATTTCAAAGTGTGAAGGTAGGCGGTCAGATCCCAAATCTCGTCCCGGCGCAGGCGGCCGTTGAAGGCCGGCATCGTGTGGAGGCCCTGGATGATTGTCCGCTCGACCTGTTCATCGGTTGCCGGAGCGCCGCTCGGCAGCGTTATTGACAGAAACACACCTTTCAATTTCGGGGGTTGCTTCAGCAGATCGGGCGGCGGCATTTCATGACATGGAGCGCAGTGCAGTTCGAACAGCTCTTTGCCCGCTGCTTCCTGGGGGTTTAACCGGGAAGGTCCACAAGAGGCGCAACACAACAAGGACACCAAAGGCACGAATAATGTGCGGTGCGACCATGTTTTTGTGTTCTGTTTTGTTGCTTTTGTGTACCTTCCCGTCCCGTTAACACGGCCGCTCATTCCTTCTTGTGCGCGGCCTGGCGGAGCGCCTCCTCGAGTTCGGATGCGGTCCACTCGTTGGTCCAGTATTTGGAGACGGTTCCGTCCGGCGCAATCAACACAATGCTCATCGAATGCGTGATCTGGTTGTCTTCTTCGATATAGGAAAGGCCGAAGGTGGCGGCAAGTTTCTCCATCCTGGCGGGCGCCGCCGATGCGAAATCCCAATGGGAGAAACCGGACGCGTCGTCCTGGAGGTAAGCCAGACCGTATTTTCTGAGGACCTCCGGCGTGTCGTATTTGGGATCGAAGCTGATCGTGAGTAAATGCGTCTTAGCATAGTCGTCCGGCATCTTTGCGAAGTCGGTTTGAATCTTTGCAAACTGACTGCTGAGGCGCGGACAGAAGTTGGGCACCGGGCAGCGGGTATAAATAAAGGTTATGAGCAGGGCCTTGCCTTTGAAGTTGGAGAGCTGAATGGTCTTGCCATCCTGGTTGGTCAACTCGATATCGGGCACAGGTTCGCCGGGAGTCAGCATGCGAGCGGCCGGCACGGCCTTTCGATCCTTTCGGCCGCTGATGTCCGTAATGCGAAGGTTGTCGAGCCAGTAGCCGTTGCCGGCCTTGCCATCTTCGGCGGGGACGAGGTCCGCCGCGATCATATCGCCAGGTTCCACGATCGCGGCCATGAGTGGCGTCTTGACCTTGTACGGCATGGTCATCGCGGGCATGAAGCCAGGGATTGCATCATGCTTCACGGTAATCTCGCTCGTGGCCGGATTCCGTTGCACGACCTGGCCGTGCAGGACGTAGCGAGGAGTCTGGCGTTTGCAGGCGGACCACATTGCCGGCAGTACGATTGCGAAGACGATCGCCCGTTTCATCGCATCACTCCGGTATGTCCGAGGGAATAACGGCCCGGTTGCGGCCAGATCGTGAGTCCGTGGGGCTCGGTTCCGACCGGAATGGTTTTAACCGCGCCGGTTGCAGTGTCGATGGCATAGACGACCTTGTCGAATCGGCCGGAGAGCCACAGATACTTTCCGTCGGCGCTGACGTTCCCCATATCGGGGCTGCCGCCGCCGGGAATCGGCCATGTCTTATCCACTTTACGTGTCGCGAAATCGATGACGGAGATACTGCCCGGCCCGTGTTGTTTCACGTCGCCCATATGCGTGCCGCGGTTGGTGACATAAAGCTTCTTGCCGTCGCGGCTCGGATAAAGCCCGTGCGTGCCCTTGCCGGTCGGAATGAAGACGAGTTGTTTGAAGGATGCGGCGTCGATCACATAGACGCCGTCAGCCTGCATGTCGGCAACAAAGAACACCTTTCCGTCCGGCGAAATGCGGATGTCCTGAGGCATGTTGTGAGTTGCCGTGGATGTGGTGCCTTCGCGCGTGAGTTGGAGATAGCCCACTTGTTTGCGCTGAAGCAGATCGATCTTGATGAGTCCGCCGCCTGAGAATTCGCAGGTGAAGACAGCGTAGCGTCCATCGATCGAGAAATCGGCGTGGTTGACTCCTGCGCACCCCGGTGTGTTGATGTTGTATTGCAGCTTCATGGTCTGCGGATCGCGGAATTCGAGGCGTTTGAGGGCCTCTGCCACCACGATCGCGGAATGGCCGTCCGGAGTGAAATACAGGTTGTACGCATCCGGAACCTTGATGGCCGTGCCCGGCTTTCCCGTCTTAGGGTCGATCGGCGCCAGAATTCCTCCCAGGTTCCGTTCGGCGCTGCCGGCAACCCACAGCGTCTTCAAATCCCAGGACGGGATAATGTGCTGCGGATTGCCGCCGACCATGAAATGGTCGACGACCTGAAAAGTCGCCGGATCGATGACATACACATCGCCGGACTTGACATTCGGTACGTAAACCCGGGGCAGGGCGCCCGCTGTCGCCGGACTGAGCTTGCCTGCAACCGATTCGCTATAAACATTAGTGGGATCGACGACCGGCGGCATGCCGGGAAGGGCCTGGGATGCGGCCGGGATTGCCCGGAGAATAAGGCCGAAGAATGTAAACGTAATCATGAATCGCATTGGATTTGCTCCCACTACATCTTAACCGATGGACGTGGTAAGGTTACATCGTGGCTCGATGGATACAGCGTTGGATGATGGCGGTCATGCTGATGACGGCCGTGCTGGCCAACAGCGTGTGGATCATTCGCTGCCCGTTAAACGCTTCATCAGAGGATCAATCCGGCGTGCCGGACTGCTGCAAGCATGGCATGTGTCCGCATCACGCCGCCGAGCACAAACAATGTCAGTGCGATTTGTTTTCGGATACTACGGCTCTGATGAGCGTGATGTCCTTCATGCCGGCCGCGTTTTTCCCATCGCTTGCCGCTCCAGTCCGTCTCGCACCCGCCGGAGCGGCCGTTGATACAGAGCCGATTCGTTTACCTCAGCCGATCCTGATGCCGTCGACTCCTCCTCCCAAAGTGTAATTCCGCTCGCATTTCATTTCCGGGTTTCCAACAGATCGAAAAACAAATGCGGAGGTTTCTATGCGCAGATTGTGTTTTCTTATCGCCCTATCTTCACTGCTTGATGTTTCCCTTTCAGGTGCGACGATTTTCGGCACGGTGAGAGGACTTGTCCACGATCCCCAACATCGTCCCGTGCCTGAGGTTGCCGTTGTACTCAAGGCGAAAGCGTCCGCTTTTGCGCTGACGACGCAGACTGATGTAAACGGCGAGTTTCATTTTGACGCCGTGGAGGCCGGGGAGTATACGGTAACCGTTTCCAGGACGGGTTTTGCCAGCGAGCAACAAGCGGCGGCCGTACTCTCGGGTACCGCGCCAATCCTGCATTTCGAGCTGCAGCTCGCATCGATAACTCAGTCCGTCAGCGTTTCAGCCGAGGCTGCTCCGGCGCAAACCGAGTCCGTGACCACCACCACCCTCATTGATCGCGAACAGATCCAACAGACGCCCGGCGCATCGCGTACGAATAGCCTGGCTCTCATTACGGACTATGTTCCCGGGTCTTATTTCACGCACGACCAGCTTCACATTCGCGGCGGGCATCAGGTGAGCTGGCTTATTGATGGCGTGCCCATTCCCAATACGAACATTGCCAGCAACCTCGGGCCGCAGATCGACCCCAAGGACATCGACACCCTCGAAGCGCAACGGGGCAGCTATGCGGCGGACTACGGCGATCGAACCTATGGAGTCTTCAATGTCGCGCCGCGCACGGGCTTCGAGAGGAACAACCAGGCGGAACTCGTCCTCGGCGCCGGCAATTTCTTTCAGACCGACAATCAGTTCAATCTTGGCGGCCATACCAATCGATTTGCTTATTACGCGAGTGTGAACGGCAATCGTACCAACCTCGGTTTGCAGACTCCGAGTTCCGCAGTCATTCACGACGCAGCGAATGGCTACGGCGGATTTACCTCGCTGATCCACAATGCGAGTTCCAGGGATCAGTTGCGGCTGGCGGCGCAAGTCCGCCGTGACTTCTATCAAGTGCCTTTTGATCCAAACGATCCCAATACACAAGGTCAGTTCCTTAAGGACGCAAACCGCGAGACCGATTCGTTCGCCGCTTTTTCGTGGTTACGCACCTTCAGTCCCGGATTGATGCTTACGGTCTCGCCCTTCTACCACTCCAACAGCGCGAATTACGAAAGCAGCCCCTCGGATCTGCCAAGCTCAGCAACGGAAAGGCGTTCTTCAAAGTACGAAGGGGGTCAGGTTGCGGTTTCCTGGGTCAAAGCCCATAACAATCTGCGGACTGGCTTTTATGGGTTCGCTCAGCAGGACTCCCAGCGGTTTGGACTGATCTACAACGACAACAGCGCACCCAACTTAGATCCCCCCGATATAGAGAGACCTTCCGGCAGCTTGATTGCCCCCTATATCGAAGACCAACTCAAGGTGACGTCCTGGCTCACTCTGAACGCCGGCATTCGGCAAACGCACTTTTCGGGCGTTCTGGCTGAAAATGCGACAAATTCCAGCGTCGGCGCATCGGTCCGGGTCCCACGGCTGAAATGGGTCTTCCGTGGCTTCTACGGACACTTTTATCAGGCGCCGCCATTGCTGACGGCATCCGGTCCGCTGCTGCAATTCGTCACCAACCAGGACCTCGGATTCGTCCCTCTCCATGGTGAGCGTGACGAAGAGCATCAGTTTGGCGTCACGATTCCGTTTCGAGGCTGGACCATCGACGCCGACAATTTTCTGACGCGTGCGAAGAATTTCTTCGATCACAACAGTTTGAACAATTCCGACGTGTTCTTTCCGGTCACGATTCAGGGCGCGCGCATCAACGGGTGGGAGCTGACCGTTCGCTCACCGCGAATCGCCAATCGGGCCCAGGCCTACCTGACCTACTCCAATCAACTTGCGCTCGGCTTCGGCAACGTCAACGGTGGTCTGACGGATTTCTCGTTTGGGAAGGGATTTGGATTGCTGGATCACGATCAGCGGAACACCTTGCATGCCGGCGGTACGTACACGCTGCCCTGGCGGGCCTATGCGTCAACGGATGTTTACTATGGCTCGGGGTTTACAAACGGAGATCCAACGATTCCCGGTGACCATCTCCAGCCGCACACAACATTTGACCTCTCGTTCGGCAAGAACCTGGGCGAGAGCTTTTCCCTGAGCGTCCAGGCTTTGAACTCCGCAAACCGGCGCATTCTGCTGGATAACAGCTTCACCTTTGGCGGAACACATTACCTGAATCCCCGGGAACTGGTCCTTCAAATTCGCTACCGGTTTCACTACTGAGGCGCGACTCAAGGGGGAAGTGCCACAAGAAGCACAATAGAGGACACAAAAGGCACAAATGATCTGCTAATTCCGAGCCTGATTGCGCAGCAACCCGGAGCAACAACCGGCGCTGTGCCCGTCCTCCCGGCGGCATTCCGGCGGCTGCCGATCATTACTCCGTGCTCATCATGGGCAATCCGGCCGGTCAGCAGGCGGCGTGGACCGCGCAGGATGGGAGGTTACACAAGAACGGAATTAATGGGGTTGTTGAGGCTAAAGCATGCCGAGGATGGTCAAGGGGGTCGGTTTACAATTCCCAGCCCGTCTTCTTCCCGCTATTCTGCTGTTCTATGGAATCCGGGATTCAGCAGTTCTTCTCAAAACTGCCGGATAGCAAAAGGCAGTGTGCAATGCGGCTGCGTGAAATCATTCTGTCGGCGGACATAGAAATAAAGGAAACGATCCGCTGGACAACCCGGCGATCTGGATTCGGTCTCATTTTTACTTACGAAAAAGATAACATCGCCTTTATTTACACTTACGTGACCGTCGATTACGTCAGCCTCGGCTTCTTTTTTGCCACCGAACTGCAGGATCCGAAACAGTTATTTCAAGGCACGGGCGCACGGATGCGTCACATCAAGGTGCGATCGGAGACAGATATTCCCGAAGCACAGGTTAAAGCGTGGGCAAAAGAAGCGATGAAGCTTTTGAGGGAATAAATGGGGCACAAACAACAGGCTGACAGGTTCCGGCGCGCTGCACTCGGAATGGCGGACGCGATCGAGAGCGCGCACATGGGCCATCCTGACTTCCGAGCCAACAGCAAGATATTTGCGACAATCCATACGGATCATGAGTGGGGAATGGTCAAGCTTACACCCGAGCAACAACAGAAGTTCGTGCGTTATATTGAGACGAATGAGTTCGAATGTTCCGCGTGACTTCCAGTGTGAACAGTGCGGTGCCATCGTCAGAGAACTTCGAGATGCGTGGCGGGCCGGGCGCATGCGTTTTCGAGAAACCTGGTTATCCTCTGGACGGGACCTTCAAGACTTTCGGAAAGCATTGATATCCTTACTGCCGGAAGTGCTGGACGATGAGGTTCGTCAGGCCGAATTACTTCAGGCGCACTTCCCTGATGTCGCCGAAGCAGAACGTCGAAAGGCAGAACACGAAGCCCTGACTGGTCACTCTGTCCATAAAGATGGATGGCGCAGCGCAGGATTCCATGGCCTCTCCGACCTGTTATAACGCAGATCATCTGAGCAGGCATAAGTCCGACTTGCCGACTACATACGGTCAAAGCCTTGTATTGTGGAAGGTTGATTGTGCCTTTCTCGTGTGGCCGGCGGCGCGATTGGAACCATCGTCCTCGCTCTCATCCGCTCGCGTATGAAAACCGCTTGAAACTCGATCGAACTTCCACCAGGATTCCAGAATGCAAACCTTCATTTCTGGTTTCTTGGTGGCCGCCGCGCTCCTCTTCCAGCAACAGGCACAAGCTCCACTTCCCTTGATCCGCGAAGACGCAACGGTTAAGGTTTCCGAGCATGTCTACGTGATTCCGGACTTTAATGTTGGCGCTGTCCCGAATGTTGGAATCATCGTCGGCAGTAAGGCAACGCTGGTCATCGACACCGGACTCGGACCGCGAAACGGCCAGACTGTCTTTCGCGAAGTTGGGAAAGTCAGCAGGAATGCGAACCTCTACGTCGTCTCCACACACTTTCATGCCGAACACATTTTGGGCGAGTCGGCGTTTCCTCCGTCCGCAAAGATCATCCGTGCACGGGCGGAACAGCAGGATATCGATGAATTCGGCGTGCAGCCCAATTTTGCAGCGCGATCGCCGGCAATGGCCGAACTCGTGAAAGATGCGCAGTTCCGCCGCGCCGACGAAATCTTCGATTCTGAAAAGACTCTCGATCTCGGAGGCGTGCGGGCCCGGCTGCTGTGGTACGGCGGAACTCATACCAATGGAGACACGCTGATTTTCATCGAAGGCGACAATGTGCTCTTCGCAGGCGATGTCATCATGAATCGCCGCTTTCTCGGCTTCAACAGTCCACGTTCCAGCGTTCAGGCCTGGCTCTACAGCCTCGACAAGGCCGCGCCACTCCGTCCAAAGCGCATTGTTCCGAGTCATGGAGAAATGGGCGACGGTTCGCTGATCGAAACCAATCGGACGTATCTGCGGGCCCTGCAAGCGAGAGCCGCGGACCTCAAGCATCAAGGAAAGAACGTCGATGAAACGGCCGACGCGCTGACTGCGGAATTCAAAGCGAAATATCCCGACTGGACGGGCAATGCCGGCGCCGCCGCCCGTGTTGCCTATATGGAAGCGAAGTAGCTCAGCTGTTGTTGCCGCCGAGCGCTCGATAAGTCCGGTAACGCCACAATACGTCCACGTGATGTCGACGCCGATACGTCGCTTTCCGGATGGACTCGCGCCGGACCTGTGCTGTTACCGCCACCACAAACCACTGATCCAGGAAGCCGACGATAAGTCCGCTGACACGAGTGAGACCCGGATTCACTATTCGTTCGGGACGACCGCCGCTACAGTATGGTTAGGGAGCATCCTTTATGAGCATCGTACAGGTACGAGACGCACTGCTTTGGTGCGTTATCATCAATGCCGGGTTTCTGGCTGTGTGGTTGATTCTGGTCCTGATGTGGCCTGAATGGCTGAATCACCTTGTGCGGAAACTGTTCCGGGTGCCGACCGAACAGGTTGATGCGATTAACTACGCCGGGATTGTGCTTTACAAAATGGGCATCATCCTATTCTTCCTGACGCCATATGTCGCGCTGCGAATTGTCGGATGAATAGGGGTGGTCTTGCAGCCGGCGTACGTTCAATTGTGTATTCATGTCGAGGCCGGCAATCTTCATACCCTCGCGCCGAGGGGGCAAGGTTCCGGTTCTCTACGGGCGATGCAAAGCCAGTTCGAGGCCTCATGCGCGATCTGGAAAGGGTGAATCGTGGCGAACCTTGAGCGAACCGTTTCTCCATTCGAATCGAAACTTGTATAATCCACATATGCAAGGAAAACCCTGGAGCGCAATTGCGCTCGGCTCGCTGTTGCTCATCTCGGTCTACTCAAAAGGGGGACAGGAAGTGCAATCTCCGCAACCTGAAAAGTCGACGCCGCCTGTAAAAATGGAGCAGCGCGGGCGCATCCTTGGAATCGGCGGTGTCTTCTTCAAATCCGCTAATCGTGATCAGATGCGCGAATGGTATTCGAAGCATCTTGGACTCGCTGACAAAGGCGGAGGCGCGATGCTTCCGTGGCGCGAACACGACGACCCGGAAAAGGAGCACGTTACAGTTTGGACTGTTTTTCCGACCTCCACTGACTATTTCGATCCCAGCCACGCACCGTTCATGGTCAACTACATCGTGGACGATTTGGATGCTTTGCTCGACCGCTTAAAACAAGAGGGAGTAAAG
>Ga0207090_1059_pt1 | contig 22007 bp, 24 predicted proteins | sample Alteio_BWMinHeat_50_FD_153565 | JGI IMG/M metagenome (GOLD analysis project Ga0207090, IMG submission 153565) | Enriched cells from forest soil in Barre Woods Harvard Forest LTER site, Petersham, Massachusetts, United States -... | ecosystem: Environmental > Terrestrial > Soil > Temperate forest >...
TACACCGGGTGATCGACAATCCCGGAATGCATCTTCGAATAGATGTCCTTGAACCAGGTCGCTTTTTTTGTTTGCCCCTGCAGCTCGGCGAGCGACGGCGCGCCAGGTGCCCTGAAGGCGTTGTGCTGCAAATAGTCGTCGCCGTCATACAGGTGAACCTCCCACACGGGCGTCTTCGCGACGAAATCCAGGATGTAGGAACCCGTGCCGCCCAGGCCCACGATCGCGATCCGGTTCAGCTTTTTCAGCTTCGCCGTGACCACATCGATTTCAGCCCGGCTTGAAGCGGTGTCGATGTAATTGAAAGGCGTTTCCCGCTTCTCCTTGCCGGGCTCGACCAGCTTGAAGGTCTGCGGCTTCGCATTGGGATCGATCTGCTGCGCCGGCCCGGCCAGGATCCCCGGACCGTTCAATGGGCGTCCCCCCTTCATCGAAGCGCGGCTCGATATAGTTGCTGACGGCGAACGGCAGCACAGGCAGGTTTCTTCCGGCGCGGAAGATTGGGAGGCGGTCGACAAATCTACCAATCACCTCGGCGGCAAACCAAAGCACGGGGTTAATCTCTGCCGATTCGAAGACAAGACCTGCATTTTCGAAGCCGACATTGAACCGTTTTTTGGCGTAGGCGCATCCGACGAAAGCCCCGCCCATTTCGGTCCTAGCCCGCCTCCACCCGGCGACTGCTCACCGCGGCCAGCACTCCGTTTATGAACGGTCCCGCCGCGGATCTACCGCCACATGCGGTCTCAGTTTGGGGGCTAACCGGTTACGAATCAGAGTAACCCACCGCTCCAGTAACTCCGGGAGCCGGTCTTCCGCTACGATCGGGCACAGTTCACCTAAGGAACGGGTTTCCACTCCGAACGCCCGATTTTGCCAATCCGCCCTTCTCGATGACAAAGCATGCGATTTGATCGACACCTTGGCCGTTCTTCAAGTTCGTGAACACAAAAGGTCGCTTTGCGCGCATTCTCAAAGTATCCGCTTCCATCACCTGAAGGTTAGCGCCCACGAAAGGAGCCAAATCTATCTTGTTGATAACGAGCAGATCGGAACGCGTGATGCCGGGGCCGCCCTTGCGAGGTATTTTTTCACCTTCCGCGACGTCGATCACATAAATGGTCAGGTCCGCCAACTCGGGGCTGAAAGTTGCAGCGAGATTGTCGCCTCCCGACTCGATAAAGCACAATTCGGCGTGAGGGACTTTCTGGTTCATGTCTTCAATGGCTGCGAGGTTCATAGAAGCGTCCTCCCGAATCGCCGTGTGAGGGCAGCCGCCGGTCTCGACACCCATAATGCGCTCCGCCGGGAGCGCCTCGGCTCGTGTGAGAATGAACTGATCTTCCTTCGTGTAAATGTCATTGGTAATCACGAAAATGTCGTAGTCGCCCCGGAGCCTCTTGCATAACGCTTCGACCAGCGCTGTCTTCCCTGATCCAACTGGACCGCCGACTCCGACGCGCAGTGGGTGGTTTTTAGAATTTGAGGTACTGAAAGGGATCATGAGCGAAACAACCTCGTATATTGCGTTTCGTGCGACATGGAAGCGAGATCGTCCATGAAGGCGGCCGACCCAAGATCGTCGATCGTGGCATCTTCGGCTTGGACGCTTGTCGTCGTCACCGATTCCTCAAGCTGCGCGATAGCAAACTGTCCATCCGTTTGACCGAGAGGGATCAGTCGAACACCGGCGGTCACAAAATTTGCGACATAACTTTGGAGAAATGCGGGTAAAGCCACGCTGGCCGGAATTCCGAGGCTCGCCGAACCAACTCCAAGAACGACGGCCAGCGCTGCGGGAACATGGTGATCGCAGAGTATTTTCGAGAGGCAGTCAAGGGCCGGATCGGGCCATACTTGGCGTAACGTCGAGAGGCAGGCCGTCGCCTGCTGTGAGGATTCAAGTGCAAATTCAAATGTTCCCCGAAAGGCGGCCGCAAGTTCCGCGATTTCACTTAGCCTTATGCGATCATCACCCAGGGCGCAGCGCCAGGCTTCGCAGAAAAAAATCCCTTCGTTTCGGCCCGAGCCATAGCATAGATCTGCTTCGACCCAATCAACAAGACTTTGCCGATCGTGGATATGTCCCGCCTCCACAGCCCATTCCAGACCGTGCGAATAGCTGTATGAACCCGTCGGGAAGGCGGGCGAGAGCCAGGTCTGCAGGCGCAAGCGCGCCAGCGGCGGGATATGGCTCTCCGAATCAGTCATGATGATGCCCATCGTGGTTGTGGTTGTGAGGGTGGCCGTGGTCGCCATAAGCGCCGCCCTCAGGTTGGAAGGGGGCCTGCACCTTCATAAGATCTGCTCCGAAACCGCAGAGCATATTCTCAATCACATGGTCGGGGCGGATGCAAAGAACCTGTTCTCGAATTTCCGTCGGCAAATGCCGATTTCCCAGATGCCAGGCAAGGCGTACAAGCTGATGGGGATCCTGATGCCTCACTTCGACAACAAGCTCCCGAGCCGCCTGGATTTTGAGCCACCTCCCGTCGTCGAGCTGCAAGCCATCTCCATCGGCCATTGCAACCGCTTTCGGAAGGTCGAGTAGGACATCTTCGCCCTGATCCGCAGTTAGACGAATGCGACGGCGATGGCGCCCATCAAAGTCGAGGGTGAGGGTGCCAGCCGTCTTTTCCTTGGGCCAATGCCCGGCGGTGCGATGAATGGAAGCACAGTGGATGGTCATATCAGTACATGAAATAACGTTGGGCCATGGGCAACACTTTTGCAGGTGGGCAGGTGAGAAGTCGACCATCGGCGCGCACTTCGTATGTTTCCGCATTCACCTCCATACGCGGTGTCGCCCCATTCAAAACCATTTAACACACGCCGCATGACATTGGCCGCGATCGAGTAAAAGTGAGCGCGGCTCTCGACGTCGAGTCTGGTCTGATCTGCCAACCGCAGATAACATTCGTGCACCAGGGCGGTCGGATCAAGCGTGAACTCGCGGCGCTCGCCTTTGAGGCGCGCTCGCGCGAGGCGAATTAAATCCTCATAGATCAAGGGGATCAATCGGTCCAGGGCTGACTGGTTCCCGTTGCGCCAATCGCGCAACAGAGTTGTAACATCGCGAGTTTGTCGGGCTTGATCGATGGATGCCGGGACGGACATAAGCGCATGGACTGACTTCCAGACATTGGATGCATTTGAGACGTTCGCGATTCTACTCGAGTTTTGTGCTGCCCCATGATCGGGTTCTCCCCCATTGTGCGCAATCCCAAGTAGAAGGAAATGCAAATGCAAAACACACATGAGAAGTCAACAAAGGAGCATCTGTATGTCTGTTAAATTACATACCAGCTTGAGCCGTGGTAAAGCATGGTCCGCAAAGGAGGCGTCCATGAGGAAGCAGGCTGGCTGTCGGAACACCGGTATCCACCACGTTGGATTACGCGCCACAAACCCGGCGGCGTCGGCGGAATTCTACAGAGACGTTCTTGGCATGGAGATCGTCGGCGGGACCGCGCCCGACCATCCGCTCGGAGCGACCGCCTTCCTGAGCAGCCGTCCCGATGAGGAATCGCACGAGATAGCCTTGTTCGCGGACCCTGCATTTGTTCACATCGCCTTCAAGGTCTCTTCACTCGCCGAGTTCCGACCCTTCCACGCGCGCGTTGTGGAGAAGAATATCCCGATCAAGTTCGTATTCAACCACCGCGCGTCCTTCGCCTTCTATTTCGACGATCCTGACGGCAACATGATCGAAGTGTAAGCGTCCGGTCAGTACCGTCTTCCACCGCTAGGTCAACCCTGTGATGCTCAAAGAATGGGAAGTGCTCGGAGCGCGGAAGTCTTGACAGGTGAGCCGAGAGCCAAGCGGCAGTATCGTTCGAAGGAGGAGCGGCGTCAGATTGTGGAAGAGACGCTGCAGCCAGGTGCTTCCGTAGCGGTCATCGCCCGCCAACACGGGGTCAACGCGAACCAGGTATTCCAGTGGCGCAAGCTGTATCGCGAGGGGCGAATGGACCTGAGACCGGCCGCAGAACTGTTGCCGGTGCGTATCGCCGAGATGGTGGGTGTAGAGCCGCCGTCTGCGAAGTTATACTCCGGTGTGATCGTGGTGGAGTTTGGCAGAGCCCGCATCCGCATCGAAGGAGCGGTGGATGCTGACAACCTGCGCCTCGTCCTGGAGCGCGTGGGACGATGATTTCGCCGTCAACCGGCACGAGCATCTGGATTGCGGCCGGCGTCACCGACCTACGCCGGGGATTCACGGGTCTGAGCGCAGTAGCGCAAACCGTGCTGGAGCAGGATCCCCATTCGGGTCACGTCTTCGTCTTCCGCGGCCGGCGAGGCGATCTGATCAAGCTGCTGTGGTGGGACGGCGATGGGCTGTGCCTGTTCGCCAAGCGGCTGGAACGCGGCCGTTTCATCTGGCCGAAGGCAGAACAGGGCGCAGTGCCGTTGAGCCGTGCGCAGTTGTCGATGCTGTTGGAAGGTATCGACTGGCGAAGGCCCGTCCGCACGAGTGCGCCCTCGGTGGCGGTATAAAACATTTCTTACAGTAAATGTCTCGGAACATTCACACGCCTGATAACTGGGTGTGACATATTTGCGGTATGAACGCAGCCGAGAGCCGGAGCCAGCGCGAGAAGCAGCTTCCCGATCTCGACACGCTCGACGTGCAGTCCTTGAAGGCTCTGGTGCTGGCGAAGCAGGCGGAACTCGATTCGCGTACTACCGAGATCGAAAATCTGAAGCTGCTCATCCTCAAGCTGAAGCGCATGCACTTCGGACCCCGTTCGGAAAAGCGCGACCACGACATCCAACAACTCGAACTGCGACTGGAAGACCTGGAAGCCAACCAGGCCGCCGCGGAACCGCCGCCCATCGTGCCGGCGACGCTCGCGCTGAACCAGAAGGCTCCTTCGAAACCGGCCCGCCGTCCGTTGCCCGCTGCCCTGCCGCGCGAGACGGAGACGATCGCGCCTCAGCAAGAAGCGTGCCCCGATTGCGGCGGCACACTGCGGCGGTTGGGCGAGGACGTATCGGAGACGCTGGAATATGTACCGGCGCGGTTCAAAGTGATCCGCACGGTGCGCCCGAAGCTGAGCTGCGCGGGATGCTCGCAGATCGTACAGGCGCCGGCACCGAATCGGGTGATCGATCGCGGTTTGGCCGGACCTGGGCTGCTGGCGCATGTGCTGGTAGCGAAGTATGCGGATCATCTGCCGCTGTATCGGCAAGCGGAGATCTATCAGCGGGAGGGCGTGGAACTGGATCGCTCGACGCTGGCCGACTGGGTAGGTGGGACGAGCCGGACGTTGCGGCCGCTGGTGGAAGCACTCCAGAAGTATGTTCTGGGAGCGGAAAAACTGCACGGCGACGATGTGCCGGTACCGGTGCTGGAACCGGGCAACGGCAAGACGAAGACGGGGCGTTTGTGGACCTACGTTCGGGATGACCGGCCGGCGGGGAGTGAAGCACCGGCGGCGGTATGGTTCGCCTACTCGCCGGATCGCAAAGGAGAGCGCCCAGCGGGACATCTGCAGAACTATGTGGGCATCCTGCAGGCCGATGGCTATGCGGGTTTCAACAAGCTTTATGAAACGGGCCGGATCGTGGAGGCGGCGTGCTGGGCGCACGTTCGGCGCAAGTTCCACGACCTGTACCAGGCGCATCGATCGCCGATCGCGAAAGAGGCGTTGGAGCGCATCGGGCAACTCTACGGGATGGAGCAAGAGATCCGGGGCCGCTCGCCAGCGGAGAGGAAGGAAGTTCGGCAGGCCAGATCGCGGCCCTTACTGGAAGCGATGCAGGCATGGCTGAAGGCTACGCTGGGGAAACTGTCGCAGAAGTCCGATCTGGCGGTGGCGATCCGCTATGCGCTGCAGCGTTGGAGTGCGCTGCTGCGGTACTGTGAGGACGGGCGTGTGGAGATGGACAACAATGCCGCCGAACGCGCGTTGCGCGCCGTCGCGCTGGGACGCAAGAACTATCTTTTTGCGGGCTCGGATGCGGGAGGCGAACGTGCCGCTGCGATCTACAGCCTACTGGGATCGGCCAAACTGAACGGGATCGATCCCGAGGCATACCTGAGTGTGGTGCTGCGGCGGATCGCCGATCATCCTATTAATCGGATCGCGGAACTGCTGCCCTGGAATCTGTTTCCAAGCAAGCCACCAGCGGCGGAGGCGGCATGACGCCACAATCACCTCAAAGAAACCGTGCCCACAATCTTCGGATCGTGGGCACAATGCGGAATGAGCCAGAAGAGCTGGAATGGCTACCACTGGAATCCAAGCTCCTAGCTGCAGCCGCATACGTTGCGCCGCGTCGGAGCCTCTACCTGCGGTTTCACAGCGGCGAGGTCTACCGCTATTTCACTTTCCCTGCCGATCAATACCAGGAATTCCTCGACGCCGAATCACACGGGCGTTACTTCCTCAGCAACATCCGGAATCACTTCCCCTACCAGAAACTTCCCCGCCGCTAGCTGCTAAGCTTCCCCTCGGGTCAGCTCAAGACGGTATCCGCCGGACGCTTACGCGCCGCCCGTCGGGTTGGCGGTCGGTGCCAGAACGGTGCTCACGCGCAAGGGTTCGCTACGCCGCGCAAAAGCAGCGCGCCCTTGCGCGCTGCGCGCCGTTCTGGCAGTATAGTGCTGCGACGGGCGGCTCCGGCGGGATGAGCTTAAGGGCGATTCTCTTCGACCGCACGAAACGCAAAACATCCCGCGAGATGTTTACACAAAATCGCGGACACCGCCAAATCGCACCGCAACACCAAGATCTCCTAAGCCTTTATGGAACGCAAGCCCCTCGAAATCCTATTCGATCGCCTTCCGCAATTCCTCTGCTAATTCCGCAGACAACTTTCTCAGCGGCCGAAGCGTGTCTTGGGACCAGACCTCTGTCGCCGGCCGGTCAAGAGTGAAGAGGCCCTTCCTGACTTCGGATGCGGCGGGCTCCCCTCCCGAAGAATCAAGCACGACGACTCCGTTACAATCGACATCCCGTAGAACATCCAACGTCGACCTTGAAATCCCCACTCCGAGAATCGAACACCTATTCAGTTTGCTCGCGTCGTCTGCCTTAAGTATACCGACGCTTTCCTTGCTTCTACTGATTGAACACTCCTTAAGATCGCTATCGATAAGGTCCAACTGAGCCTCTTCCCGCAGGGCAAATCGGAACTTCCCCCTTTCACAGACACACCCAACGAAACGAACAAACCCCTCGATGGCCACCGAAACGTCGGACATCACTACCGAATGAAGGCTCCCTGTCCCCATGATCTCAATCGCGGCATGATCACGAAAGTCACAATCGTTCGCGTCACAATTTCCATTTAGCACCATGGTCGCACCGATTAAAGTAGATTCCCTAAGAACGCATCTCTCATTTCTTGGCGGCATTAACTCGACTTTCGCCCCAGATTGAAGGGTCAGGTGACTAAATTGGCCTCCAGACTCGATGCGGACGTGGCCCGAATCGCTGTTACACTTATCGCCCATAATCGCCCTGGCTACCAAGCGTGATTCCCGAACAAATTTACAATTGTCTAGACTCATTCTGTCTGCACTCACGGTAACCGAATCGCCGCCGATTTCACAGTCTTCAAGCCTGGTCGTCCCAAATCTAATCGTGACACCGCTGTGAAGTCGGCAGCGCGACAACTCAGATATGTCGGTAAGGTCGTATTCAAAGTTCTCAAACGTGCACGCCAAAAAGCTTACAGGCCCAAGCCGTTGTAAACTGGTACCGGTCAATGTGCAGCCGGTAAGAGTGCAGCCTGCCTCCATGCTGACCGCCGCGCCATCAAATTCGCAGTCCTCTAGCATTGCCTTCCCTATCTTCACTCTCGCGCCCTTGCGAAACCGACACTTCTTGATGGTCGGCAGGGCACTGAAGTCGTACGATCCGCGTTCAAATGTAGTGCCTATTAGCTCCACATCACGGAGTTGGTTCATCTTTACATCAGATAATACGCAATCAACCAACTTCCCGCCAACGCCAACGTGGAGTCCGCCACCCTTAAATTGACACTTTTGAATACAAGCGTCACCGAAGGTCACATCACAGTCGTTAAAATTACACTCGCTAGCCAAACGCAGCGTGCTAAAGTCATAGTGACCGCCGTCTATTTCGAGTGTATTAGCGCTACCTGATTCAATCTCTATCAAGGCGCCACCGGAAATTTTAATATCTTTCACTTCGGAGGCCTCGCGGATAAATAGCGACCCTCCAATAAACCCACACTTGACGAGACCACCCTTACCCAGAAGTACCGCCGAATTCCTAAACTCGCATCCCTGATACTTCTCGCCCCTCCACACTTCATAACGTCCGCCAAACAATTTGGAGTCAACGACCTCAAGCCTCTCGCCGCTAATTTTCGTGCCCTTCGAAAACGTGCACTTGTCAATGCGCACAGTTTCATCCGCAGCTAAGAAGCAATCTTCAAATTGGCTGTCGTGCATCTTTACCTGGGACAGCTTAAGGTTTGGCAGCCCCTTGAACGTACAGTTCCTCACCTCCTGACCCATTATGGCGGCGGTCGTGAAGGCCTCAATAGTGGAATCACTTAGTCGAGTCTCAATACAAATGAACTCGCTAATTCCGCCCAGGACACCGCCAAATGCCGCAGTGGCCTTAAGTGTCGACCCTAGAAGTTGGCTTTGCTCAACCTTGATTTCGTCGCACTTAGAAAACGTGCCTTGTCGTATGGCCTCCACTCGGTTAAACGAGATCTTGCAAAGATCATAGGTGCAGCGTTCCACAATCCCACCATCGCTGACAGCTACGCTACAGCCGTTGAATCGCACCCTCGAAGTGCGATTTGAATGAGACCCGATAAATGTCAAATCAGATAGTACACAATCTTCTAATTCTCCTCCGGTACATGAAAATGGACTGTCCGTAAACTCTCCCTGCTGGACACGCCCGGCGTTCATTGTTACCTTCGCCCGTTTGCCGTGCGCCTTTAGAACCTTGCCACCAACTACGTTGCAGTGCGCATCATTCGTCAAAGTGCCGAATGCTAATGTTGCGTCCTTTTGGATAAATATCTCACCCCCGACAAAATGCGCTTCCAACACGGTCCCGTCCTCCGCCCTCACGACGCCACCGCTGACATTAAGCTCGTGAACCCTGGCGCCATTGTTAAGGATGACGCTGCCCGAAATCACGTCGATCCGTCTAACGACGTTCTGGCGTATTTCGATGCTGGAATCTTTCTGTACTTCTACAGACTGTGTCGTACCGGCGACGACCAGGGCCTTGCCGTCACGACAAGTAAGCGCCCCAAGTTCTATGTCAGCAAGATGCAAGTCGGCGCCATTTTGACAAATCGCTTTCTCTAACCGAATACTCCCCGAAATCCCTACGCGAGCGCCGTCACAGAGCACGTCGGATATTGAACTATCGACGCCTGCCAATTTGAAGACTCCGCTCCGAACAAGCAACCCCGTGAAAACCGTGTTCTTTGACGTCATTTCTATCGTCGACCTTAGAAACTCGCACGCGACTAGCGAGCAGCCTTCCAGTGCAATGCGATCAAATGTGCTCTCCACCCAAGTTAGCTCCTCTAGGCGGATCTGCGCACACAGGACATCCCTCAGAGTGACCGAGGTAAACACAGACTTCTTCAACTCGAATGTCCGGACTGCGCATTTGGAAAGTCTTGAATTCGAGACCATGGCCCCGCTTGCAATCAACACAGTGGCGATGTTGTCGTCAAATGCGTTCCGAAGGCCAGCATCTACTCTCTTTGTGCTAAGCCAAGAATAGAGCCTGTCCCACAGCGGAGGCTGGAGTTTGGTAAAGCTGGCCAAAAAATAAACGACTTCCTTTGTGAGTGGCCTTAGCAGCTCGTCTGGCAGTTTGTCTGTCTCAACAAGACGTTTTATATGTCGTGCCGCAAAGAACTCCATAAACGACTTATGCGTAAAGCGAAACTTATCTTCAGCTTGCCGTGTCAGGAAGGTACATAACTGAATATCCGTAGCGACTTGTTCCATGGTGGCTGACGTCAGGGTATCTCTAAGCGTCCCCAACGTCGAAGCAGCCGCTGTAATCACTACGGTGATCTGCTCGTAGCTGACCTCCGAGACCCCGCCACGATATATCGCAAGCGCAAGGGCTTCGGAGAATAATGCGCGGAGGTGGCTGGAGAGTAGACTTCGTTTTTTGTCCAGATGCTCACGCGCAAAATTCATGGCCGTGTACAACTCGTACAATGTGGATGGACCGAAGCGTTTATCATCTGCCTTGATATCGATAAATTGTTCCACGATACCCTCGATAATCATCGCTAGAAGGATTGGGCGCTTGATTAGATCACTTAGATCATAAACTTTGTAAAGCCACTCTTTGACGGCCCGCCAATCAACATTGGGACCGCTCTTAAAGCTGTCATTGTGTCCTTGCAGGTATAAGTCAATCTTTGCCGTATCCAACGCGCTGAGGTAGAGTACGTGGGCCTCGGCGTCGATTGGCAACTGACTGTCGTCAGATGGCACCACGAATTTTTGCATTAAGTATTCGGCATACTCTTCCGCCGCGGCGATTTCCTGTCGGGCGTGTTCAGTTCTGGCCCGGCCTTTAGTGGGGACAGCGTTTGGCAGGGAGAAGTTAAGGAGATCCCTAGCCTGCGCGAGTTTTGCGGCCTTAAGGCCTTCGTTGAGCTCAGTAGATGAAACGAAATATGCCGGCCGACATGTCATAATCGACTTAGATGACGAAGTGAGTAGGCGAGAAAGGGCGCCTAGATTGTCAAAGCGCCGTCCTGCATCCGATTTTGGCGTCATTTCATCAAACCCGTCGAGCAGAAGAACGAGGCGGCTCTTGTCCGCCATATTCCAGAATGTTGTGAGAGGAACGTCTTGCTGAAGTTCTCGATTCAAAGTCCATCGGAGCATGCCGTCGAGTGTTGGGAAACGATTGTAGTCTCGGAGTCGGAAGAGCAATGGGATAGCAGTGTGCTGGTGCTTTACGTAAAGATCGGCCAATCGATATTTGATACGCTCCATCAGCGTTGTTTTTCCAGCACCGAAGTCTCCTAGCACAACTGCACATCCTGGGTTCGCCTCGGCCTTCAGCCATTCAATTATGGTTTCCTCGATGTTTGTTATCGGGCTATCAGCCTCAGTGGCGTCGAGGGGAATGTATTGATGGAATATTTCCCTTTGGATGTAGTCGCGTGCATAATCGGTGAGAACGTGATTTATGTAGAAAATATCTTCTTCGAGGTCTTTAGATGTCATAAGGCGGACGACTGAGGTACCGCCGGAAGCTCATTTGGCCGCGGCGGAGAATTCTGCATTGGTCACAAGGACACCAAAGTCAATGGGGTGGGAGAGTTGGATGACTTTTATTTGGTTTATGAAGTCAATAACATCCTGATTGGAAATTGACCCTTCGGAGCGGAATTTGCATTCAATGGCGATCTTGGTGATGCCGATGCCAGGCACGTTCTTTTGTGCTACGATGTCAATCTGCTGGCCGGCAAGATTTTGATTACGCTCGGTCTTGTAGCCATTTCGTTCATAGAGGATCGCGACGTGCAGCTCAAAATCCCTTCCAGGATTAGGCGAAGGCGTAGTCTGTGTCATTTCTTCTATTCCTCAGGGTACGAACGTTGTATCCGTTGAAAACGGCTAGGATACCAAAGAGATAGCCCGACGTGGTGGGGCGCATTTTATCGTCGGCCCCAGGTGCGGCGGAACCGACTTATGTGCGCCCCGCTCCGCCGCATTTTCGTCGTGCTAGCACTGCGTCCTTTCCAAGTGATTGCGGCGTCCGCCGTTCAAGCGCGCGGCTGAAGAGCGCTGAGGATTTAAGACGGAACACCGCAAAATGCCCGCCCACTTCATTTCTGTGGGACGCCATACCCGCAAGGTCTCGCGGAATGCAAGAAATGCGACTGGCGTTTGGCGACATGCCCACCCGCACCCGGCGAATCGTTTGGGGCGCGATTCGCTGGATCGCCGAGTACCCGGTGAGCGAATACCAGGCAGAGATCGAGAATACGAGGTCGGCACTCGAGGGCCACACAACGGAATCCGCTTTCGACCCAGCGAAGAGTGCCGCCCTGATTGCCGCTGACGAGTCATGCCGCAATCAAATCGAGACTGCAATCGGGCGACTATGGCGCGCGCCATAGCTCGGCGCTGTCGTCCGTGTGGGATGTAAACAATCGAACAGCGATGCAGGCCAGTTCCAACGGGCCGTGCTGTGGCCGGAATACGCGCTAAGCGGACCGTGCTTGGCGTCGCCGGACGAGTTCGTGGTTTGGTACTGTTCCGAGCCACGTTGCAACCGATCTTTAGAGCGAAACGGATACTGTACTCTGAAAATGTAGATCATTTTGTAGTGCGCAAGAGCGCCAAAGATCAATAGGCAGCAACAACTCACAACAAGCTCACCGCATCTGGTTGAAACGTAAGCAATTGAAACTAAGAGGCTTACGATGGCGACTCAGGACCGCTTCACACGCAGGAGGTCCACGGTTCGAGTCCGTGCGCGCCCACCATTCAAAACAAAAACGTTATGCGAATTTCCTGCTCGGTTTTGTCGCTGCGATTGCGCTGCGATAAGCGCTCCAAGCACTTTCGCGTCTAGACGCGAGCACGCGAGGCTCAGGATTTCTTTGCCTGCGGGCGCTTTCTGATCCGCCTGTCGAGTGCCTCGACCGCCTTGCGGACGCTCTTGGGGATGGGTTTTGTGTAGATGTTCGCTGTGGTGTTCACGCTCGCATGTCGCATCTGAGCCTGGATGTCGTTGAGGTCGCCACCGGTATTGTAGGCCAGCGACGCGAACGTGCGGCGGAGGATCTGGTGGTTGACCCTGATCCCGAGCTTGTCTCCGAGAGGCCTGAGGACCCGATTAAGCCAATTGTGGTAATCGAGCGGCATCAGCGTGCCGCGACGCTTCCGGCTCGACGGGAATAACCACTGGCCTTCGCCGGTGTCGGAGGTGGATTCTCGCAATTTCAGGACCTCGCGGAAAACAGCTGCAGGTACCGCAATGGAGGCCTTGCTCTTCTTCGTTTTGGGTTCACTCACTTTTCCGCGGGCGTAGATTCGCTGTATGCGGAGTGCCTGATCTTGTGCCAGATCCTGCCATTGGAGTCCGAATACCTCCCCTGCGCGCAGACCGCAGCGAGACAGGAGCTGCCAAATAATCCTATCGGAGCCGTCAAGTTCGTCCTCAAACTGCTGGACGGACTCAAGGGAGAGAATCGTTTCGTCCCGGTCCCGGGGGGTCTTGGGAATTGTCAAAGTTCTGGCGACATTTTTGGGGAGCCAGCCTTCATCGACTGCTAGGCGAAAGATGGCCCGGAGGTACGTGTGGGCGAGGTGAACGGTGTCGTGGCAGTACTCCAATGCTAACCGGTCGAGGAATTGCTGAAGCCTCGCCCGATCCAGGTCCGCCAGCCGGATCTGTTGCAAATAGGAATTGAGGGCGGTGTGGTATCTGCGATGTTCAGTCTGGAATTATGCCGCGATGCCAAAGAGGGTATGAATGAAACGCTGTTGCCCGACCACATCGCCCTTCGGCAGCCACCGGATCTGCCCTTTCCGGATCACATGCATCGCCTCGTAACCGTCGATCGTCCTCAGCGCACCTTCTGCCGACCGGAACCACAGGCTCGCCGCAATGCGCTTCTTGATGAATCGATGGTCCTGCTCAATGACGTTGTTTAAATAAGGTGATGGTCGACAACGACAGCGTTGTCCGAGATCACCCGACTGCTTTAGCTCGGCAACGGCGCGAGCATACGCCGGGTGCCCATCTACATTAATCACCCGCGGTCGGATACCGCTCGTTCCTGATAGTGCTAAGCGCAAGAAGAGCTTGGCCGCAGTCAGGTCTCGCTTGGGCGACAACACGAAGTCAATTGTGTCGCCGGCCGAATCCACTGCTCGATACAGGTAAGCCCACTCACCTGCGACCCAGACATAGGTTTCATCCACCCGCCAAGAGCGGTTCGGATGCTGGACGTCACGTCGAAGCCGCTGATTCAAAATGGGTGCATAGTGCTGGACCCAGCGCCAAACGGTGACGTGGTCGACAGACAGGCCGCGTTCCGCCATCATTTCTTCCAGGTCGCGGTAGCTGAGCGAGTACCGCAAATACCACCGGACGCACAAGATGATAATCACGTCCTCAAAGTGTCGCCCCCGGAACAGCACCGTGCGGTTTTGGCTCACCGTCTCACGCTACCAAATCTGCCTGGCGGCGTTTGCAACAGATCCTGCGTTGGGACCTGTCATCCATGTTCGACATGGCGGTTTCCGAGCAGGTGATTCCGGTGAACCCGACGGCGTCACTCTATACGCCGAAGGCAGCCAAACGGAGCGAGGGGCACGCCATGTCCGCTGAACAAGTGGAAGTGGCACTCGGCGTAGTCGATGATCGTGAGAAGGTGATCCTCCGCCTAGCGATTTTCGCCGGCATGCGGCCAGGTGAACTTCTGGCGATTCAGCGGGAACACGTTAAGAAGGATGCCTCGGTAATTGAGATCCGCCACCGTGTATATCGAGGGAAGTTCGCTTCTCCAAAGAACGGCTTGGTCCGGACGGTTGCTGTCCCTCCGTCCACCGCCACCCTCCTTCGTCAGTGGATGCAGAACGCGGTGGAGCCCGAAACCTGAATCGTTCGTGTTTGCAGGCGAGACGGGTCAGCCCTTGTGGAGGTCTTCGCTGCTCGAGGACTACATCAAGGCGAAGCTGGAGCCGGTTGGTCTCGGCTGGGTCAACTTCCAGGTGATGCGCCGTACGTATGCCAGCCTGGGCCACCATGCGAAGGTTGATCCGAAGGTTTCCGCGGACCAACGCGGCCACGGCATCGGAGTAGCGCTCGATGTCTATACCAAGTCGAGCATGAAGGACCGGGCGACCGCTGCCAAGAAGCTTGAGGACTCCGTTCTCCCGAAGGCTGTTCGGGCGCGAAAGAGGTCGGCGTGATCCTTAATGGAGGGCTATGGAGGGTATGTTTTTAGAGAGTCTGTAAGTTATTGATTCTGGAGCGGGAGACGGGGTTCGAACCCGCGACGTCCAGCTTGGGAAGCTGGCATTCTACCACTGAATTACTCCCGCATGCCTTCTTCTTTCAATGACTTCCGCATACCAGCGTCCATCTTGAACACTGCTCGAGCACTATTGTACCGCCAAACGTTTCTCCAGTTGATTCACAATCTCCAGCCTACTCGCGACCGCCGACTGTGTATAAACGTTCAACGACACATCGACACTGTGCCCGAGCTGATCGGCCACCATTTTCGGATCAGCTCCAAGCTCGCGCATAATCGTGCGGTGCGTCCTGCGCATCACCTGAAAATTACACTATCCAAGCCCAACTGCTTTCAACTTCGGCAACATCGAACGACGCCAGCAATTATCCTTACTCATCGGCGTCATCGCTTCAGACGGGAATACCCACCCGTTTGGATCAATCGCCAGCACGCGCCATGCCTCGATCTCTGCGACCAGCCCATCAGCGAGCGCGGCCTTGCGCAACGACTGATCCGTTTTCGGTGTGTCCACCAATCCTCTATATATGCGCTGCCGGATATTCACGTCAGGACATTGCGCAATAAACTGCATCAGTATGCCTCGCTAAAAGTAAGCTTCAAACTCTACCACTGCCCCCTTTCCCTCGCCTGCCAGCGTATGCGTCCGTCCTTCGGTCAAGGGTCTCTGCACCACCTAAGCCGTAAAGTCTTCTTCGCGTTCAGATTTCAGATGCCTCTCGCGAACGAAGCCCGCTTTAGTTGCAAGTTGGAAGATTTGCCTCGGAGACAGTCCCGAGTTGGATGCAGAAGTCATCCTGTTCTTCAACTTGACGAACAACCTATTCTTGATTCGGACCAGTACAGGTTCGTCGGGCTTCTTTTTCATAGCCGGTAGCCTCTAGAAAAAGGGGCTCTAAGAAGCAAGTCGTACGCTCGACGTGAAGTGAACCCCTGGAGTGAGACACGAAGTTAAGGGGGTAATCGCCGTTCGCTGACGAAGTATTGCACGGCGGGGTTGACATCGTCGATCCTGGGCATACCTGAGCCGGACGGGATAAGGCTCTGCTGGGAAGCAACCTGAGCGACCGGTTCAGCGGCCGGAACGGCGGGGGACAGGTGATGCCTGTCCCCTGAGAAAAATCAGAAGCATCCATTCTGGCGGGAAAAAAGCGACAAATCCTGGGGGTTTGGGGGCAAAGCCCCCAATCAGACATGCTGCGCAGCAAGGACGCGGTCTGTGGCCTCGTGGGGCGGAATTGAGACGCTCCACGCGCGTCGCAATTGCCGGCAATTGTGAACCGCTACCTTGGCCGGATGGTCGTAATCGGCTCGGATGCCGATCCGGAATCCGATCAACCCGTTCCGACACACCGCCAGTTGACACTTGCAACACCCTCGACTTGGGGTTACTTTGAGGTATGACAGTCGAAGCTATCAAGGACGCTATTCAGCATCTTCCCGAAGATGAGCGCACCTCTCTGGTCGCGTGGCTCAATGAGATGGAATACGACGAATGGGACAAGCAAATGGCAAAGGACTTTTCGTCCGGCGGACGCGGCGCGGCGTGGGCGCAACAACTCAAGCAGGAAGCTGCGCAAGCGGATGCCCGTCCGATTGAAAGTGGCTTTCGCCAGCGTCGCAACAACCGCTCGTGATATTTCGCTCACGTGCCACCCAGAGATTTTGGGCGTGCCTGGACAAACTGCCCGAGGAGATCCAGCGGCGGGTCGAAAAACAGTACGAGCTCTTTGCAGAAAACCCCTTTCATCCCTCTTTGCATCTCAAACCTGTCGGTGACTTCTGGTCGGTGGCGGGTCACCGCCGACTACCGGGCGTTGGCGCTACGAACCGGCAATGATTTTGTATGGGTCTGGATCGGACGGCATGATGACTACGAGCTGCGAATCAGCAAATAACTGACAGTCGCGTCACAGCCCTGAACCACCACTTGAACACTACTCGGGTCCGCTCGAAATTTCAGGATGGAAACTGGGTAAACTCTATCGCCAGAAAGAGGCCAACAAAAACGCTATTGTCTTTGTTTGCAATCGAAAGCCATATTGGGAAGCTGGCATCCTACCACTGAATTACTTCCGCTTGCCTATTTTTTCTTCTACTTAGCTGTTCTAAAGGGACTTAGGCCGCTCTACCGCGAGTCTATTGCGTCCATCCAAAACCATGGGTTTTGACTCCAAAATGGACGGTAAAGTCGAGAGTAAACTAGTCTGGGAAGCCGCACCTCCGCCGTTCTCGTTTACTGTCCACTTTACTCTCCATCCCACGACAGATTCAACATATCACACTGGACGTCCGTACAGGTAGAACGCGGAGCCCGTCTGTCGCGCTCCACGCAATGCTGGTTGCGAACAAACCCGGCCGAGTCCTCATCGGCGTTCAGCGGTTGACTTGACCTTCGCAAATCCGAGCCAGGAAGCTCGTGTCTTCGCTGGCATTCCGTACGAATTGCATGCGGTCTAGCCCGGGAATCATTTGGCCCCACTCCCTCTCTGGTAGCAACTTCATGGACCACACCTCAACATCCGTCCTTTCCATGGTATCCACGCGACAGTCTGGGCCAATCGGCCACAGTGTGCCTCTCCCGAAGTTTGACATTAAGTCAAACAGATCGGTAGATTTAGATCATGCGCGGCCGACTTCTATCACTGTTCATGGTTGCCGCCATCTTTCTTCTTCAGGGCGGCGACTGTGTAAGCCTGTTCTTCGCTGACCAACAGGCTCACGATTGCTGCCGCAAAGGGCACTGCAGCCCTAAGAATCCCGATCCATGCTGTCAGGTGACTTCAAAGACAACCGTGACGCAGGATCAGGCGAAGGAGCGAACTCTGGTGGCTGCGCTCGTCGAGTTGGTCGTGCTGCCGGCCTGGACTTCTCCTGCCGTTTTGGTGACTGTTGGTTTCGAATCACCTCACGGCCCGATGCTCGCCCCGTCCCCACCGGGATCTCTTGGCAATTTCTCGCTTCCCCTCCTAGTCTGATCGTCCCGAGCCGACGCGCTCCGCGCCGGAATCCACTTCTCTAGCTTTGTCGTTATTGAGAACACGACGTGTATTGTCGTTCGTCGACGCCTGGGGAGGCACCATTTGATTGACCGTATCATTGCGTTCTCACTCAAGAATCGTTTTCTGGTCGTTGCATTCTATCTGGGCATCGCTGGATGGGGCTACTGGGCCCTCAATCATAGTCCCGTCGACGCTATCCCGGACCTGAGCGATAACCAAGTCATAGTTTTCACCGACTGGACTGGCCGCAGTCCACAGGAGGTGGAGGATCAGGTCACCTATCCGCTGACGGTGAGCCCTCAAGGTCTGTCCGGAGTGCGCGTGGTGCGCTCCAGTTCGGCCTTTGGTTTCTCGATGATCGTTGCGATTTTCGAGGACAACGTCGATCTCTACTTCGCTCGCACGCGCGTTTTGGAGCGGCTCAATCTCGTCAGCAACCAAATGCCGCCTGGTGTTGTGCCTACGCTGGGCCCGGATGCGACCGGCGTAGGGCATGTCTTCTGGTAAACCGTCGAGGGCTCTGGGCACGATTCCCGCGAGTTACGCGCGCTTCAGGATTGGTTCATTCGCTACCAACTCAATTCGGTACCCGGCGTAGCGGAAGTGGCGAGCGTTGGCGGCGAAGTCCAGCAGTACCAGATTGACGTGGACCCGAATCGCCTGCGGACCTACGGTTTGCCGCTGAGTCGCGTGATGGATGCGGTCATGCGCAGCAATGAGATGGTCGGTGGAAATGTCTTGGAATCGAACGGTTCGTGGTGGCGGCGTCGTTGTGGCCCGCTCCGGCGCGAACCCTCGGGAGATCGTGCGCGGCCTCGGATTGATTCGGTCGTCACCGTGCCATTGCCGCTGGCCGTGCTGAATTCGTTTTTGATCTTGTACTACCTCAACGTCACCTCGAACATCATGTCTCTGGCTGGAATCGCGATCGCGATTGGAGTCCTGGTGGACGCAGGAATCGTCGTTACGGAGAATGCGTTCCGTCACCTGGAGCAGTCCGGGACCGACACGCGGGACCGGCGCGCCGTTTGGCAAACGGTTCTGACCTCAACCAAGTTAGTGGGCCGGCCCATCTTCTTCTCGATGGCGATCATTCTGCTCGCGTTTATTCCGGTTTTTGCGTTGACCGGCCAGGAAGGCAAGCTCTTTCACCCTCTGGCGTTCGCCAAAACAGCCGCGATGGCCGGCGCCACAGCGATGGCGGTATCGCTGGTCCCCGTCCTCTGCACGCTGCTGCTGCGCGGCAAAGTTCATCGCGAAGAAGATAGCCCCGTCATGCGGGCTCTGCAATGGATGTACCAGCCGGTTCTGCGGTGGGCTCTCCGGCATCGAGCCATCACGCTAGCCCTGGCGCTCACTCTCTTCGGCGGAGCTTTCTTCCTTGCAACGCGCATTGGAAATGAGTTCATGCCGCCGCTCAATGAAGGTGACCTCATGTTCATGCCGATCGCCGATCCAAGCATTGCGCTATCGGAGAACACGAAGATCGCCGTGCGCCAGGATGCCTTGATCGAGAAGTTCCCGGAGGTGGCGTCTGTGGTAGCTAAGGTTGCCCGCGCCGACACAGCGACCGATCCGGCCGCACTGAATATGACAGAGACCATCGTTCATTTGAAGCCTCGCGGCCAATGGCGACCTGGAATGACGGTTGAAAAGTTGAAATCTGAAATGGACCGCGCTGTCGCTATTCCCGGTGTCGCCAACATCTGGACCATGCCTATCATCAACCGCATCGACATGCTGAGCACTGGTATCCGTTCCGAACTGGGCGTCAAACTGTTCGGCGCCGATCTCAAGACCCTGGAACAGAAGGCTCGCGAGATCGCGGAAGTACTGCGGCAGATCCCCGGCGCACGCGACGTCTATCCCGAACAGGTGACGGGCGCGCTTTATACGGACATCAAGATCGACCGCGAGGCAGCGGCGCGTTATGGCATCTCTGTGGCTGATATTCAAGACGTGGTTGAGGCTGCGATTGGGGAGAAGAACCTAACCACTACGATTGAAGGCCGCAAACGCTTCCCCGTCCGCGTACGCTACGCACCCCAATATCGGAACGACGTTCACGGGCTTGGCAATATTTTGGTAGCTGCCCCGGACGGCGCTCAGATTTCGCTGAACCGCCTTGCCGCAATTCAACCATCGAGCGGTCCGGCGATGATCAGCAGCGAAAATGGTCTGCTCGTCGTTGCTGTTCTACTAAACGTTCGCAACCGGGACATTGGTGGTTTCGTCGTGGAAGCCAAGCGTGTGATTCCACAGAAAGTGAGCCTACCAGCAGGTTATTACCTCGGATGGAGCGGCCAGTACGAAAATCAGGAGCACGCACGAAAGCGGCTAGAGCTAGTGTCTCCCATTGTGCTGGTCGTGATCTACGTCCTCCTGTTTCTGACTTATCGCTCCTTCGTCGAGGCCGCACACGTGTTGCTGGCCGTCCCATTCGCGCTCACCGGCGGGGTCTATTTGCTTTACTTGCTCGGCTACAACTTCAGCGTTGCCGTCTGGGTAGGTTTCATCGCGCTTTTCGGCACCGCCGTACAGACCGGCATGGTCATGGTGATCTACCTCGAAGAAGCGGTGGCGCGGAAGCAGCGCGAACAGGGTGCGGCGTTCTCGGTGCTTCATCTTCGGGAGGCTGTCGTCGACGGAGCGCTCTTGCGGCTTCGCCCCAAGGTGATGACGGTCTCGACGATCATCGCTGGGCTGTTGCCCTTCATGTGGAGCCAGCGCGTCGGTGCGGAAGTCATCAAACCGCTCGCAACGCCAGTACTCGGGGGCATGGTGAGTTCGCTCCTCCATGTCCTGATCGTGACACCGGTAATCTTTCTGTGGCTGAAAGAAAGGGAACTTCGGAAAGCCACAACCAAACCACAAGGAGAACTCAAGTGAGACTACGAACATACATCGGCCTTTGCGCGCTCGCTCTGGCCGCAGTGACGCTAGCTGCTTGCAAAAGGGCCGCCGTTGCCGAGACCAAAGAGATTCAGACGCGGCTAGCAAAGGACCTAACCATCGCGTTGTTGAGCGAAAAAGGGGAACTGGCGATGGGACAGAACCGCTTTATCATCGCGTTTCGGTCTGCCAGCACTAAGCAGCCGGTTGATGTCGGCACAGTTATTGTTGGCTCGTCCATGGCGATGCCCGGCATGGCGCCGATGACTGCACCGATTGAACTCGAACCGGCTGGCACAACGGGACAATACCTTGCCAAGGGCGACTTCGCCATGAGCGGCGCGTGGAAGTTCGAAGTGCGCTGGAACGGCCCTGCAGGAACGGGGACAACCTCCTTCAATACCAACGTGCGGTGATGACGATGAATCTGGCCCTCGTTTTCCTAACAACTCTCGCCCTCGCATTTCCCGTGCTCGGGCAGCGGAAGGGTCCGTCGGTCTTGGACCCTGTGAATGGGCAAACCGTCGCGGATCTGGTGACCCGTGCGCTCGCTCAAAACGGTGAGCTTCTCGCCGTAGACCGGCAGGTAGCAGCGGCCCGTGGCGGCGTGACGCAGGCGCGCCTCAAGGCAAATCCGTCAGTGTCCTTCAATGAATCGCAGGAAGTCGCTGGTGGGCAGAACAACTTCATGATCGGCGGGACGGTGCCCCTAGAACTGTATCACCGACGGGAGCGCCGCATCGAGGTCGCACAGCGCGGCGTCAGGATGACGGAGTTCGATCAGGCGGAGCGGGAGCGGCGGCTTCGCGCCGACGTTGAGATGAAGTTTGGCGAAGTGCTGGCGGCTGTCCGCAACCTGCAAGTTGCCGAAGCTCTGCTCGACTTGAACCTGAAAGCGCTCGACCTGACGCAGACCCGCGCGGAGCAGGGGGCGATTCCGCCGCTCGATGCGAATCTGCTCCGCGTGGAAGTGAACCGGATCGATGCGATGCAGGTGGACTTCGATTCCAGGGTCGGGGTCGCCGTTCTCGAACTCAAGAGCCTGGCGGGAATGAAGCCCGACGAGGACTTGCGGATCAAAGGCTCGCTGGAAGCAGTGTTTGTCGATCCGGATGTTTCGGTCAAAAGGGT
>Ga0207090_1083_pt1 | contig 21892 bp, 20 predicted proteins | sample Alteio_BWMinHeat_50_FD_153565 | JGI IMG/M metagenome (GOLD analysis project Ga0207090, IMG submission 153565) | Enriched cells from forest soil in Barre Woods Harvard Forest LTER site, Petersham, Massachusetts, United States -... | ecosystem: Environmental > Terrestrial > Soil > Temperate forest >...
CAGCTTTTGCGCGCCGAGATACACGGCGTCATAAAGCGCTGTTGAACCGCTGGGAGCAACGAAAGCGAGGCGATTTTCGAATTCAGTAACGTCGGACGTGAAATTCTGAGTTACTTGAGGCCGAGTATTGAACTCGACAACGGCGTATTCGTCCTTCGGACTGCCCGTCTTCAGAAAAGTCGTGAGTGCGTCGCGGGCAACCGAGATCTTGTCTGCCATGCTACTGCTGACGTCGAAAATGATTCCCACGCTTACCGGCACTTCCTCGGCGGAGAAATACTGAATCTCCTGCTCGACCTTGTCCTCCCAAACGTGGAAGCGATTCTTGTCCAGACCTGTTACGACGTGCCCGTCCGAATCCGTGACGCTTGCGTTAACAAGAACCAGATCCACATCGATCTTCACGGGCCGTTGAGGGCGCGCATCTGTTTGCGGCGCCGCCAGCGTTGCGGATAAGAGCATTGTCAGAAGACGGACCATCGGAATCATTGCAAACCTCCTTAGTGACAACGATTCTCAATGTGCTCCTCGACTCGTGAAAAAGGCATGAAAGCGGAAATAGAGACTTCTGAACCGATGCGGAAACGGGCCCGCAGAAGCTTCGCGTCCGTTTTCATGCCTTTTTCATAAAACCCTGCTAGGGTTTCGCCCCATGCTTAAAGTCACCATGTTTGTGACCGTAGTTGTTCTGTTCGTTTGCTTACCTCTGCCGGCTCTTGCACAGGCTGCCGGCGCCATCCCGCATGCCGACAGTGGCGACACTGCATGGGTCCTGGCTTCGTCGGCGCTGGTTCTTCTGATGACTATTCCGGGGCTTGCCCTGTTTTATGGGGGTCTGGTGCGCACCAAGAATGTGCTCGCCACATTGATGCAGAGTTTCATCATGGCCGGGCTGATCACCTTTCAGTGGGTGATGTTTGGATACAGTCTCGGGTTCTCCAACGGCAACAGCATCCTTGGCGGTCTGCAGTGGCTGGGTCTGCGCGGCGTGGGCCTGATGCCGAACCCGGACTATGCCGCCACGATCCCCCACCAGGCCTTCATGATCTTTCAATTGATGTTCGCCATCATCACGCCCGCGCTGATGACGGGAGCATTTGCCGAACGGATGAAGTTCTCCACGTTCCTGGTGTTTTCGTTTGCCTGGGCCACTGTCATCTATGACCCGCTTGCCCATTGGGTGTGGGGTAACGGGGGCTGGCTTCACAATTTAGGAGCGTTGGATTTCGCAGGAGGGACGGTAGTCCATATCAGTTCCGGCGTCTCAGCCCTGGTCGCCGTCCTGATCATTGGCAAACGGATCGATTTCGGAAAGTCCCCAACGCCACCGCACAATCTGCCATTTGCAGTGATCGGCGCATCGTTGCTGTGGGTCGGCTGGTTTGGATTCAATGCAGGGTCGGCCCTGGGGGCGAACGGTCTGGCAACGAGCGCCTTTCTGGCAACGCATATTGCCGCCGCTTTGGCCGCCTTGTCCTGGATGGCTGCCGAGTGGATGGTGACAGGCAGGCCAACCATGCTGGGCGCGGCGTCCGGCGCTGTCGCCGGCCTGGTCGCGATCACGCCGGGCTCGGGCTTCGTTGGACCGCTATCTGCCTTGATCATTGGATTGCTTGCAGGCATCGTCTGCTTCACCGCGGTAATGCTGAAGTCACGGCTGGGCTATGACGACTCCCTCGACGTCGTGGGCGTCCATGGCATCGGAGGAATTTTCGGCGCTCTCGCAACGGGCGTCTTTGCATCCAAAGCCATCAATCCTGCGGGCGCCGATGGCCTGCTCTATGGCAACTGGCACACCTTCCAGACTCAACTGATAGCAGTCGGTGCGACTGTGGCGTTCGCCGCCGCCGGGACTGCAACGATTCTCTTTGTCTTAAAAGCTGTCATGGGCCTCCGCGTCACGCCTGACGAAGAGATGCAAGGTCTCGATATCAGCCAACACAACGAAAGCGCATATGGGTTCGCAGAGGACTTCGAGGAAGCTTCGAGAATGTGATCGTGCAGTTACGCCGTCGGAAACGTAGCGCCGGTCATGGAAGATGTGAACGAATTAGTTAGAGGGCTCATGACAACCCCTAAGTTCTTCTGATTTTGCGTGTTACAGCTCGCGGCGTACTCTAGCAAGGGGCTTCGGAAATGTCTGGCCAGAGTAAAAGAATCTTTCAGCTGAAAGTTTGGAGTATTACCCTCAGAACGGGAACTTTCAGCTGAAAGTTGAAATCTTCGAAGCGAAGATCCGAACATTCAGGCGAATGAACATTCTTCAGGCCACAGACCTTAGCCTTTCACGTGAAAGTTCAAACCTTGTGGCCTCAATCGCAGACTTTCAGCTGAATCTGGAAATTTTCGATTCAAAGGTTTTTGCTTTCGGCTGAATGTCCGAAACTGCTGGCTCCTGCCGGCAGCTTTCAGCTGAATGTGGAAATCTTCGATTCAAAGATTTTAACTTTCAGCTGAGTGTTCGGAACTGCTGGCTCCTGCCGGCAGCTTTCAGCTGAATGTGCAGATCTTCGACTCAACGATTGTAACTCTCAGCCGAATGTTCGAAACTTTGAGGCGAAGGCGCTCACTTTCGCGTGAATCTTTAGATCTCAAGTCAACTGATTCGATCTTTCAGGCGAATGTTTAAATCTTCGAATCGCAGCTCAAACTTTCAGCTGAATGCACCTGGGCCCCATAGTCTCTTCAAAAGCCCTTCGCATGACATCGGACACTACCCCACATTTCTTCTTTTGTGCCGCGGAGTCTCACTAGTCCGGTTATTTTCTCGCCAACTGAGCTCAATTTCGATAAATACTGCAACTCTACAAAGGAGCGATGCAGTGATGCGTTAACAGCCGTGGCAGAAGTGCTGATGCGGAAACTGTAGCGGCAGTCTATGACCGCCGACTATCTCGAATCAACGATTCCGGCGGTCATAGACCGCGGCTACAGTGAGAACCGTACTTCTTCTACGGGTGTTAGGCCCGGAGGGCCGATAGAATGTAGCCCCGGCCGCGCGGGCATGTTGCCCAAAGCGCCGGAGGCGCGTCAGAATGTAGCCCAGGACGTCAGCCCTGGGTCAGCGTTGCAAACGAATGCAAGGCCCGCAGGGGCGAAAGAGTTGAAACTACATAATTCGTTCACACTTTCATTCGCCGCTGCAGACCTACATCACGTCCCGCTCACCGGTGCGAATGTTGTAGCCCTGATCGACAGGCAGCACGAAAACGCGCCCGTCCCCGAGCTCTCCAGTCCTTGCCGTCTTGATAACGGTTGCAAGAATATCGTCCACAACGTCATCCGTGACGATCACTTCGATCATGATCTTTGGCAGAAGAGTCACGCTGTATTCTGTTCCACGGTAGACTGCTTTGTGGCCCTTCTGACGGCCGTGTCCGCGCACTTCGGTGACCGTCATTCCGGTCACGTGTAATGTGCTTAAGGCGTCTCGCACTTCGTCGAGTTTCGTTGGGCGGATGATCATTTTTAAAAGTTTCATGGCATTCTCCAGGTCGTTAAGGATTGTGGCGCCGCGTGCCTCGCCGAGCTAGGCGTTCACCTCCATTTCAGCCCTATCCTCGGGATATGCCAGGAGGCCAAACTCCGGTTCATCAAGGCCCTGAATTTCAACCTCGCGTGAAACGCGAATACTCTTGATCTTATTCACCACCGTGAAGACGACGTAAGTGCCGCCGAATGCCCAGATCGCACAGATGGTGGCACCCACAAGCTGCATGACAAACTGCCGCGTATCTCCGTAAATCAGGCCGGTAACCCCGCGCCCAGCCGCTCCAAGATAGGATGTTGCGCCAACTCCATTCCAGCCTGAGCCGTAGGTACCATCGGCAAAAAGGCCCACAGACACTGCGCCAAACCAACCGCAGAACCCGTGCACCGAAATTGCGTCGCAGGGATCGTCGATCTTGAGCACCCGTTCATTCAGGAGGACACCCAGACAGACCAGAATTCCGGCAACAATTCCGATTACGACCGCAAAAGTCGGGGATACGAATGCGCACGGAGCCGTAATCGCGACAAGCCCTGCAAGCATTCCGTTACACGCCATCGTAATGTCTGGTTTCCCGAATTTGAACCACCAGAAGAACATCGCCGCCGCCGATCCAAAAATCGCCGAGAGATTCGTATTAACAGCGATTACCGAAATTCGCAGGTCGGTCGCACCCAGAGTGGAACCGGGGTTAAAACCCATCCAGCCGAAAAGAAGAATGAACGTACCGATTACTACAAACACCAGATTGTGCGCCGGAAAAGCTCGCGGTTTCCCATCCGGTCCATACTTGCCGATACGTGGCCCGAGGACAATCGCCAGCGCCATCGCTGCAAACCCGCCAACCGCGTGCACTACGGTCGACCCAGCGAAATCGACGTAGCCATGAGCCATACCCATGGAGTTGCCGAGCTGCGACATCCAGCCGCCGCCCCATACCCAGTTTCCAAAAATGGGATAGAGAATTGCGCCCATGAACAGTTCGCAAAGCAGGAAGCCGCCGAATGTGATCCTTTCGCAGATTGACCCGACGATGATGTAGCCCGCCGTTTCCATGAAGACGACTTCGAACAACGTCAGCACGTTGCTGCCCGCGTCGTAGGCGGGACCAGTCAGGAAGAAGCCTTTTCCACCGACAAAACCCCATAGGCCGCTTCCTATCAAAAACTTGTTCAGACCTGGAACGCCTCCGAGATTCCCGGGCGCCGCATTGATCGCCGCGGCGCCATACTGAAACGCGTACCCGACGGCGTAGTACGCAATGAAAGCGAATACGTACGCTGCGAAATTAAGCATCATCAAGTGACCCGCGTTCTTTTTTCGCACCAATCCGCAAGTCAGCAAAGCGAAGCCGGCCTGCATGAACAACACCAGGTATCCTGTATTGAGCGTCCAGGCGAAGTTGGTCGCAATTCGGACGTGGCCCACACCGTCGGCCAGTTTTACCGCCAGTGGTTCTTTGGCTGCCTGGGCCTGGTATTCGTCAAACGCTTTCTTTTTGTCGGCGTAGTCAGGCGCTGCTTTATCGGTCGGTTCGGATACTACAAATGAATTGCCCGCAGCGTCTTGCACATTGGTTTTGTCCCCGGTGACTATGCCTGCGGGATCGGGAGCCGGAGCTTGTGCGAAACTGGATGGTACATATAGCGCCAGCAGCAAGCCAATCGCGGCAAGCGTGAAGCCGCTCGAAAGCAGTGATTGCCGGCGCAACAATCGTGACAATCGAATAGTGATGAGTGAAGTCATGCTCCCTTTATCCTGACAATGCAACAATCGCATTTTGCGTGTTCCTCCAAATCTCAGAATCGAGTTTCGATTGTGGGCATTTCCCTTTGCCCATCCGGGTGGACCGACAAATAGTTACAAGAAGCGAAGCAACATTGCAGACTCGGCAATCATGGCATCGGGTCAAATCGATAATCGCTAAGGCGATATTGAAGTCCCATGGTCATCAATCGCATTCTTACTGACGATTGGCGCGCACTCAAAAGGCTATCCCGGCGTACCATGCCGGTAATGATTTTGGTGCCGCCGTCTGGTGTGAGTATCGTCAGGTCGATTTCATCAACGGTGGGTAAACGCCGAAACAAGCGCGTTACTGCTTCATCAACGTCTTCAAGGCACTGTCGAACAAATAATTCATTCTGTTTGTCCTCGGGCAAATCTTCATTCCAGGGATGTCCCTTGCGGGCACAGCACACAATTCGTAATCGAGCGGCGAGTGTGTGTATCCGCAGAGCATTGTCCTTATCAATTCCGCCGCGAGACCGTAAACGCAGCGCACGCGCAACGTTGATTTCGATTCGCAGTGGCGCTGAGAATAGTCCCGACAGCCTCTGATGAAACGCGCGGAGGAAACCAACCCTATTGTCAGTGTGAATATGGTTTATCGAGATCATTGCGGACCTCCTTAATCACAACGCTGCCCAATGTGCTCCTCGACTCGTGAAAAAGGCATAAAAGGGCGTGGGAGAATTTTGCGGCCAATCGGAGAAAACAAGGCCGGCCGGTGGAGACGACGCCACCGGCCGGTTCATCGGACGAGGTTGGTTAGCACAGGGTAGGCGGGCTAACGCGCTTCTGACCAACCGCGCCCAATTTGCATCGCCGGCCGTGAAAAAGTCATGAAAGCCTTCGACGGCGGGTGCTTATTCGTTCTCGCCGGATTGTGGTTTTGGAGAGTCCGGGTCGGAGGGATTGTGGAACCTGTAACCGACCCATGGCTCGGTCAGGATGTAGTTTGGCTTGGCGGAATCGTCTTCGATCTTCTTGCGAAGCATCCTTATATAAGTGCGCAGGTACTCCAGTTCACCGCCATACTCAGGTCCCCAGATAGCTCGCAACAACTTGACGTGCGTGAGCGGGGCCCCCTGATTCTTCATAAGGAATGCCAGAAGATCGAATTCTCTCGGCGAGAGATGGATCTCTTCTCCTCCGCGGCTCAGCAGACGGCGCCCGATATCCAGTTCCAGATTTCCGGCATGGAGTACGGAAGCATTGTCTTCATTCTCGTCGAGATGCGTCCGGCGAAGAACGGCTCGCAATCGAGCAATCAGCTCTCGTAGTAGAAATGGCTTTGTAATGTAGTCGTCGGCGCCGGCTTCCAGCGCGCGTACTTTATCATCTTCGGTGTCACGGACGGTCACCATCACGATCCCGATCCGGGGACCGAATCCGCGAATCCTCCGGCATGCTTCGATGCCACTGATTCCGCGCATGTTGATGTCGAGCAATACCAGGTCGAATGGATGCTCTCGAACAGCCTCCACCGCCTCCTCGCCAGTGCGGGACTCCTCGACAGCAAAGCCGCTGGCCGCCAGGGAGCTTCTAAGAGCGTGGCGGAGGCTTGTTTCATCATCGACAACGAGAACGCTATGTCGCTGTAAGGATGTCATGATCGTGATCGGGGTCGTGGTCTTCGGCCTTTGAAACGGGAACCGTCAAACGAAACGTTACGCCATCGGGTGTTTTGCGATCTTCCAACTCCAGCCCGCCGCCATGAGCGAGAGCAATTTTGCGAGCGACATACAGGCCCAGTCCCGAGCCCGACGTGCGATTTCGTGCTTGAGTACCTCGATAAAAACGCTCGAAGATACGGCGTCTGTCGATCAATGGAATGGAACTGCCCGTATTCGATACTCGAACGCTGATTTCACCATCGTGCGAATCGACGCTGAGTGTGGCAATCGCGCCCAGTTCGGAATACTTGCACGCGTTGTCCAATAACTGATTGATGGCGAGACCCAATAGCTCCGGATCGGCAAGCGCTTCAGCCGACTTACAAACCTTCAACATGGAAATATGCCGGCCGGTCCTTAGCTTCAGATGGCGGTTCACCGCTTGTTCTGCCAGAGACACCACATCGATCCATTCCATCTGCGGCCGCACGTCTTCCCGGTCGAGCCGCGCCATGCGAAGCAATCTCGATGTCAACTGGCCAAGCCGGGCGGCTTCGCTTTCGACTCGCTCCGTCATTTCCATCTGTTCGGGCCCTAATGGCCCCGCTTCGTGAAGACCACCGGCGGCAGCAAGTATCGTCGCCAGGGGAGTCTTGAACTCATGAGCAAGCGCGTCGAGAATTGCCGAACGGTACGCTTCGGACTGAGCTGTAACGGCGGCCACGCTGGCGCTTCGGAGGGCCCGCACTCTTTCCAGGAACGTTGCAGCCAATGCAGCCAGAGGACCCGCTGCCACGCCCAGATCTTCCAGTTCTTCGAATCCGATTGCTCCACGAGTCTTACCGGCAACCCGAAGACAGCGGGTCGAGACCCGCATCAGACGATCGTCCGCATCCTTCTCCGTCATATATGCGGCGCCCGTTCGATCCGAAAGCGAAGCGCGCGATTCTCCGAGAGTGAAAAGCTCGCCGGTATCTCCGTCAAACAGGCAAATTGAGCGTAATTCGAACAGCCGCCGAAATGGTTCCAGGCAGCTCACGTCGATTGTTGTCTTCGGTTCGAGCGCGAGCAGTTCCTGAGCGAGAGTGTACAGACTCTCCGTTCGGTCGCGCTCCACGCGTGATGTCCGCACTTCGCGCCGAAGCCTGGAGACAAGCTGAGTGACCACCAGCGCAGTCGTAAGAAATGCGGCAAGATCCAGGAACTCCACTGGACTCGCTACAGCGAATGAAAATTTCGGATCGGTAAAGAAATAATCCAGGCAGCCGAAGGCGGCGAGGCTGACCGCAGCCGATGACGCGAAGTCGCCAGACAACGCGTGCACGATCACAACCAGGAGAAACACCGAACTGGTGGCCGCAACGCTGAAATGGAGCCGGTAGCACGTCAGAGTCATCACTGCCAAAGCAATCACGCCCGCAAGAATGTGGGCTACAGATCGCAAGGCTAATCGGAACTGCGAATTCTGGTCCTGAAGCAGTTTCACAAATTCACCAATCGCAGTCTGCATCTTGCCGCATGAAAAAAGCATGAAAGGCATAAAACACACATCAGTCGCACTCAGGAGCAGCGCTCCTGTTCCGACATTCCAATGATCAGTTCTGCCGCGAAATCGTATCGACGTGGACTCGATAACACGCTAACTGGCGGGCTGCTAATAAGTCGTTAAGGGGATCTTAAAATTCTCTGCGAGTTGGCCGCGATGTCCCAAAATCCCCGGCAATCGCGGCAAAGCCTACCTTATCGGACACTGAGAAGTTGCTAAGAAGACCTTAAGGTTTCCTTGAAGGCAACCGTAAGCACGCGCATCGCTTAACACAACCGATGCAGATATATGCATTTGACATCACATTAATCCTGTAGCATCATCTTGGCATGAGAACAACATTGACTTTGGACGATGACGTTCTGGCGGAGGCCGCCAAACGGGCCGAAATCCTTCAGGTTTCACTCGGGAAAGCGGTTTCAGATCTGGCCCGCCGCGGCTTAGGTGCGGCGCCGCCGGTGCGAGATGAGAACGGTCTGGTGGTTTTTGACCCGCCAAAGGGATCGCCGAGAATCACGGCGCGGAAGGTGAAAGAAGCGTTGAGCGATTTCCCGTGAGAGCTTACCTGCTCGATATCAACGTGCTGGTGGCCCTTCTGTGGACCAACCACGATCAACATCAAGCAGCGAGAGACTGGTTCGAATCACATCAACGAGGCGGCTGGGCGACCTGTCCGTTGACGCAAGCCGGCTTCGTCCGCATCAGCAGCAACCCGCGCATCTTTCCCGACGCGCCGCCTCCCGCCAAGGCCCTCGAGATATTAAAGGCGAATCTTAACCATCCGGCACACCATTTCTGGAAGGATGAGATTTCTCTCGCTCACGCTGTCACGCCTTTTGGAAGCCGTTTCACCGGGCATCAACAAACTACCGACGCGTATCTTTTCGGCCTGGCAATCCATAAGCGCGGTGTGCTGGCGACTTTCGACACAAGCATCGCAGCCCTGCTGGAGGAGAATTCCGGTTATCTAAAATCCCTGACAATCCTGGAAGCCTGATCCGCCATCTCTTATAGCTTCGAACCACGGAAACTTTACCTTCCTGATCTTCCGGCGGCAGCTTCCCCGAGAGGCGGTATAGAAAGTCCGATTAACCCTTTCATGACTTTTTCACAACTTGTAATGCAAAGTAACAGGCGGTTGTACAGAAAAGCGTTTGCCCGCCTTTCGTACCAACCGTTCGATGACGCCGGCCAGTGCTCGCCCCACTGGCCGGCATTCTTTTGAATATAAGCTCCCCACACTCCTGTATTCGGCAGGTTCGCTTTCATGATTTTTTCACGGCCATCAGCCTACACTTCGCTCCATCTTTGAAAGGGTGGCTGCATGACTCACAATCCATTAGTCAACGTTCGCGCACTGATTCTGACAATACTCGTCATTCCGCTACTTGGGTTTGCACAGGCGCCCGATACTTCTGCCGAGGGAACCTCCACAGACCTGTTTGTGATGTTTGGTTCCGACTTCGTTCGACCCGGTCTTTTGCCGAGAGCCAATTACAACATCGGCATCGGCCACACCTTTGGGTTCTTAAAGAAAGACCCGATCGGTGATGAGATTACGTTTTCCTACACCTACGAGAATGCAGGCTCGCACGGTTTTTTCGGCTCGAACTATGGATCGCACACTGAGACTCTCGGCGTGATGAAGAACTTTGCTTTGCCAAAGACCAAACGGGTGAGCGCTTATACCTGGATTCAGGGTGGCCTCACGAGTATGACAGGCTACGCTGCCGTGAAAAACCGGTTCTACAATGGCGAATCTCTCGGGGCCATCGTTCATCTCAATGACAACAGATCCATCTGGATACAGGAAACCTACAACAAAGTGCTCACGAGTCCGTGGTACACCACAACGAGCTTCGGCTACACCTGGAGTTGGTGAATAAGGAAGGTCGTGTAGTCGAAGATCGATGAGCACGGCCCAATGAAGAGAATGAACTTCGCGAGCGAACCCATGTCCCACGGCCGCGGTTTTACGACCTTCACCGACCGTGCTGCTCCAATGCCCGAATCGCCGTCGCTGCGGTGTCTTGCGGCGGATCGAGGAACGCGAGATATCCATTAAGGACCAGATTCTTCTCGTCATCGCGCCCGTAGGCCGGACGTTCGCTCGAGGGGGTACAGTAAATATCTTTGTGTGTAACCTAGACTGGTGGGTTACTCCGGACCAGCAAATCTGTAACCGATCCAGGGCTCCGTCAGAATGTATTGAGGCTTTGCGGGATGAGGCTCGATCTTCTTTCGAAGGTGAGTGATAAAGACGCGCAAATAGTCGCTTTGATCGCCGTAATCCGGCCCCCAGACCGCCTGGAGCAGCTCCCGGTGGGGAACCGGTTTACCGGCGTGGGAAACCAGATAGCGCAAGAGATCGAATTCCTTCGGCGTTAACCGAACCGCATTCTTTCCGGACCGGATCTTTCGTGCCTCGAAATCAATTTCAAGATCCCCGGACACGAAAGTGTTTGGACCGGTAATCGCAAAACTCGGCGATCGTCGCAGAGCCGCGCGAATGCGGGCCACCAGCTCTCTTTTGCCGAAGGGTTTCGTGACGTAATCATCCGCTCCGGCGTCGAGCGCTTCTACTTTTTGCTCCTCTTCACGCCGGACTGTAAGAAAGATGATGGGAACGTCGGAGGTTTCGCGAAGGGCGCGGCACGTTTCCAGACCGTTCATGCCGGGCATGTTCAGATCGAGCAGCACCAGGTCCGGAAGAAATTCACGGAATTTTAGAAGAGCCGCGTCGCCGGAACGGGCATCCACAACTTCATAGCCTTCTCCGGCAAGAATGACCCTCACAACACGGCGAATCTGCGGATCATCATCAACCACAAGAATCTTGCCTGCGCTCATGATCTCTCTTGTCCTCCGTTCGTTCGAGCGATCGGTAGTGTGAAAGAGAACTCAGAGCCCTGTTCCGGCGAACTGTCTACCCAGATTTCTCCGCCATGCGCCTGGATGATATTCCGCGCAATCGCCAGTCCCATTCCGGTTCCCGGAACGCCATCTTCATGTTTGACGCGATAGTATCTCTCGAAGATGCGCTGCAGTTCCGCTTTAGGTATGCCCGGTCCGCAATCCTTAACGGTGATTTTCACCGCCGCATCGTCGGGGACCGCGCGAATCGTGATCGGAGACTCCGGATTGGAATATTTCAGGGCATTGGTAACGAGTTGACGCAACGTCAGGCCCACCAGTTTGGAATCGACGAGAACTCCGGGAAGATTTGGGGCGACTTCGATCTCGATCTCGCGATCCTTCAGCAGAATCCTGAGCTCCTCAAGCGATGTGTTCACTAAATCAACGGCCGAATGTGGCGATTTATGCAAGTGAAGATCACCTGCTTCAATGCGCGCCATCCAAATCGTTTCGTTGACCAGCGAATTGAGGCGGTCGGCTTCTTCGTCAATGATCGTGGCCAACTCCCGATACAGGCCCTGTTTTTCATCCAGAATGGACGATGCTGCGACCTTGATTGAAGTCAACGGAGTTTTGAACTCGTGAGCAAGAGCGTCCAGAAGCATGGACTTCATTTCTTCGTTCTGCCGGACGGCTTCCATGCGGCTGGCTGCGTCCTCGGCCCGTGCTCGCTCCATCGCGATGGCGGCAAGGTTGCCAATGGCATTCACTGCCGTGTCGGATATCCCGCTTCCCCACACGGCCAGACTGCCGATCGGCTTTCCACCTAAGCTGAGCGGCAAGACCGAAAGCTTCGATAACGATTCGTGAAAGGCCTTGCCCTGAAGGGCAATATCCCGCAGTTTGTCCTCCGAAATGGATTGGTTCGCCGGATCGGTTCTGTACACTCGATCCTTCGCGTGGTCATAGACTGCAGCCCCCGTTAGTCCGAATACCTGCGCGATCCGGTACGCTATTTCCTCGGCCATCGGCGACTGTTTATCCAACAACATCAAGCACCGGCTCAGTTCGTACAGCCTTTCCACTTCCTGCTGCCGCCTCAGGGCCTCCAGGGCTCGTTTCTTAACGCTTGCCGAAAGGTGGCTTGCGACCACGGCGGTAACGAGAAACGCAAACAACGCGACCCAGTTCTGTGGATCTGCGATCGTGAAGGTCCCAATGGGAGGAAGAAAAAAGAAATTGAAGCACAACATGCCGGCGACGGACGACACGATGGCCTCAAAAAGCCCCCAGGCCGTCGCCACTCCGAGAATCGCGAGTAAGAAGCTGAGAGCAACAGTCGTGCTGTTGACATCCGTAATGACCCGGCGATAAAAAAATGTGATTCCGGCCAGGATCAGAAGACTTCCGCCGAGTCGAATCACGGTTTGAAAGTGTCGTTGCTCCAACATGGTGATATGCAGTGCGTCTATGAAGCTGTTTCACCACGTTAGCATCTCTTCGAAGGCGACGGGCGGCATACCGGCGGCCTCAATGAAATGTTAATGTCCGCTTAGTGATTTCTTAGTGGATCAATTACAATTCCGCGCATGAGACGTCTTCTCCCTGCATTGATCTTCGGAGCTTTTGCTTTCCAGGGCCAGGCCCAGACTGCCAACCTGGATTCCGAGCTTGCTTCGGTACTCAGTTTCGAGACAACCCACAGCGGCGCCATGCCGCAAGGCTGGGGCGGCGGTCCTCCAGAGACAATCTTCGTGGATGGGGAAATCGTCCACGGCGGGAAGTGGGCGGCGCGCCTTCAACGCAATTCGAACAGCCCCAACGGATTCTCCACGATTACCAAGGTCATCCCCCTGGATTTCAGCGGCACGAACGTAGAGTGGCGAGGGTTCCTTCGAACCGAGGACGTGAGCGATTTCACGGGACTCTGGATGCGCGAAGACGGAGACGCTGGGCCTCTTGCCTTCGACAATATGCAGCAACGCCAGGTGAAGGGCACCCACGGCTGGACCGAATACTCAATTACTCTTCCGCTCCGCCGCGAGGCCAGGCAGATCTTCTTCGGGGTCCTCGTTGCGGGAACCGGGAAGGTTTGGGCGGACGACTTGCAGTTGTTGGTGGATGGCAAACCCGTCTGGGACGCGCCCAGGCTGGTTGATGAAGTATCGCAAAGCCAGGCCGAGTACACGGCAATGGCGTTTCGATCCACGCCTCGATCAATAGTAGTGGGAAGCGCAACCGCCGGCGCGGATGGCAACGTATCCACGATCGTTCTCCCTGGAGGGCTGAGCACGATGATCAGCGGAATCGGCGTATTCTACCCTGACAAGAAACCCACTCAACGTGTGGGGATTGTTCCTGACGTTGAAGTGAAACCGACCATCGCAGGCATCCGCGCGGGCCGAGACGAGGTTTTGGAAGAAGCGCTTCGCCAGATTCTGGGACGCCTGATACCACAGGATCAGATCGAGAAAATGGCTAAGCCTTGAGACCAGGAACTTGCAAGTGCGGTCCCCGTGGGATATCGTCCGCACTCAGAATTGCAAATACATAATGGAGGGTTGATGAAACGAAGTACCTGCATCCTATTCGCGCTGAGTTGCCTGCTCCCTTTCTGCATGGCCGTTAGCGCTTTTGCCCAACAGCCTGCTGCACGAGGAGCCAGACCGGCGCCTCAGCCGATCCCGCTGTTCTTCCGCGAGAACTGGAAGGACACGCCCGGAGTTCCCGCGGCGCAGACCCTGGTGTCGAACGCGGATTTGGAACTCAAGTTATATGGACCCAGCAAGAGTGAGATCGAGGTCACCAATGAAGGCTTGCCCCACATCTGGACCGGAGCCTGCACTCAAACGTGCGCTCTCGCTCTCAAGCATAAAGACAGCTACGTCGATCTGACCGGCAAGGCAAAGCTACGCTGGCTCACAAAGACGTCGGGGTTCCACGAAATCCGTCCGATCGTGAAACTCGCGGATGGAACATGGCTCGTCGGCGACCATGTCGACGCCGACACTTTCGATTTCAACGAAAGCGAGTTTTATTTCTCCCAGATGCACTGGCTGAAACTGGACATCGACAAGGTGGTGACGAAAGGTACGATTCTGGATAAGGTCGACCTCAGCAAAGTCGATGAGATCGGGTTCACCGATCTTATGCCGGGGAGTGGCCACGGTACCGGCGGGTATTCCGACGTCGCCTGGATTGAAGTGTATGGCAAACCGGTAAAGCGGGATGCCGCGGCCGAATCACAGGCGAAAGCGGCAAAGTAAGACGGATTGGAAAATCATCCCAGAGGCGGGTCTTCAGGACCCGCCTTTTTCCATTCTCCGACCAGTCGAAATCGACACGCGCAGCATTGCAAAGTTGAGCTTGATTGCTGCGCAAAAGCGGCACATCATACCGGGCCATCGGTTCACCCAATATTGGAGACACATGCGCCCTAAACTTTTCAGAGCCACGAATGTCGTCCTTGCGCTGCTTTGCGTGATGTATTTTCTGACCTACCTCGATCGCGTGAATATCAGCACGGCGATGGCGTCTAATCAATTCCTGAAGGAATTTCCGCTGACCAAGACGCAGACGGGGTTTATCTTTTCCGCGTTTGCGTATTCGTATTTATTGTTCCAAATCAGCGGCGGTTGGGTTGCAGACAAGTTCGGACCGCGGCTCGCGCTCACCATCTGTGGCGTCATCTGGGCCGGCGCCACGATCATGACGGGTCTGGTGCACGGTCTCACGATGATGGTCGCCGCTCGAGTGGCTCTGGGATTTGGCGAAGGCGCGACCTTCCCTACGGCAACGCGCGCCATGTCCTACTGGTTGCCGAAAGCCAGGCGCGGCTATGCTCAGGGCATCACGCACGCGTTCTCGCGCTTGGGGAATGCAATCACGCCCGCGCTGGTGGCTTTGCTGATCGCGGCGATTTCCTGGCGTGGATCGTTCATCCTCGTCGGCGCCATCAGCTTGTTCTGGGCGCTGGCGTGGGGCCTGTACTTCAGGAACGACCCGAACCAGCACAAAGCCATCACTCAGGAGGAAATCGCAACCCTTCCAGCCTACACTCCCAAGAAGGACCAGGTGAAGGTGCCGTGGGCGCCCCTGGGCTTGCGCATGTTTCCTGTCATGGCGGTTTACTTCTGTTACGGCTGGACGCTCTGGTTGTTCCTGACCTGGATGCCATCGTTCTTCAAGAACGAGTACAACTTCGATCTGCAGAAGTCGGCCCTATTTGCCTCCGGCGTCTTCTTCTTCGGCGTGGCGGGCGACACGCTGGGCGGGATCGTCAGCGACAGGCTATTCGAAAAGACAAAGGACCTGAACATCGCGCGCCGCAACCTGGTGGCGGTGATGATGGTGTTGTGCTGCATTTCCCTGTTCCCGATTCTCATCATTCACAACGTCACAGTGGTCTTGCTCGCGCTCGGCGCCGCCTTCTTCTGCGCGGAGTTCACCATCGGGCCGATGTGGGCGATCCCAATGGATATTGCGCCGAAGTTTTCAGGCACCGCCAGCGGCATGATGAATACCGGTTCAGCGCTGGCAGCGATCGTTTCGCCCGTCGTGTTCGGATATATCGTCGATAAGACCGGCCACTGGACCTGGCCGTTCGTCGGCTCGATGGCCCTGATGTTATTCGGCGCGGCTCTGTCGTTTGCGATGCATCCGGATCGGCCGCTCAGTGAATCCTGACCCTCCGAAACCACGAAAAATGATCGACGTCTGAGGCAGGGTCAAGGACGTGTTCGAATCCATTCGCGCACCCGGCGGATCCAGGCGAGTGGCTCCAACCGGAGGCTTTGTTCGAGGAGACTATTGACTGCCTCTGAAGTCAACCCCCCGAAAGCTGAGCTTTCCGGATCTTCCTTATAATCCGTTCCCTGCAGCTTGAGAATCCGCCAGCCGTCCTTTCGGTAATGCCAAACTTCCGGCACACCAACGGCCGCAATGATCGCAAGTTTGTTCAAAGAAGAACCGGTGATGTCGATCTCAATGACAAGATCGGGCGGTGGATCAACGATGAGATCGATCTCTTTCTTCCCGAGAACCTGCTTGAAGTTCTCGAGGTAAAAACAGGAATCCGGCTCAAATCCCCGTTGCAAGTCTTTACGCCGAAAGGTCGTCGAACCGGCGCCGTGCGCATTTATACCCATCTCCTCGGCGACAATATTGACCAAAAGCGCAATCTTCTCTTTGAGATGTTCATGCCCGGAGGAGGGACTCATGATTTCCAGTTGGCCTTTGTCGTAGATTTCCCACGAAATATTGTCGAGAAGAACCCTTTGTTCCGGAGAGTGAAGAGTCGTTGTCACTACGTCCATTTTGCTTCATGCCCGCGAGCGAATCAACGATCATGAGCCTCGCACGTTGCACGCCACACCCGCGATTGATCCTTCAGGATGTTAGCGAGAGGGTTATCCTGATATCCGGCGATTTCGCGATTGATTTGTCGCTCTTTTGAAGGACATTCTCAGGCTTCGCCGGGCCCGGCGAAGCGGTAGCCAATCCAAGGCTCGGTGAGGATGTATTGGGGCCTGGCGGGGTTCGGTTCGATTTTCTTTCGCAGATGCGTGATGAAGACGCGGAGATAATCGGTTTGATCGCCGTAGTCGGGCCCCCAGACGGCCTGAAGAAGTTCGCGGTGAGGGACGGGTTTGCCGGCATGCGAGACGAGGTAGCGTAGAAGATCGAACTCTTTCGGCGTCAGGCGGACGGATTTCTTTCCGGATCGGATCTTGCGCGCTTCAAAATCCATTTCGAGATCGCCGGATACAAATGTGCGCGGGCCTGCAGTTGACGATGCGGGAGACCGGCGAAGCGCAGCGCGAATGCGGGCGAGCAGTTCTTTCTTGCCGAAAGGCTTCGTCACGTAGTCATCGGCGCCCGCATCGAGCGCCTCCACTTTTTGCTCTTCTTCGTGGCGCACGGTAAGAACGACGATCGGAACGTCGGAGGTTTCGCGAATGATGCGGCAGGTTTCGAGGCCGCTCATTCCCGGCATATTCAAATCGAGCAGGACGAGTTCCGGAAGGAATTCGCGAAAGCGAAGCAATGCCGCCTCACCGGAGCGGGCTTCAACAACCTCGTAGTTTTCGCCGGCGAGAATCACGCGCATCACCCGCCGGATCTGCGGCTCATCATCGACCACGAGGATTTTTCCTGCGCTCATGCGTTCTCCACGATCGGCAGAGTGAAAAAGAATTCCGATCCCTGTCCCTCGACGCTCTCCACTCCAATCTCACCGCCATGAGCTTTGACGATATCGCGTGCGATGGTCAACCCCATTCCGGTTCCGGGAATGCGGCCCGTGCTGTCTTCGACGCGATAGTATTTTTCAAAAATCCGGGACAGGTCCTTCGCCGCGATACCTGGACCTGAATCCTTGACGCTGATGCTGACGTAGCCGTTCCGGGCGTGCGCCCGGATCACGATCGGCGATTCAGGGTTCGCGTATTTCAAGGCATTGGTGATCAATTGACGAATCGTCAGCCCGACGAGCTCGGCGTCGGCGACGACTTGCGGGAGATCCGATCCTGCCTCGATGCGGACGTCGCGGTCCTCCAAAAGAATCCGCAGCTTCTGCAGGGCAGCGCTGATCAAAGCGCTGACTGCCTGGGGATGCCTTTCGAGACGTAGATCGCCGGCTTCGATTCGCGCCATTCGAATGGTTTCGGTGACGAGCGAATCCAACCGGTCGGATTCCTCCTCGATTACCGTCACTAGTTCTTTTTGCGCCGCAGGCCCTTCGTCGAGTATCGATGAAGCCGCAGCCTTGATCGAAGTAAGCGGCGTCTTGAATTCGTGGGCGAGCGCGTCGAGCAGCATCGACTTCATGGCTTCGTTTTGCCGCGCGGCTTCCATGCGGCTGGCCGCTTCTTCCGCTCGCGCTCGTTCCATGACGATCGCGGCGAGATTGGCGATGGCCTGCAATGCGGTGTCGGTTATCGAACCGCTGTACATCGCGAGACTGCCGGCCGTCTTGCCACCAAGGCTTAGCGGGAGGATCGCGAGATTCATCGATCGATCGTGAAAGGCAGTGCCCTGCAAAGTGGAGTCCCTGAGCCTGGTGTCGGAAATCGGCAACTCGATGGCGCCCGTTTTATATGTTTGATCCGTGGCTCGATCAAACACCGCGACACTTTGCACCTCGAAAACCTCCGCGATCCGCTGCGATATCTGGCCGGCCGTGGCGGACCGCTTGTCGACCAGCATCAACGCGCGGCTGAGTTCATACAGCCTTTCCATTTCCTGTTGGCGGCCCGTGGCTTCCAAGGCGCGGCGCCTGGCGCTCGCCGAAAGCTGGCTCGCCACAACTGCCGTCACCAGGAAGGCAAACAGCGCCACCCAGTTTTGCGTGTCGGCAATCGTGAAAGTGAAGAAAGGAGGAAGGAAAAAGAAGTTGAAGCACAGCATGCCGGCGATCGAAGCAACGATGGCTTCGAGCAAGCCCCAGGCGGTCGCGACGGCGAGGGTCGCCAGCAAGAACGTCATCGCAATGGTGGTCGTGTTCGCCTGAACAAAGATGCGGGAATAGAAGAACGTAATCCCGCCCACGACCAGCAGACTTCCGCAGACCTGAGCTAATGTCCGGCGCTTCATCCTTACAAAGAGTAATTCACCACAGAGACACAAAGACACAGAGAAAAGCCGTATCAAATCGCGTTTTCTCTGTGTCTTTGTGTCTCTGTGGTGAATTACCGTACCGGTGATGCGATATCGAATTCGTCGAGCGTGCGGCCATCAATAGCAATCGCCTGGAAGTGGGCGGTCTTGCCGTTCACAGCGACGTTCACAAAGTTTTCGATGCTGACGACTCTCTGCGTGATCCCAGCGGGCGGCTTGTTCACGTCGTAGAGAGGCGCGCCGCCTCCGCCTGAAGTGACGTAGTGGATTCCGTTTCTCAGGTAATGCTGGTAATTGTGATCGTGACCGAAGAAGGCTGCGGAAACGTGGTATTTCTCGAACATTGCCGTCAGCGCCGTCATGTGAGGATTGTTGCCCTGCCGGGACGTCACCGCCGTGAATGGAGGATGGTGCGCCATCACGAATCGATAATCGGCCCGCTGATGCGCCTGTAGATCGTCTTCAAGCCAGCGCGACTCTTCCGCCCAGAACGCATTGCGCTCGCGCTCGGTAGGCGCGACATTTTCGAGATCGCTGTTGATGACCGTGAAGTGGCTGTTCCCCCAATCGAACGAATAATGGGTGGAGGCCAGACGGAAGAAATCCTCGAAGTAGTGCGTGTTGCGCTCATGATTGCCGACTGCGGGAAAGAAGGCGGTCTGGCGGAGCAAGTCCTTCTCGATGTCAAAAAACACCGGCCACTGCGAACTGTCGTTTCCGTTTTCCACCATGTCGCCCGTCTGCAGGATGAAGTCAGGAATTCCGTGCTTCATCACTTCCGCGATCACGCGCCGATGCACGTCGTGGCGTGTCCGGTTGTCTCCATAGACCAGGAAGCGGTACGGCTCGTCACCCAGCGGCGGAGTCTTGAAAGATCCCTTTCCAGCATCGCCTTCCGACGCGATGTTGTATTCATGGCGCGTGTTGGGTTGCAGTGATGTGAACGTCGTTGACTGGACGCGGAGCGCCGGAGATGTGACTGTTGTGGCGCCGGTTCCGGCCTTCAATGTGACTGCGTCTCCCTGGACGAGCCACACCACCGTCGCTGTCCGTGCTGTCACGCTCACTGCAAACGGTCCGCCAACGATCTTTTCGGCGGCCGGCAACACCTGTGTTGCGGCGGCCAGTACCGCGATGCAAGCCGCCAATAGGATTTGTTTTCTCATGACGCTCCCGGAAAGCCCTTAGCGAAGACACTGCCGTCCATAATAACCGGACCGTGGGGGTAAGTTAAACTGCAGTGTGCACTTTTTGTATGCGATCGCTACGATCGTCACCATCGATCTTGTGCTGAGCGGAGACAACGCCGTGGTCATTGGAATGGCCGCGCACCGCTTACCGCCTCAGCAGCGGAAGAAGGCTATCCTCATTGGCGGCGCCGCAGCGATTGTTCTGCGGATTGTGCTGACCGCCATTGCCGCCCTGCTCCTTAGAGTCTCCGGGTTGCAGCTCCTAGGCGGGACCCTGCTGTTGTGGATCGCCTTCAAACTTCTTAAACAAGAGGAAGAAGGTCACGAAGGCATGAAGGCCGCCGGCAACCTTCGCGATGCCGTCTTGACCATTTTGATCGCAGACCTGGTGATGAGCACGGACAATGTCCTTGGCGTTGCAGGCGCGAGCGGCGGCAATCTGGTGCTGTTGCTGTTCGGTTTGGTCTTCAGTATGGCCATCCTGATGTGGATGGGCAGCCTGGTCGCGAATCTGATCAATCGCTTCATCTGGCTTTCATACGTGGGAGCGGCGGTCATTGCCTGGACGGGCGGCCTGATGATCTTCGAAGATCCATTTCTGGTCCAGCGCGCGCCATGGATCAACCGCCCGATGGAGTATGCAGCGGCTGCGATCCTGACGGCGGCGGTAACTACTTTTGCGCACTGGTTCCATCGGGTCCGCGAGGACAATTGATTTAACCTGTAACATCGCCCGCCTGATAAGCGTATTTGCTCACGGATCGCATCCACTTGCGCACGGAGTGTCGAAGCGAATTTCTGACCATTTAACAAAGGGGATTTGAATGAAAACGAAAGTCTGTATGTTGTTGATTTGTTTGTTCGCGATTGCCAGTCTCGGGCTGGCTCAGGCCAAAGTTGACGGCAAGTGGGCGGCAACGATCGAAGGCGGCCGCCGGGGACCGGCTATGGTGACCATTATGCTAAAGGCGGAAGCCGGCGGGAAGCTAAGCGGTACGTGGGACCAGGGCGGACGAGGCGGCCCGACCATGATCGAGGAAGGAACCATCGCCGGCACTACCATTAAGTTCAAACGGAAGCAGATGGGTCGCGGCGGCGCTGGTGACACCGTGACTGACTACACCGGAACGCTCAGCGGCGATGAAATCAAGTTCACAGCCATCGTCGAAGGCGGCACGGGCATGCCAACCGAATTCACAGCGAAGAGAGCTTCTTAGTACTATCCATAAAAATCCAGGTCAGACCGGTGATTTTGTAGTTCAAAAAAATTGGGTAATCACCGGTCTGACCTGGATTTTTTCCCCGCTGCGAGACTGCCGGCGGTCATAGACCGCCGCTACAGTCACGTCGTGTAGTCCGCATTGATGCGAATGTAGCCTTCGGTCAGGTCGCAGGTCCAAACGCGGGCGGATGCGGCGCCGGAGTGCAGCACCACTCGAATCTGGATTTCCTTTTCCTTCAGTTTCCGGCGCGCGTCTTCGAGCGTGGAATCGGAGATCGGGACGCCGCTTATATAGATGTCGACTCGATCGGAATCGAGGCGCACTCCGGAATTCCCCACTGCTCCCACAATCCGCCCCCAGTTCGGATCGGCGCCGTAGATTGCCGTCTTCACGAGCGGCGAGCGCGCGATCGTGCGCCCGATCGTGTGTGCGGCTTCTTCGCTTGGCGCCCCTTCGACGGTGATTTCGACGAACTTTGTCGCGCCTTCCCCGTCGCGCACGATTGCAGTCGCAAGCTGCGTGCACACTTCGAGAAGGCTGTCGCGGAATTCGCCCGCAGGCGGACGGACTGC
>Ga0207090_1093_pt2 | contig 21827 bp, 20 predicted proteins | sample Alteio_BWMinHeat_50_FD_153565 | JGI IMG/M metagenome (GOLD analysis project Ga0207090, IMG submission 153565) | Enriched cells from forest soil in Barre Woods Harvard Forest LTER site, Petersham, Massachusetts, United States -... | ecosystem: Environmental > Terrestrial > Soil > Temperate forest >...
GATCAAACGCTGGAAGGAGTCCGGGGAGTTTGCCGGCGACCCCGAAGAGCTCTTCGCGCGGGTAGCTTTGGCCGCGCGCGAAGGTAGGTCCAATACAAGGGTCATAGAGACATCGGCCAAGCGCGCACTGCGCGTTATCGAACAGCCGATGCAAGAAGGTGGCTGGGTTTCGACCTTAGAGGACATCACGGAATGGCGGGACTCTCAGGCGCAAATCTCCTATATGGCACATCATGATGCGCTGACCGGCCTCGCCAATCGAACCCAGCTGGTCGAAAGTTTGCGGAATGCGCTTGCCGCCCTGCCATCACAGGGTAGCAGCATCGCCGTGCATTTCATCGATCTCGACCGCTTCAAGAGCGTCAATGACACCCTCGGGCACGACGGCGGAGACGTCCTACTCAAGACGGTCGCCGATCGCCTGCGCTCGATTGCCCGCGATAGCGATGTTGTGGCGCGGCTCGGCGGGGACGAATTCGTCGTGGTTCAGACGGGTGTTAAAGGTAAGGATCAAGCTGAGGATTTCGCTCGGCGCCTTACATCGGCGGTGACAGCCCCAATAAAACACGGCGAACAGGCGATCGTCGCCACCATCAGCGTTGGTGTTGCGATAGCGCCGGCCGACGGAACCAGTCCGGAGCGGCTGTTGAAGAGCGCCGATCTAGCGCTGTACAAGGCCAAGGCCGATGGTCGCAATTGCGTCCGGTTTTTCCAGCCCGAGATGGACACTGAGCTGCAAACGCGATTCACCCTCGAGCAAACGGTTCGCGATGCCGTGCAGCATGACCGATTCGAATTGTACTATCAGCCGCTCTTTGAAATGTCCGACCGTCGCCTCATCGGATTCGAGGCACTACTACGATTGCACGCGGAAGATGGAACACTGATCCCGCCGCTCGTGTTCATTCCGGTTGCCGAGGACTTGCGGCTTATCGATAAAATCGGTGCCTGGGTATTGCGCGATGCGTGTCGAACGGCAGCGACTTGGCCGGAGGACCTAACCGTCGCGGTGAACCTGTCCCCTGCGCAATTTTTGTTGGGGAGCGTCAGCGATACCGTCGCGGCTGCACTGAAGGAGTCGGGTCTTGATGCACACCGCCTTGAATTGGAAATCACAGAGACCCTACTGCTCGGTAACTCTGAAACCATCATGGCGGAGCTGCAGAAGCTCAAGGCAATGGGCGTGGCAATCGTGATGGATGACTTCGGTACAGGCTATTCGAGCCTAAGCTACCTGTGGCGTTTCCCATTCGATAAGATCAAGATCGACCGCAGCTTTATGCAGGGCTTCGACGGCTCTGGCCGCGATGTTAAGACAGTGATGAAAACGATCATCGCCCTCGGGCGGCAATTGAACATGCGAGTGACTGTTGAGGGTGTCGAAACCGCCACGCAGGCAGCCTTTCTCGATAAGGCGGAAGGCGACCAGGCTCAGGGGTTCTTCTTCGGTCGACCAATGCCAGCCTCTGAGGTCAGCGCTAGTATTCTGTCAAACTTTCAAAAGATGCACGCGACGAGATCGGCCGCGACTGTTCCAGCGAGCGGCCTCGCCAGGTCATCAGCTGAATAATTGCGCCGCCAGGCGTGATGTCGGCTCTTGGCACTTAGCGGACATGGCAACTGTGTTCAATAAAGTGAATGAGGGCTGCAATTCAACCGAAGGGGCACCCGCGACGCCGGTTCGCAGCAGCGAGACGCCGCCGGTCCATCTAGTCGACTAGCAATGCTAATCGTGTTCCGTTGTTTTCGGTATGCGCCATTCGATGGCGCGTGCGGACTATGCCGCCGCAACAGCGCCCTTTGCATCCATAGCCATACCCGACACTGGCTCGACCCAAACCATGTGATCGTGAACGGCTTTCACTCCAGGAATGTTTTCGGCTGCGACCTTGAGCGCTTCTCTTTGGCGTTCGTCCAGAATGGTGCCCCACAGGTCCACCACGCCGTGCTGAACGATTGCATTGAGGAAAGGGACTGGAACCCATTGATGCTTTGTGATTTCTTCATTCAGTTGCTTGCGAATGCTCGCATCATCTTTTGCGACCTCTGAGGCAACATGCATAAGGCTTACTACCGCACGCATTAGGTTGGCTCGACTAACGATGCCCACGAGCTTGCCACCATGCAACACCGGAAGCCTCCTGATTCGGTGGCGCTCCATAAGCCGCACGATCTCATCCAGCGGAGTGTCTTCCGTCACCGTGTGCACTTCGTCGGTCATCACTTCGGCGACCTTGCAACCGTGGGATAGTGTGTATTCGCTCGCGAGTTTGCCGGGGCCGATCAGGAACTCGAGCCACCGAGGCCGGTGGCGCTCGGTGCCGGTTTCTGCCCGACGCAGGAAATCACCTTCGGTGACGATGCCGACAAGATTTCCTCCCGCATCAACAACCGGTAAGCCGCTGATATGGTTTTGTAACATCTGGCGCGCGGCCTGCAAAATCGAAGACTCTGGATGAGTGCAGATCAGCCGCGAAACCATCACATCTCGAGCTTGCATGGCTACTCCCCATATTTTCGTAATTGAAAACCTTAAACTGTTTTTTGCGGCAAGGGCCGACGACGACAATATGCGACTGCTCGCCGCCGCACTTTGCGCGCAGACGAGAGCAAAGAAAACAATACGATTCTCGCCTGGCTTACCGAATTGAATAAAGAGCCTAGGTGTCTTCGTGTTCCTCCAACGGGAATTCGGCAACTGTCTTGCCATCCGTATTCATAATGGTCATACGCCAGTCCGAGAAATTCGATCCATACATAAACATGCCATCTGCCCGAAGCTTGCTAGCCATCTCCCTAGCGCCTTTGCAGGCTGCCTCCACATTCGGGAAATCAAGCTCGTGTTCGGGAAGAGTCGTCACTTTGTCAGAGAATTCGACTTTAAATTTTGTCATGGCGAATAGACAACGCGGCCGAGGCAATTTAGTTGCGGCAGGTCTGGCCTGACGGCTTTTTGGGCCATCGGGAGAGCCTAGTGCGCGCCGAAAGGTGGTGCCAGTCGTTCAGTCTCAGCCTATCATAGATGCGATCGCTATCGTGGTCGTTATTATGATGATTCTTGGCCGGGTATGATCTGAAGGGCGGCATGTCGTATGAGTCCTCTTCGCTTGCAGCCGGTGAGCCACCTCGTCAACCGCATTGGATGGTTGCGAGCCGCCGTGCTCGGCGCCAATGATGGCATCATCTCAACTGCGAGCTTGATTGTCGGCGTCGCAGCGGCGGCTGCGACACAGAATGGTGTCTTGGTCGCGGGGGTCGCGGGACTGGTGGCGGGCGCCATGGCGATGGCTACAGGCGAGTATGTGTCCGTCAGCTCCCAATCCGATGCCGAACGTGCGGACCTCGCGCTCGAGCGCAAGGAGTTGAGCGATAACCCTGAGTATGAGCTTAATGAACTCGCTGAGATCTACGTTAAGCGTGGTGTCGATCAGGCGCTTGCGCGGCAGGTTGCCCAGCAGCTGACGGCGAAAGATGCCTTGGGTGCCCACGCTCGCGATGAACTTGGGATTTCGGAACACACCACTGCGCGTCCGGTACAAGCCGCACTGACCTCGGCCGCATCGTTTTCGGTAGGTGCGGCGATGCCCTTGCTTATGGTCGTCGTATCGCCCACGGGCGCGCTCGTTCCGATCGTGTTCGCTGCGTCTTTGGGCTTTCTCGCTCTTCTGGGTGCGATCGGGGCAAAAGCCGGCGGGGCAAACATTCTGCGTGCCACCGTCCGAGTGACATTCTGGGGCGCATTAGCGATGGCTCTCACCGCTGGTATCGGCAAATTGTTCGGTACGGTTATCTGAAGATTTGGACAGCGATTGCCACATCAAAGTCGATCCACATTAGCGTTCAATTATAATCCGCCCAAATGGGGCAATGTGCCTGTGCCCCGAGTAGCATGGGGCCAACCGTTTCTCCGGCGGGGCTCAATAGAAATTTGTTCGCGGTCGCACATAAGTTGTAAAATCACGCGCCTTCCGCGCTGACCGAACAAAAGGGAAGGAGTTACTCTAGATAATTGAGATAAGCCGCAATGGCTTGAATTTGTGATTTGGTCAGACTGTGCGCAATGGGTTGCATGATAGCTGATGTGTCTGGCTTTGCCGGATCCTGACCCCGCTCCGTGTTCCAGTTCATCAATTTGTTTAAGATGTAGTCATTGAGTTGACCTGCTAAACGAGGAAATTCTCCAATACCTTTAGCATCCGGACCGTGACAGGAAGCGCATGGAGGCACCTGGGCGTCGGGAAGTCCCTCGTCGTAGATTTTCTTACCCGCCATTGCGAGCTCCTTTGGAGCGCCGCCCAAAGGTTTTGGATTGAGTTCGCTAAAATGCTTGGCAAGAGCCGTTCGCATCGTCGGGTTTAGGACGTGCGACACACCATACATATATTTATTTTCCCGCCTGCGCTCAATAAAGGCCCGCAACTGATTCTCGATGTACTCGGTTTGTTGTCCCGCAAGTCGCGGGATCGGAGTAGATCCATGAAAACCTTGCCCGGACACCCCGTGGCACGTTTTGCAGTATTCTATCTTGGCCTGAAGAGCCTGCTTCGAAAAATTGGTCGTGCCCGTGTCTTCCGCCCGCCCCGATGTAGAGAAGACGATCGCCAGGATTGCCGTCGGCAACGCCAATCGTATGCTGATGACCTTCATTATCTGGCCTCCGATGCGAAAGGTCCTGAAGAATATCTCCGTGGGAAACTTGTAAGCGCCGACAGGCGGTCAGACGGGTCAGAAAGAAGTAAAGACACGGTCACTTTACAAAACTGAGGTATGACGCGAGTGCCTCGATTTCGTTAGGGGACAATTTGCCTGCAATTCGAGGCATTGGACGCTCTGCGGCCGCATGGTATCCTTCTCCCCATTGCGTGAGTTTTCGTTTTAAATAGTAGTACGACAGTCCTCCTAAGCGAGGAATTTGTCTGATGCCCTCAGCATTCGGGCCATGACAAACAGCGCAAGACACAGTGTTGGAATCCGGATTTCCTTCTTCATATAATGTTCTTCCTATGGCTGCGAGCTGGTTATCTCCATCGTTGGCAGCTTTAGGGGGCAGCGCTGACAAATAAATCGCCAATTCGCGCGCCGTATTCGGACTGAGGTTCGCCGCGGCACCCCACATGTATTGTTTTGAAAATGGATTGTCTCGCGTGTGTTTGCGAAAGCTCAAAAGCTGATTCACGGTGTACTGCTGTCTTTGTCCGGCCAATCGTGGCGCGGGTTCATAACCTTGCGCCGATGTTCCGTGGCACCAGGTGCAATTCTTGATGCTGACGGTCTCCATGTTACCTGCTAACGAGGGGACAGCAGAGGCAACGAGAGCCAGGACCGCTATTTTTGACGTGACAAACTTTATCATCTGAGCTTTCACACTTTACGCGTTAGAACAATCGACGACATGTAAAACGCAAGGAGCTACTGCTGATAACCGACGTAGGCCGCGACGGCAGCGATTTGTGACTTTGTCAAGTTGTGCGCAGTCGGTAGCATGATCGCTGATATGTCTGGTTTTGCCGGATCCTGACCGCGCTCTTTGTTCCAGTTGACCAATTTGTTCAACATGTAGTCATTGAGCTGACCTGCTAAACGAGGAATTTCTTTTTGACCCTTAGCTTCCCCGCCGTGACATGCCATGCATGCGGGAACATTCGTTTCGGGAATTCCATCCTCGTAGATTTTTTTTCCCATAGCTGCGAGGTTCCTTGGAGCACCGCCCAAGGGTTTAGGATTGAGATCTCGAAAATGCGTGGCAAGTGCCATTCGCATCGTCGAGCTCAGACCACGCGCCGCACTATGCATATATTTATTCTGACGCCTGCCCTCAACAAATGCTCGTAGCTGATTCTCGAAGTACTCGGTTTGCTGTCCCGCGAGTCGTGGCATCGGAAAAAATCCACGATAACCTTGCCCCGATACCCCGTGGCAGGTTTCGCAATATTCTATCTTGGCTTGAAGGGTTTGAGTCGAAACACGGACCCTGTCCGTGTCTTCCGCTCGACCTGCAGAGAAGACAATTGCCAGGATTGCCGTTTGCAGCGCCAATTGTATGCAGCTGACCTTCATCAGTCGCAGTATCGGTTGTCTGTACCAAAAACCCATCACATTGATTAGGGGACGCCTATCGTCAGCGCGCCCTGATCGCATGTTTCGATCCTTTCGACTACGCGGCACTGCGACGCCCCCCGATGACTACATCGCGAACCAAAGATAAGCGAACAGCGTATTGTTTTTCTTCGCGAAGACTGTGTCTCCATCGAATTTGTTGTAGTAGGTGTATTGCAGACCGACCCGCATATTGGCCCACGGCCAAATTGGTGATTGGCTGGAAATAAATGGGATATAAGAGATATCGAATATGTAGCCGTTACTGTTTGGATCGGTTGGCGGAGTACCGCTTGGATCAAATTGACTGGCCAGACCACCATATAAGGTTGCGTCTGACGAACCTTTCGTATCGAAATACTGACCGGTAAGCACGACCCTGTTGTCGTTGCCGTATGCAAGCGAGGCGTATCCCCTGAACGTATTCAAGGTGTTTGTTGGATTGGTACCAAGGTTGATAGAACTCGAGTCAAGATGTTGGTTCTCGTGGATATAAGTGCCTCGCAGCGTAAACCAATAATTGGGGCCCTGATATTGATACTGGGCGTCGAAAGCAGTGTCGGTGATTTTATCGGTTTGAGGGAACGTCACATTTTGGTAAAAAATGGGAAGGTTTGTATTTGGATCTATATTTTGAGGTATGTTCCACGGATGTATCTGCGCTGACATTCCAAAGGTGCCAAATTCGAGCCAGTGGTTACCCCAATGCGGTTCGATCGCTACTCGCCAATATGGCATGATCCCCTGATTCATTCCGGGTGCTTTAAAGGGGTCCGGGCCTAATTTAAGTTGGGCGTCGTAGTTGATCGTTCGGTAGCCAGTCAATTCCAAATACAAAATGTCATTGACTAAGGCATAGGCGCCGGCGCCAGCCACATGCTGCGCAAGAGCGCCGTCGATAAGGGTGCTAGTTGCAGGTCTGGGTGCAACATTTGATGAATTATACGGGAACGACCACGCCGGCGTCGTATTCCATGGGTCTTGAACAGTCGGGTTGTTGTTAGCCGTGATGCCATAGCTAACATTCACGCCACCCAACGTCGCATTGTTCGCGTAGCGAACGTCCGTATTGTCCCATGTCACTTGACGAGTTGCGAACGGATCGAACTGATCCGGAGCGCCAAACGGAGCATTATTCCACGTCACCTGCGCAAAGGCGCCGACATGTTCAGTGATCGCGCCGCCATAGAATAGACTGACAGGCGAAGCCACCAGGTTGTTATTTGGTTTATACGGAGATCCGGTTGGGTCTTGCGAAGCTTGTGTGCGCGTATAACCAACGATCGCCATCATCGAAATTGGCGGTACCCACGCGCGTTGTCCCTCGTCTTGCTGCTGACTATCCGGGTCGCCACCTGATTTCTTTCGTGCATCAGACTTCGTGTCATTTAAGAATGAAGCCAAGGCGTTCTTCTTTTCGTCCCTCCAATCTGGGAAAAGTGTAGTTCGATACATGCCTCCGCCTGCAGTATAGCCTTCGATCTTAAATCGACGTCCGAACGGAGTAAGGCCAGGAAAATCAGTGTGGCAGCTGCCGCATGGCTGCCCGGTTTGCCGCGCGAAACTCGGCAATGCGTTAGCAGGGGAGATCGTGCCAAACGTCAGGGTCAAAAAAACGCAGCCAAACATGGCCGTCGCGGTGGCTGCTCCCCCTACCGCTAATATTTTTTGTGTGACTCCAAAGAGGCACGTTCGACGTCTAACTGAAACCATCCCCCGACCCCACTAACGACGCTATTCTTGCCGACCTCACGCAGTAGCAACCATTGCCAATTCGGTTGGTAGTTCAAAGGGCGAGCGCGACTTGAATACGAGGTAAGAGGTTCAGACTTTCCGCCAAATTATGCACCAACCTGTTGGACTAATTTCACCAGCCACGTTCTTGCAGGCGTTCGGCGGAGTAAACAGACTACAATTGCTGCACTGACGATCATCCTTTGGCGTGTTTTGATAACGGACCGTTGCTTGTGGCACCTGATTTGCCTCGGCAGAATTTATAGTACTGGCAAAAATCGTTGCGGCACCCGTTGCACACGCTACCCCCTGTAGCAATACTGAACGTCGGGATAATTCAGCTGAAGAGTACGCCAGGTCTTTAGCCATGACTTCATTCTCTCTTTGGTATGTGGCCCCAGCAAATATCCCTCAACGGCCTTGAAAGCTTTGAGATAAATCAAATCAGTTTATTTTGCTCAACGCCTCCAGTGCAGCATCGAACTACCCTTGAAATTTAAGGTCATCGCGCTCGTTAGACTGTTCAAAATTGCTCACAATTGCCAGTTTTCGACAGGACTGACGTGACCTGGCTTTTTCGGAAAAGCTGCTGTTAGCCCAAGACCGGACAAATCTTGGGGCACTGCGAAATTACGCTTTGTGCCATAAGCGGACATCGCCCGCTTGGCTTGAAATGAAAGAGGCCGCCAACTGATCAGGCGGCCTCTCGGTATGCGAATCCCAGACTGCTCTTCAACCACCCTTGACCGCGCCGGCGGTCAAGCCGGCGACGATCTGGCGTTGCGCGAACACGGTTAGCACCAGCACGGGCAATGTGACGAGTAGCGCCGCCGCCGCGAGCGGCCCCCAACTTAACTGGTCGAATGAGATCATATTGTAGACGGCGACCGGCAGTGTCCGCGTCTCGCGCCCGGCGAGAACGATGCCAAACACGAAGTTATTCCAGGAAAAGATCACCGAGAGGATGAACGCGACCGCGATGCCCGGACGCGCGATCGGCAACGCGACGTAGCGGAACACCTGCCAGCGGGTGGCGCCGTCGATCATCGCGGATTCCTCAAGCTCCATCGGAGTCGTCTCGAAATAACCGATCATGATCCAGATCACGATCGGCACCGTCACAACAAGATGAATAATGATTTGCGGCCAGAGCGTGCCAAGCAGGTCGAGCCATTGAAACAGCAGAAACAGCGGAATGAGATAGGACAGACCCGGCGTGATGCGTGCGATCAGAATCACCACCGCCGCCTTGTGCGCGCGCATGCGGGCGAGACCGTAGCCCGCCGGCACGCCGACAAAGAGCGCGAAGAACGTCGCTGCGCCTGTCACGATCAAGCTATTAAGGAAATAGGTCGTAAATCGGTTGGAAGCGAGCACGGCGGCATAGTTGCCCCAATTGAATTGGCTGGGGATGAAGACGGGCGGATACGACGCATTGTCGATCTCGAACTTGATCGATAGCGACAGCATCCAGAGAAAGAACAGCACCGCCGGCGAGACGATGACGAAGAGCGCGACAGCGAGTCCGAGCCGATCGAAAAACCGCCGCAACGTCATGCCTCGCCCCCGGTCTCATTCCAGTGCGACTCCTGGCGCAGATGAAGGAGCGCGGCAGCCAGCGCGATGATCAGCGCGAAAAAGACAATCACGATCGCCGAGCCATAGCCGACGTCGTAATAAACAAAGGCGACGCTGTAGAGATAAAGGTTGATGGTTTCCGATGCGCTGCCGGGTCCGCCCTGTGTGATGGCGAAGATGATGTCGAAGCTTTTCACCGCGTCGATCATGCGGATCATCGCCGCGATGAACAAAAACGGCATGATCAACGGCAGCGAAATATAGCGGAAGATCTGCCAAGGCGTGCCGCCATCGATCAGCGCGCTCTCGTAAGGCTCGGCCGGAATCGCGGCGAGGCCGCCGAGCACGATCAGCATCACCAACGGCGTCCATTGCCAGGTCTCGACCAGAACCAGCGAGGGGATCACTGTCGCCGGGTGAAACACCCATAGCTGCGCCGGCAGGCCTACCAGCGACAGTAGATAGTTTAGAATGCCGAGCTGCGGGTGGAACATCATCGTCCATACCAGCGCAATCGCGACGGGGGTTGCCATCATCGGTAGAATGAACAGGCCGCGCAGGAAGCCGCGCATCGGAAACTTGGCGTGAAACAACACCGCCGCCAGCGTGCCGAACAGCAACGGCAGCGCGACCGAAAGCACGGTGTAAACCAGTGTATGCCCGATCGACTCCACAAAACGCGTGTCACTCGGTAGCCGGATGTAGTTGGCCAGGCCGACGAAGGCCGGCGGCGCGCCGACTTTCCATTCGTGCAGGCTCATCCAGATCGTATAAACCCACGGGAAGATGATGACGGCGAGCACGACTATCATCGCCGGCACGACGAACGGCCAATAGGACGGCGGGCGCCAGGCACGCGGATCGGGCATGGATGGAGACGTGGAAACGCCCGAGACGGCCTCGGCCGCCCCGGGCGTAAAATTAACTTCGCTCACGACTTTTCGCTGCGCTCCAGGATCGGACGGAATTGCTCGTGGGCTTTTTTGAGCTCGGTCGCCGGATCGGCTCCCGACAGCGTCGCGGTGACGGCGGCGCCGACAATGTCGCGGAATTCGGCGACCGGCACGATGACCGGCAGGCCGAGCTTGCTGATCTTGGCGGAGCCGATCACCGAGTCGAGCCACTCCGGCGGCATCTTGACGCCGGCGCGCACGGTCTGATCATTGAGGATCGAATTGCGGAACGGAACGCCGCCACCCGATTGCAGCAACCGCGCGCCCATCGTCTTCGACACCGCCCACTGGCAGTAAAGATAGGCGGCCTCCTTTTTGGTGCTGGCCTGCGGGATGCCGATGCCGTCGCCGTAGGCGGCGGAATACTGGCCTTTCGGTCCGGCCGGCACCAGCGCGTAGCCGATCTTGCCGACGACACGCGAGGCCTTCGGATCCTCGATCGGCGGCGCCCAGCCGACGCCGTCGATCCACATCGCGGCGCGGCCTTGCGTTAGCGACGCCATCGATTCCATCCAATTGAAGCCGGCAACGCCGGGAGGTGCCGTCTTGGTGAGCAGGCGGTCATACATCTTGGTGGCTTCGATCGCTTCCGGACCGTCGGTCAGGATATTGCCCTTGGCGTCGAGGAATTCGCCGCCGTAGTTGAGAAAGAAATTGGTCCACAGCGTCATGTTGGCGTTACGCAACCCGCGACCGGTGAAGCCGTAGATGCCATTCGCCGGATCGTTGAGCTTCTCGGCGGCGACCGCCATCTCGTCGAAAGTTTTCGGCAAGGCGACGCCCTTCTTCTCGAAGAGCTCCTTGTTCCAATAGAGAATGAAGTAGTCGACCGACCAGGGCAGCGAATGCATTTCATCCTTGTCGTTCTTCGCGAATTGCAGACCGCCGGCGGAAAAGTCGTCCACCCTGAGATCGGACGCGGTCAGGCTGGGATCTTTCATGAAGCCGGTGAGGTCGGCGAGCCAGCCGGCCTTTTCGAACTGCCGTTTCTGCACGTGATAGCTCACATGGATGACGTCGAAGCTTGGCTTGCCGGAGGTGAGCTCGATGACGGCCTTCTGCCGTTGTTGTTGCTCCGGGATGACTTCGGACTCGACCTTAATGCCGGTGAGGTCAGTGAATTCGGAGGCATATTTTTGCAGAAGCTCACCACGCGGCCCCTTGATCAGGTTCGCTTCGAGCGTGGTGCCGGCGTATTTCTTCCAGTTGACGTCGGCATAGGCGGGGAGGCCGGTGAGGCCGAGCGCGCCTGCGGCGGCGGACCCGGCGAGAACGGTGCGGCGGGAAACCAAAATGTCCTTCATCGTACTTCCTCCCTGGGTGGCTGTTTTTTTATGAAGCAATACTAACACCTGAAAGGCGTCCGCGACCATCCCGATCAATGCCGGCCTTGCCTCTTACAATCCTCTCCCTCTAACGTTCCGACTAGACCTGCAGGTTACGGCAATTCAATCAAGCATGAGATTTAACATGGCCAGAAGCATCAGTTTCGACGGGCAGGTTGCGATCGTGACCGGCGGCGCTCAAGGAATTGGCAGGGCCATTGTCGAACGTTTGGCCGGTTCCGGAGCGAAGGTGGCAATTTGGGATCGTGATTTTGAATTAGCAAAGCAAGCGGCCACTTCGATTGGCGCAAACGCAAAGCCCTATGCGGTCGATGTCGCTGACGCGCAAAGCGTAAACCGCGCATTTGAAATTACGCTCAAAGACTTACGCCGCGTCGATATTTTGGTCAACAACGCGGGCATCGCCGGCCCCACTGCTAAACTATGGGAATATCCCCTCGAAGAGCTGCAAAAAACAATGCAGGTTAATCTGGAGGGACCTTTCAACTGCTGTCACGCCGTCGTTCCAACGATGATCAAGCAGAACTACGGCCGCGTGGTAAATATAGCTTCAATTGCCGGAAAGGAAGGCAACCCAAACGCCTCGGCGTACTCCGCGTCGAAGGCGGCTCTGATCGGTTTAACGAAGTCGCTTGGCAAAGAGCTTGCGACTTATGACATCGCTGTCAATGCGATTGCTCCTGCGGTGGCGCGAACGCATATTCTCACTCAAACAAGTCAAGAGCACATCGACTATATGATAGCGAAGATTCCACGCGGCAGGACAGTCGATGTGAAAGAAATCGCGGCCCTGGTGAGTTGGGTGGCTTCCGCGGAGTGCTCGTTTACGACCGGCTTTGTGTTCGATATTTCGGGTGGGCGCGCGACCTACTGATCATTCGAATGTTCGTATGCGCAATTCCATCCCATCCATCCAGGCGTCTAAAACGTTTGATTCAAAAACGCCAAGGCAGGTCATAGCGACCGCGCCTGCTTCATTGATCCAATTATCGTTTCTTTCTCTTCTTCTTGGCGAAAATAACGTTCCAGTTATCCTTATAAGCTCTAGAAACCGGTTTCTGGCCCTCGCCTCTACTATAGCCTGAGGGTGAGCTGGCATCTATCTCGCCTCCCTCAGCCTTGGATAGGTCTGCACCTGTAGTGCTCTTGTCCTTTGGAGGGACCTCATTTTTTTTCTTCGGAGGAGCCTCATTTTTTGGAGCGGGGTTAGCTTTAGTTTTCTTATCGTCGCTGGCCATCATCATTCCTAACGCTGATTTGTCTGATCAAGTTAACCTGCCACTGAAGTTCTATCCAGCAGCGATTAGTGTTGGCCCCTCCAGCGGAAAGCCCGGCAAATTGCCGGGCTTGTTCACTTAATCGACGATTTGCACCACTGGACGCGGTGCGCACTAAATGCATCGAAACCATATTCTACCAGATAGGGCTGCGGTCAGGGTAACGTTTTTGGCCTTTTGTGTCCGCGACCGGGCAGACGGCTTTATAAAAAGGTCGAAAATCCGAGGTGGAGTAGTTGATTGGAGCACAATACGATGCTCTCAGTTCGCACTTGGTTGAAAAAATATGATCGGCTGCGCTGCCCGTACTGCAAAAAGATAATGACGTTGATTGGGATAGAGCCCGAAGAACCTGAATTTATGCTGCGCAAGTTTGAATGCCAGCAATGTTCATACTTGGAAAGCGACATTGCTAAAGTAAAATGAGCTGCCTCAGTTAGCGGCTTGTTGAATCTACCCTAGCCCGTCGAGAGGTCAGTCATGCGTCTTGAAGGAAAGATCGCTGTTATAATCGGCGCAGGCCAGGGCCCCGGCGAAGGGATCGGTAATGGCCGTGCGACCGCGATACGCTTTGCGCAGGAAGGAGCCAGAATTCTTGCGGTTGATCGAGACATAGAGCTTGCTAAGGAAACAGCGGTTTTAGCAACAAAGGAAGGAGGGGAATGCGTTCCGTTCGAAGCAGACGTCACTAAAGAACGCACACTTGCCGCAGCAATTAAGGCTGCTCATCAACGATGGGCGCGTGTCGACATTTTGCACAACAATGTTGGCGTTAGCATTGCCGGTGGTGATGCCTCACTTCTTGAAATCACTGAAGACGCTTTTGACCGGATCTGCGCAATTAATCTGCGCGGCACAGTTATGGCCTGCAAACATGTGCTGCCGATTATGCGTCAGCAACAGTCCGGGGTCATTATTAATATTTCATCGATTGCGGCGTGGGAGGAGTATCCATTTGTCACCTACAAGGCGACCAAAGCCGCTTTGATTGCTTTCACCCAACAGGTTGCTATTCAGAACGCAGAATTTGGTATTCGTGCGAACGTCATTCTACCGGGATTAATGGACACACCAATGGCCGTCGATACAAGAGCGCGTGCCAGTGGAAAGAGCCGCGCCGAGGTGGCCGCGCAACGAGATGCCAAGGTACCACTGCGAAAACGCATGGGCACTGCTTGGGATGTGGCTAATGCAGCATTATTTCTTGCCTCGGATGAAGCAAATTTCATAACCGGCGTCGCTCTCCCGGTTGATGGCGGAGCGCTCGTTCGGATCGGCTGAATGCGGGATAAGAACGGGCATCGGCAACATCGATGTCGCAAGGAAGCCGGCGGTTGGCGGGCTTCCTGCCTTAGGAGTCTCTGGGGCTCCTTCAAGGAATATTGGGTTTCTTACTCACATGCCCTAGCAGCGCGACTAACCCTTTTAGAAGTTCGGTCGGTGATGGCGGGCAGCCGAGAATTGTAAGATCGACCGGCAACACGTCCTTGACCCCGCCTTCAATTGCATAGCTGCCTGCGAAAATCCCACCATCGACGGCGCAGGCGCCGATCGCTATGACCCATTTCGGGTCGGGTGTCGCGTTGTAAGTGCGCAGCAAGGCCTCGCGCATGTTTTTGGTAACGGGGCCGGTCACCATCAGCACATCGGCGTGGCGTGGCGAGGCGACGAAGCGCAAGCCAAGACGTTCGAGATCATAAAACGCGTTGCTGAGCGCGTGGATTTCCAACTCGCAGCCGTTGCAGGAACCAGCATCAACATGGCGGATCGAGAGCGAGCGTCCCAACCTGGCGCGGGCGGCGCGGCTGACGCTCGCTGCTAGCTCGGCGAGGTCGGCTTCGTCGGGTTGAGGGGCCGGCTCGGTGAGCGGACCGTGGGTCAGGCTTTCAAACAGTGTTTTGCGCATTAAAGGTCGTGCCCCGAATACGAGCAGTTGAACGATTTGTTGCAGAGTGGGAAGTCAGCAACGATGTTACCTTCGATCGCAGCTTCCAAGAGCGGCCACTGGAACCAGGATGCGTCGCGCATGTGGCAACGCGCGACGCTGCCTTCGCCGTCGATGCGCACCCAGGCCAGCACGTCGCCACGGAAGGCTTCGGCCAGCGCCAGCCCCTCGCACACCTCGCCGTTGCCGGCGACCGCAGCCTTGATCGCGCCGCGCGGCAGAGCGGACAAAATCTGATCGATCAGCGACAGGCTCTGCTCGATCTCACGAATACGGATCCAGACTCGCGCATTGACGTCGCCGGCACTTAGAACGGGCACCTCGAAGGCAAGCACGCCGTAGGGCGCGTAACCGGGCGTGCGGCGCGCGTCGAAACCGCGCCCACTGGCGCGGCCGACATAGCCACCGGCGCCGAACTGGCGCGCCAGATCCGCGGTCACGATTCCAGTGGTCACGGTGCGGTCTTGCAGCGAAGCAGTGTTATCGTAGAGTTCGATCAGGCGCGGGAATGTGCGGCGAATTTCCGCGAGCAGGGCACGCACTTGCATGGGGCCATCAGCCGCGATGTCACTTATGACCCCGCCGGGTACGACAACGTCCATCATCAGCCGGTGCCCGAAGCAGGCGTCAGCCGCGCGCAAGATGCGCTCCCGTAAGATTCCGCATTGCGCGTGCATGATCGCAAACGACGCGTCGTTGCAGATCGCGCCGATATCGCCGAAATGATTGGCGATGCGCTCCAGTTCCGCCATCAGCGCGCGAAGGTACACGGCGCGCTTGGACGGTGTGACCTGTAATGCCGCCTCGACCGCGCGCGCGAAGGCGATGGAATAAGCCACCGTGCTGTCGCCGGATGTGCGGGCTGCCAGCTTGCCCGCGTGCTCCAATGACGCGAAAGCCATCAGCGATTCGATGCCCTTATGCGCATAGCCGAGCCGCTGCTCCAGGCGGACCACGTGCTCGCCATTGGCGGTGAAGCGGAAATGCCCGGGCTCGATAATGCCTGCATGTACCGGCCCGACCGCAATTTGGTGCAGACCTTCACCTTCTGCGGGCAGGAACGCGTAAGGCGTCGCGGTTTTGGCCGGTCTGCGTGCGCCGAGCGGAGCGCGCACGTCCCAAGCACCGAGATCGAGCCAGGACCGTGTATCCGGCGCGCTCGTCGCCTCAAGGCCGAACAGGTCGCGGATCGCGCGTTCTAGTCGGATCGCCGGGGGGTGGCGTGCGCCCACCGAGGGATACGAGCCGCCCTTGCAATCAAAACTGAGCACCGCGATATCGTCGAAACGCTCGCCGAGCAGCGCCATGTGGACACAGGTTTTGTCACACCACAGGCCGAGCAGCGTGGCGCGCCCGTCCGCCAGTCGTTCGATCGCCTGGCGCCAGCCGTCATCGCCAACGATGGCGCGCGGCCAAGGTCGGTGCTGTTTGGCCATTTCACGGTAAGTGATCGTGTCGAGCAGGCCCATCGTTCTATCCCAACAGCCTGGCGACGTTCTGGAAGCCGGTCACTAGCGCCGGCGGTAGGTAGATGCCCGCCATCGCCACGATGGCGAGATGGGCGAACATCGGCACATAGGACGCTTGCGCCGGAGCGGTTGGCCCGACCGGCTCGCCAAAAACAATGTTGTTGAGCCGCAGGAACAAGCCGCCGAGCCCGACCAAAATTCCGAACACTAGGATCAGCACCAACAACGGCTGGCGTGAAAAGGTCGAGCTCACCACCAGAAACTCGCTCATGAAAATGCCGAGGGGCGGCAGACCTGCGATAGCGACGACGCCAAGTACCAGACCCCAACCGAGCACCGGATTGGTCACGGTCAATCCGCCCATGTCGGCGATCTTCTGCGTGCTCTTTACTTGCGCGATGTGGCCGACGGCGAAAAAGATCGCTGACTTAGTCAGCGAATGCATCGTCATGTGCAACAGGCCGGCGAAATTGGCGAGCGGTCCGCCCATGCCGAAGGCGAACACGATGATGCCCATGTGCTCGATCGAGGAATAGGCGAACATACGTTTGATGTCGCGGCGCTTGTACAGCATGAAGGCGGCGAACACGCAGGAGATCAGCCCCATAGTCACCATCAGTGGGCCGGGCGCGATCGCTGCAGGATTGAGCGCCAGCAGCATCTTGAAGCGCAGCAACGCATAGAGCGCGACGTTCAGCAGCAAGCCGGACAGCACCGCCGAGATCGGCGTTGGACCTTCGGCGTGGGCGTCAGGTAGCCAGGCATGCAGTGGCGCGAGGCCAACCTTAGTGCCGTAGCCGAGCAGTAGGAACACGAAGGCGACATTGAGCAGTGCCGGATCGAACATGGCCGCATGCGTGACCAACACGCTCCACACCATGGCACTCAGACCTTCGCCGATCACGGGCCGCGCCGCCATATAAACTAGAATGGTGCCGAACAGCGCCAGCGCGATGCCGACGCTGCCGAGAATGAAATATTTCCAGGCCGCCTCTAGCGCTTCGTGGGTGCGATAGATGCCGACCATTAGCACGGTGGTGAGCGTGGCGAGTTCGATGGCGACCCACATCAAGCCGATATTGTTGGCGACTAGTGCCAGGTTCATGGCGAACATCAGCACCTGATACATGGAGTGATAGAAGCGCACGTAAGTGGGTGTCAGTCGGCCGATCGCGATCTCGTGGCCAATGTAGCTTGCACTGAACGCGCTGGTGGTGAAGCCGACAAATGTTGTGAGCACGATGAAGACCTTGTTGAGGTCGTCCACCAAAAGATAGGGGCCGGACTGAGGCTGCACGACGAACAGCGACACTGCGGTTGCGAAAGTGAGAAACGCCGCCAACACATTGAGCCGCGCGGTCAATTTGTAGCCGGGCAGCGCCGCGAGCAGGGCCGCAGACAATGCCGGGATCAGCAATACGCCACCGAGTGCGTCGATCATTGCCGCTCACCGCGGAAACGGTCGAGCGCTTGAACATCCACGGTGTCGAAGCGCTCGCGGATGCGGAACAGGAAAATGCCGATGACTATAAAGGCGATCAATACGGAGAAAGCGACGCTGATCTCGACTACCAGCGGCATGCCCTTGGCGCCGGTCGCCGCCAGCACCAAACCGTTTTCCAGCGACATGAAACCGATCACTTGGCTGACCGCGTTGCGCCGCGTCACCATCATCAGCAGGCCGAGCAGCACCACGGAAAGCGCGAACGCCAGATCCTCGCGGGCCAGCGGGTCGGCGTCGGCGGTCACCCGCAGCATCACCACCATGGAGAGCGCGACCAATCCCATTCCGAGTAGCATGGCAGGGCCAACGCCGACCACGGTTTCGATCTCGCGATGAATGCCGAGCTTCACGATGATCCGATGCAGCGCCACCGGGATGATGATGGCCTTGAACCCCAGCGCGATCATGGCCGTCAGATAGAGGTGTGGCGCATCCTGGATGAAGGCCTGCCAGGCAACCGACGCCGCCAGAACCAGCGCATGCAGGGCGAAGACATTAATCAGCGCAGATAGACGGTCCTGATAGAGCTGAATGAAACTCACCAGCACCAAGGAGCCGGCCAGCATATGCGCGATGTCGAAGGTCAGGCCCCGCATCAGAAGCTTCCCGATACGAAGCGCAGCAGCGTGGCCAGTAGCGCCAGCATCAGTGCCGCGCCAAGGAAGGCCGGCACCCTGAAGACGCGCATTTTGGCGATTGCCGTCTCAAACAGCGCCAGCAGCAAGCCGCCGGCCGTGAGCTTTGCCAAATAGGCGATTACGCCGGCGGCGACGGCCTGCAGGCCCGCGCCGGACGTAGCAATGCCCCAGGGCGTAAACACGCAGCCGACCAATGAGACATAGAGCAGAAGTTTCAGAGCGGCGGACAATTCGATCAGCGCAAGATGTCGGCCGGAATATTCCAGCACCATGGCCTCGTGCACCATGGTGAGTTCGAGATGGGTGGCCGGATTATCGATTGGGATGCGCGCGTTCTCGGCGATCGCCACCATGATCAGCGCGATCAGCGCCAACCCGAGCGACACGCGCAATCCGACCTCGGACGAAGCCATGTAGGCGGCCATGGTTGACAGCTGGGTCGAGCCTGCGACCAGCGCGAGCGTGAACACAATCATCAGCATCGCCGGTTCAGCGAGCGAGGCGATCATTACCTCGCGGCTGGAGCCAATGCCGCCGAAACTCGTGCCGACATCAAGGCCGGCGAGCGCCAGAAAAAATCGCGCGCTACCAAGCAGTGCGATAATGGCGATCAGGTCCGCCGACCACGAAAATACCAGCCCGCTGCGGAAGGTCGGCACCAGCGAGGCCGCCACCCAGGTGCCGGCGAACACGATGTAGGGAATGGCGCGGAACAGCCAAGAGGCGTTGTTGGCCAGCACGACGTCTTTGCGCATCAATCGGATCAGATCGAGATATGGTTGTAATAGCGGCGGGCCTTGTCGCCTCAGCAAGCGCGCCTTCACCTTACGCACGAAGCCGGTGAGCAGGGGGCTGAGCGCCAGCACCACCAGCATCTGCGCGGCCTGGAAGGCGAGCTCGCGGATCATTGCCATATCGCGAGCACCAGCAGGAGCAGCACCAGCGCCGCGAACACCAGCGAGAGATAGCGACGGATAGTGAGGAATTGCAGGTAATTGAGTTTTTCGGCGGCGTAATCGATGGCGGCGGCGAGCGGTGCGTAGGCAGCGTCCCAAATCAGATCGCGCAGTTCGACCGTCAGCCGTGCCGGCGACGTTGCGCCTGGTGGCGGCATCTCGCCGATTTCGCGGGCAAGAAAAACGGCCGTGCCGTAAACGCGACGGATTGGCTGGGCGAAGCTCGACGCGGTGTATTGTGTCGCCGTGCTGGGGTCCGGATAGCCGCAATCCCAGGCCGGCGCGCGGCGCAGTTTGTCGGAGGCGAAGCGATGAATGGTGAAGGCCGCAATCGAACCCGACAGCACGACAAAAACGAATACCAGCAACCCATTATAAGAACTGCGGCTTTCGGCGATCGGGACGATCGAGAGCCATTCCACGCCGGCCTGATGCGGCATGCTGAAGCCGACCAGGCTCTTGGTCACCGGCGCCAGCGCGTCGATGAAGTAGCCAGGGAGAATGCCGGCCACGAGACAAAGCGCTGCCAGGAAATACATCGCGGCCAGCGAATTACTGTCGGTCTCTTTCGCTTGAGCAGCGGCCGGCGTGCGGGCGCGGCCGAGAAAGCTCACGCCGAAGGCTTTGACGAAACAGGCGGCGGCCAGCGCCGCCGACAGCGCCAGCAGCGCGCCGACCGCGGGCACCAGGAATTTCAGACCCCATGACGGCAATTGCGGACTGAGCAGGATTGCCTGGAAGGTCAGCCATTCGGACACGAAGCCATTAAGCGGCGGCAGCGCCGAGATCGCCACGCAGCCGACCAGGAACACGAATGCGGTCTGCGGCATGCGGTGGATCAGTCCACCAAGATGCTCCATGTCGCGTTCACCGGTGGCGTTGAGCACGGCGCCGGCGCCGAAGAACAGCAGGCTCTTGAAGACCGAATGGTTGAACACATGGAACAGGGCGGCGGTGAGCGCGAGCGCGGCGGCCAGCGCCATGCCGTGTGCCTTGAAGGCAAGCGCGAGACCGAGCCCGATAAAGATGATGCCGATATTTTCCACCGTGTGATAGGCGAGCAGGCGTTTGAGATCGTGCTCCATCAGCGCATAAAGCACGCCCATCACCGTGGTGACGCCGGCGATTGCGAGCACCGGCATGCTCCACCACCAGGCCGGGGCCCCAAGCAAATCGAACACGATACGCACGAAACCGTAAACCGCGACCTTCGTCATCACGCCGCTCATCAAAGCGGAGACATGGCTGGGTGCTGCCGGATGCGCGAGCGGCAGCCAGGCATGCAGCGGCACCAAGCCGGCCTTGGAGCCGGCGCCGACGAGCACAAGGATCAGCACCATAGCGGCAAGTCCACCCGAGGCATGTGTGGCGCGGATGGCGTCGAAGGCATAGTTGCCGCTGCTGCCGGCAAGCAGGCCGAAGCTGAGCAACAGCGCCAACGTGCCGAAACTCGCCATGAGGAGATAAATATAGCCGGCGCGCAGATTTTCGCGCACTTGGTGATGCGAAACCACCAGCGCCCATGACGTGAGCGACATGAATTCCCATGACACTAGGAAGCTGAATGCATCGTCCGCCATGACGACAAGATTCATGGCGGCGAGGTAGGCGGGATAGAACGGCAGCACGCGCCCGGGAGAATCGTCGTGGCGGCCATAGCCGAGCGCGAACAGACTGGCGGCTGCGCCGCCGAGATTGACCACGACCAGGAAGAACGCCGCCAGCGCATCGATGCGAAAATGCGCGCCCAGCCATGGCAGACCGAGCGGCAAGATAGTGACCGAGATAGCTTGCGAATGTTCGAACAGGCTGAGCAGCGCGATCGTGCTCAGCATCAGTGTGACGATGAGACTTACGCCATAGACCACGCTTGAGACGGCGCCAATACTGCGCCGCAGGGCGCCGAGCGCGATCGCGACTGGTGCCAAGACTACCAGTGTCGCCACACCGTAAAGCATGTAAACGACCATCAATTCCCTCGTGTCCCGGACGTGCGCGTGCGCGTCATGGCCGCGGCGCCGCAAAAACGTCCGCTCTTCTGCCAAAAGCAGACATTTGCCGCGGCATGTGGCAGGTCCGCTTTGTGCCAGAATCGGACGCTAGACATTGTAATTCCGCCGAAGCCCCGCGACTTCCTGGAGTATGCACTGTCCGCTAAGCACGCGGCGGCCGGCGCCGCTCGTGGAACCAAGTGCGGTACTTTGTCATCTTCGCGCGCTGCGCCGACGGCGCATACCGCTTACACGTCGACGCCTCGTCGCTCTTGGCCAACGCGCCCCACCGCAGCTCGACGCAGTCGTTCGGGTTGTACGCCATCTCGAGATCCACCGC
>Ga0207090_1097_pt1 | contig 21617 bp, 13 predicted proteins | sample Alteio_BWMinHeat_50_FD_153565 | JGI IMG/M metagenome (GOLD analysis project Ga0207090, IMG submission 153565) | Enriched cells from forest soil in Barre Woods Harvard Forest LTER site, Petersham, Massachusetts, United States -... | ecosystem: Environmental > Terrestrial > Soil > Temperate forest >...
AGACCAGCAACTACTCGGCGGAATTTGGGCAAGCCGGCAGCTCGGTCATGAACGTAACCATGAAATCGGGCACCAATCAGTACCACGGCAGCCTGTACGAGTACTTCCAAAACGAAGCTCTCAATGCCGGTCAGCCGTTCACCAGCTCCGGCAATGGGCATCTGGTTCGCCCAACGCTGCGGCAGAACGATTATGGCTTGACTATGGGAGGGCCGGTGCGGATTCCCAAAGTCTATAACGGCCGTGACAAGACTTTTTTCTTTTTTAGCTGGGAGCAATTCCTCCGGAGCCAGAACTTTTTGCCGGGCGCGTTTTCAATTCCCACCGAAGCGTATCGCATGGGCGATTTCAGCGCTGCGATTGCGGCGGCCGGCAATAAGAATCTCGGAACCGATCCGCTGGGCCGCCCCATTATTGCCAATACCATTTACGATCCCAACACGCGGCAGGTCGCGCCCAACGGCCAGATTGTGACCAGTCCGTTTCCGAACAACATGATTCCGTTCCAGCGCCTGGATCAATTCGCCCTGAAGGTGCAAAAGATGCTCCCGCTGCCCTTCTGCGCCGTGGGGGCGCCCTGCAACGCTGGCGGCGTGCTGAACAACTTTCAGAATACGGAACCAGTAAGCCGGGATACGGAGGCTCCTTCTCTCAAGCTCGATCAGTTGTTGGGGCCCAAAGATAAGCTTTCTTTTTTCTGGAGCCGCACCGCGACCTTCACCGCGACAGGCTATGGTGAAGACGGGCTGCCTCAACCCATTTCCTACACGTTCGGCGGGGGCATCTATTCGCATCGGGAGCGCCTGAACTATGACCACACCCTCACGCCCACGCTCCTGATGCATTTGGGCGCGGGCTACGATAGGGACTATTTGGGGCGGCCGTCGGTGACGCCGGATTACGACGTCTGCGGCAATCTCGGACTGTGCAGCCAGGCATTCCAGCGCCCGGCTACTTTTCCCAGTTTCACCGGCCTCTCCGACACGACAGCCGGGGGATTCGGCAGCGCGCTTGCGGAGCCTCAGATAGGACCTCCCGGGCGTGCCGATAATGTTTACAGTATTGTCGACTCCATTGCGAGTTTGACTTGGGTCAAAGGAAACCATACCTTCAAATTCGGCGGAAACGCGGAGTTCCAGGGAAGTTACACGATAACGGTCAGCAACCTGTCGGGCACGTATGGCTTCAGCAGCGCGCAGACGGCGATGCCGTACCTCGTGAACGCCACCGGGACCAGCAGCACTGCCAACATCGGTCCGAACCACATCGGCTTCCCCTATGCCAGTTTTCTGCTCGGCGCGGTGGATACCGCTGAGGTTGATCCTCCCTCGCGTGTGCGCTTTGGAAAACAGCAGTGGGGATTCTATGCGCAAGACAGTTGGAAAGTAACGCGCAAACTCACGCTGGACCTGGGCCTGCGCTACGACTACTCGACCTGGTATCAGGAGCAGCACGGCCGTTCTCCGAATTTCGTGCCAAACCTGCCGAACCCCGCGGCCGGCGGCCAGCCGGGCGCCGTTGAATACCAAGCGACTTGCCATTGCAACTTCGCGCATAACTACCCTTATGGATTGGGACCGCGCTTCGGATTTGCCTACCAAGTCCTGCCCCAGACAGTGCTGCGCGGCGGCTTTGGCGTCGAATACACGGGCACGGGTGTTGCCCAGGTTTTTGGCGCGGCCAGCGGGAACGCCGCCGCCGCCAACCGTTTCGGTCCCCCGGCGCCGGGCCAGCCGCTGATGACGCTGGGCCAGGGTGTAACTATAAACGGCGCGCCGTTGACGGCGGCTCAGGTGGCGTGGCCGAACTACAGTCCCGGCTTTTACCCGATCGCCGGAGTGATCCCCAGCGCCGGTCCGCAGTATTACGATCCGAACGCCGGTCGACCCGCCCGGCAGTATCAATGGAGCTTCAGTATACAGCGCGAAGTTGCCCGGGATCTCTTGCTGCAGGCTTCCTATATTGCCAACCGCGGGATCTGGTGGCCGACTTACCTCGGACAGCCGTTGACCAACTACAACTACCTGAGCAGCTCTATTCTGAACCAGAACGGGCTCAGCCTGAACAATCCGGCCGACCTGGCCACCCTGCTCGCGCCCATCGGTTCTGCGGCCGCGGGCCGCTTTCAGAACAAGCTTCCCTTTGCGGGCTTCCCCCTGACAGCGAGCGTAGCCCAATCGCTGAGGCCCTTTCCGCAGTTCACCAGCATAGGTCTCGTAAATGCGCCGCTCGGCGATAGTTGGTACAACTCGCTTCAGTTGACTGCCAACAAGAGGTTCTCTAAGGGCTTGCAGGTCGATGCCGGATTTACGTGGTCGAAGTCGGAGGATACCTTCGGCGGGACTCCCGACGTTCAAAACCGGGGCTTAGCCAAGGCGATTTCGTCGTTGGACCAACCATTCGTGGGCCGAGTCGGCTTCAGTTATACATTGCCCAAATGGGGGCCGAAAGCAGTATCGTACGCCGTCCGCGACTGGACGTTTAACGGATTCGCATATTACGCCAGCGGCATACCTCTTTCCCCTCCCACCGCGAACGCCACCGGCTACCCTGCTAACCTCCCTCTCGGCACGATCAGCAACATCACTTTTCAGACGGGGCAGAACCAGATCCGCACAGGCCAGCCTTTGTTCCTCAAAGACCTTAACTGCCACTGTTTCGATGCCAATACGACGTTTGTATTAAACCCGGCAGCGTGGACCAATCCTGCCCCGGGGCAGTATGGCGGCCCGAGCTATTACGGCGATTTCCGTGGGGAACGCCGTCCGGTGGAGAATTTCGGCGTGGGGCGGCAGTTCCAGATCCGCGAAGGGATGAGGCTGAATATCCGGGCGGAGTTCACCAACATATTCAATCGCACCTATTTGAACAACCCCGCTGTCAATGGGACCGGTATCAGCCCTCAGACAGCGCCGACCTGCAAGGTGCCAGGTGGCGGCAATGGCGCATGCTCCCCGGGCCAACTGATCGTCTCTGGCTTCGGAGCCATCAACACCTCGACGGTGCTCGCCCAACCGCGTACGGGTCAGATCGTGGCGCAGTTCCAGTTTTGATCTTTGTCTGTGGGAACATCGTTCTGATCCGGCCCGGTAGAGCAGGTACAGGCTGCCTGCTCTACCCTTAACATTGGTGAACATCCGTGTGTATTGACACTTGAAGCGCCCCCTAGTACAATTTGTTTCCAAAGCAGTTCTAAAAAGTCAATCAGAGGTTAATCGCCGGGTTTCCCCCGGTGTTTCGAATTCTGGAAGAAGTTTTGTCTCGCCAATTCAAAGTAGGAGCGTTCATGAAATCCCTATTGCTTTCAGTGTGTCTATTCCTGCTCGCCTGGACTGCGTTTGCCCAGAGCGACCGCGGCACCATCACCGGAACCATCTCGGATCCCGCCGGCGCCGTGATTGCCAATGCCGCCATTGAAGCCCGCCATGTGGACACCGGGACCGCATACCAGGCCGTCAGCTCCACCACGGGAAACTATACTATTGCGCAGTTGCCGGTTGGCACTTATGAAGTGGCTGTAAGTGTTCCTGGCTTCAAAAGGTTCGTTCGCGGCGGTATCAAGGTCGCGACGGCCTCAGTCGTGCGCATCGACGTCGCTCTCGAAGTGGGCGCCGCCACCGAATCCGTCACCGTGCAGGCCGATGCTTCCCTTTTGAAGACGGAAACCGCCGATGTGAGCCACAACATCACCAGCGAAATGCTGAACACACTTCCCATGCTGGGCGTCGGAAGCGCCGCCTCGGGAAGCTCGGGCATTCGTAACCCGAATAACGTTCTCGAAGTTCTGCCGGGCACTTATTACGCCCCCAATTCCCAAGTGAAGATTAACGGCGCCCCAAGCAACTCGCAGGCCTATCACGTGGAGGGGCAGGATTCCACCAACCAGGGCTTCCCCTACGCGGCTGCGCAGGTCCAGCCGAGCGTGGATGCCATCCAGGAAGTCGCGGTTCAGACCAGCAATTTCGCCCCCGAGTTCGGCGCGTCCGCCGGCGGCTTTTTCAACGTGACGATGCGGTCCGGAACCAACCAGTACCACGGTACCGCGTACGACTACCTGGTGAATGAAGCGCTCAACGCGGGTACGCCGTTTACTGACGCAGGAGCCACCAACAGCCAGCGCGCGGGACAACTAGTCCGGCCACGGGCGCGCCGCAACGATTACGGTTTTACCATCGGCGGTCCGGTTTCCATTCCGAAGGTGTATCGCGGTCAGGACCGAACGTTCTTCTTCTTTAACTTTGAACAGTTCCGCGAAACCCAGACCATCAACAACATTCCCATCACCGTTCCCATCGACGCGTATCGCCAAGGAAATTTCAGCCAGGCCATTACGTCCCTTCGGCCGGGCGGGCAGGTTCTGACCATCCCCGGCGGCGCCACTACCGATGTCTTGGGGCGGCCGGTGATCGCCAACACGATCTACGATCCCTCCACGCTGCACCTCGCCCCCGGCGGGCAGCAGGTGACCGATCCGTTTCCCAACAACACCATTCCGTTCCCCCAGCAGGACAAGGTCGCGCTCAACATCCAGAAGGAGATGCCGGAGCCGAATCTGCCGGGCCTGATCAACAACTACTTGCCCATTTACCCGAGCACCCGGCACACTACTATTCCCGCGGTGAAGGTGGATCAGAATTTCGGCGCCCGGGCCAAGCTCTCGTTCTACTGGTCCTTCACCCATACGGATTCGGCGTACTCGCCCACGTATGGCGCATCGGAAGGGCTGCCCGATCGCATTACGGCCACGCGTGGAACCTTCATCCACTCTCACATCGAACGCCTGAACTATGATTTGACCCTCACGCCCACGCTGCTGTTGCACTTGGGCGCCGGGTATCAGTTGAACAACTTCTACGATGCCGCGCCCATCACCAATTTCGATGCCGCTGCGACGTGGGGCCTGGTGGGCGCTACGGTGAAGCGCAATGTCCCGGTCTTTACGGGATTTTGTGGTACGGCTCCCCCGCCGGTTCCCGCTACCTGCACCGCTGCAGGTGGTATTGGGAATCTTGGGCCTGGCGCCGGGCAAAGCAATGATAATTTTGAGAAGCCCTCGGCCAACGCCAGCGTAACTTGGGTCAAAGAAAACCACACCTATAAGCTGGGTGGGGAATTCTTCATCAACGGCACTCCGTCCATCTCCTACACCAATACCAACGGATCGTACGCTTTCAACACGAAGGAGACCGGCCTGCCCTATCTGGTGGATACGACTCTTTCCGGTGGTGCTCTCGGATTCCCTTATGCCAGCTTCCTGCTGGGTAGAGTGGACTCTTTCAACATCGCGCAACCGGCCAACTTCCGTTTCGGGAAAAAACAGATTGCGTTCTTCCTGCAGGATTCTTGGAAGATCAACCGCAAGCTGACTGTGGATTATGGCGTGCGCTGGGATTACGGCACCTACTACAAAGAACAGTATGGCCGCGCCATGAGTTTTTCGCTCACTACTCCCAACCCGAGCGCGGGCGGCTACCCCGGAGCCTGGTTCTTTGAAGGTAGCGGTCCCGGCCGTTGCAACTGCAATTTCGCCAGCAACTATCCCTACGCCATCGGCCCGCGTGTAGGTCTGGCCTATCAGATCACGCCCAAAACAGTAATCCGCGGCGGCTGGGGCCTCGTCTACAACCAGACATCGACCAACAACGGCGGTGTCAACACCGGCGGCATCGCGCCTTCGGTGACCGTAGGCACTCCCGGCCTCGGCCAACCAGCGATGTTGCTCTCGACGGGCATCCCCGCTGCGGCCATTCCGTCGTATCCCAACTTCAATCCCGGCATCGCGCCTCTGCTTCCCACGGGTAACCAGGCCACTCCCACTTTGGGTGTGGGCGGATTCTCCAATGCCGGTTGGGTAGATCCAGGGTTCGGTCGTCCGGCGCGTCAAAGTCAATGGAGCGTCGGCGTCCAGCGTGAAATCACTCGCGACATCGTCACCGAGGTCGCCTATGTAGGGAACCGCGGAGTGTGGTGGAACGCGACCGGTCTGGTCAACATCAACGCCATCACGCCGCAGCGCCTTTCGCAGTTCGGCTTGGATCTCAACAACCCCGCCGACTTGGCTTTGTTGACTTCTCCGCTGAGCAGCCCGGCCGTCCTGGCGCGCGGTTTCAAAGCGCCGTACGCCGGCTTCTCGTCCAATAACACGTTGGCTCAGTCGCTGCGGCCCTTCCCGCAGTTCGGAACGATCAATGCCGTCGGTTCGCCGCTGGGCAAGACCTGGTACGACTCGCTGCAAGCGAAGGCTACTAAGCGTTTCAGCCGCGGCCTAACCTTCACCAGCGCTTTCACATGGCAGAAAAGTCTGCAGGAAGGCGTGGATACCAACACCGTTCTGAACAACATCGTTGCCAATCCGGCCAACAGCAAGAGCTATTCCAGCTTCGACCAGCCGTTTACGTTCGTGGTCTCAGTCAGCTATACGACGCCCCGGTGGGGACCCAACAGACTGGTATCGGCCCTGGTTCGGGATTGGAATATCGGCTCCATTCTGCTATATGCCAGCGGGCTCCCCATCCCGACCCCGACGACGGCGACCAGTCTGAACTCGCAGATCTTCCAGAACACCTTGGCCAACCGCGTTGCGGGCCAGCCTCTCTACACGGCCGACATCAACTGCCACTGCTATGATCCGGCCAAGACGTTCATCCTCAACCCGGCGGCGTGGACCAATCCGGCCAATGGCCAGTTCGGCAACTCGGCGGAATTCTATGGGAACTTCCGCTATCAGCGCCATCCCAACGAGAGCATCGGGCTGGGCCGTACCTTCCACTTCAAGGAAAGAATGGCCCTGATGGTTCGCGTTGATTTCTCCAATGTCTTCAACCGGACCTATCTGAACAACCCGACCATAACCGGATATACCTCTGCGCAGTCCAAGAATCCGGTCACCGGGCTTAACACCGGCGGCTTCGGGTACATCAACCTCGCGACCACGGGCACCCAGAACGGCCAACCGCGCAACGGCACCATCGTCGCGCGTCTCACGTTCTGATTGGTTCTAAGCTTAATTAATCCACGCCGGGCGGCTGCCAAGCCGCCCGGTTTTTTTTTGGCCTATGATATATCCATGAAACTCTTACTTGCGCTTGCAGTATTGTTGCTGGCGGTCATTTCCATGACCGGAGCCAGCGGGTCATCCGTCGTTACGTACATCGGTCACGACAAGGTAGCCGAGTCGATAGCCAAAGGAGGAAATCTTGTCACCGCGCCCGATCTCACGGTTCTTGGCTCGCACCGCGCCGGGCCGGGACAGGTCGAGGTGCATGAGAAGGAGACCGATGTCTTCTATGTAGTGGATGGCTCCGCGACCTTCGTAACCGGCGGCACCATGATCGGCGGCAAGCAGACCAAAGCCAACCAGATGTTGGGAACCGACATTCAGGGCGGCGAGTCCCATCACTTGGTGAAAGGTGATGTGATCGTGATTCCCGCCGGCATTCCCCATTGGTTTAAGGAAGTCCCGCAATCGATCAATTATTACGTGGTGAAGGTCTTGAAATAGGCTGGTTTTACGGTGCTGGCGGCGGTGGTGGCGGCGGCGCGTTTCCCGTGCTGCCGCTCGTATTCCCCGTGCCCTTGCCTTTATCGCCCTGCGCCGTCCCTCCGCCGGAAGTCCCGCCGCCGGCCGGTGAGCCACCACCGCCGGGACGGCGCGCGAGCCCATCGTAGACGGCCTGCGCTGCCGCGCGCAACGCCACTCGTGCGGCATTGCCCTTATCTACCAGCCGGGCCAAGGGCTGGTCCTTGAACACGCGGACCGATTCACCGGCGTGAAGATCTCTTTCACTTCCGCCAAAGCGCAGGTGCCGCACATTCACCACGCCTTCATCGACGCTCACGAAGGTGGTATCTTCATCCTCCGCCACTACGTCGAAAACCGTGCCGCGTACGGAAATGACAGCCGTCTGCGTTGTGACCCGGTTCGGATTCGGGCCGTTCCGGTGCTGGATTTGTACCTTCACCCAACCGATGAAGACGTCCAGCAGATCGCCCGGCGTCGCGCGGAAGACGGCCTTGGAATTTTTAAAAACCTCGAAGGTGCTGCCGTCTGAGAGCTGAAACTGCGCGTAACCATCGGGCCCCGTGATGACGATTTGTTTCGGCTGTACCGGACTTCCCACCGTGAGTGCCCACTCGTTGCCGTCACGGAGAACCGAGACCCGGCCGCTCAGCGTCACCACTTTGGCCGCGGCGCTGAAATCCTGGGCCGCGAGAGGCTCCACGGACACGGCGACCGCAGCAGCCAGGAGCAGCATGCGGGCAGTCCACGGGAGCTTTATGCGCCGGAGCATAGTCTCAGTTTAGGACACACGAATGTGAAGCCGCGCATCCAAAGCCAGCCTCCTCAAAGTCTAGCACTAAACCTGCGTTGCACATGGGAAGCCGTCATTAACTATTGATAACAAGCGACGCGATTTCAGTAGGTTAATGGCGATGGCCGTTGCGAAATAGGGTAGAATAGGCCACAGCAGTGTGTCAGAAAAGGACAATTGGAAGCGCGGCTAAAGTACTAGCTCTTGCGCTCGGTGGAGTACTCTTTGCCTCCGCCCAAATGCGGCCGGACTGGCGCAAGGTAGGCGCATCCGCGGTCGAATTGTCGCTGGCTTCGCCGGCCACCGGGCCCGTCGAGCGCGTCTGGTTTTCGGCCGATGGCTCCCAGCTTTTTGCCCGTACGGCGTCCGGAAAAACATTCGCCACCATCGACTACGACACGTGGAAGCCGGTCGAGCCCGGTTCCGAGCCGCCGGTCGTCGTCCCAGCCGGCGCTGCCCGTTTGCCCGACCCTGCCGTGCGCCTGGTAGCCGCCGCGGGCAATCCGCTGCGTGTTTATGCGCTGGGACGGCAATTGTTCCGCTCCGAAGACGGAGGCCGCTCGTGGACCAATCTCACGCAGTACAAATCGGCGTCCATAGTCGGCGTGGGACAGCATAGCCTGGCGGTTTCTCCGGCCGACCCCGATCAGCTTGTGCTAGCCAACGATTTCGGCGTCTGGCGCTCCGCGGATGGCGGCCTCTCCTGGGCGGGGTTGAACCAGTTCCTGCCAAATTTGACGGTGCGGCGCATCCTTTCCACTCCGAACGGGGGCGCCGGCACACGCATCCAAGCGGACGGACTAGGGGCTCTCGAACTGCCGCCGGGCGGTTCCGTGTGGTTCCCCGCCGCAGACGCAGGACAGGATGCCGAAGTGGCTCTGCTGCGGCAATACTCGGCCGCGACGGGCGCCGGAATCACCGCGGTGGGCGCCTCCGGAACGACGGTCTATGCTGGTTCCAATGACGGGCGCATTTGGGTCTCTCTCGATAGTGGCCAGACCTTTCGGCCTTCCCGCACCGCTGCCGCTGGTCCAGTAGAACGCATTTTCGTCGACCCCACGGAGCCGCGAGTGGCGCTGGTTGCGCTGGGCGGCGCCGGCCCGCACGTGCTGCGCACTACCAGCAGTGGCAGTATCTGGGACGACCTGAGCGGCAATCTGCCGGATGGCGCAGTGCACGGCATCACGGCGGAGCGTGCGGCCGGCGCGGTCTACGTGGCCACCGGTCGCGGCGTATTTATGGCCCATACCGATCTTGAAAATGCGACCTTCCCCATCGTCGATTGGACCAACCTTACCGAGGCCCTTCCCGCGGTTCCCGCGACGGATGTGCGGCTCGATCCGGCGGCCGTGCAGTTGTACATCGCACTCGAGGGTTACGGGGTCTACGCCACCGCGGCCCCGCACCGGCAGCGCAACCTGAGAATCGTCAGCGCGGCCGATTTCCGCGCGCGGCCGGCGGCACCCGGCTCGCTCCTCAGCGTGATTGGCGGACGCGTGAATGCGGCCAGCGGAGGGAACCTCACCTATCCGGTGCTCTCGGCCTCCGATGCGGAATCCCAGATTCAAGTGCCGTTTGAAGCCGTGGGGCCGAATGTCGCTTTGTCATTGCAGACGGCCAGCGGCCCGGTGACGCTGGGGCTCCCGGTGCAGCCCGTTGCACCGGCTATCTTCGTGGGCACTGACGGCACGCCTATGCTCTACGATGCCGATAGCGGGCTTGCGCTGGATGCACGCAATGCGGCTCGCTCCAATGGCCGTCTTCAGATTTTGGCCACTGGATTGGGCCGGGTCCGGCCCGAGTGGCCCACTAACCAGCAGGCGCCGCTGGACAATCCGCCGGCCGTCGCGGCTGCTATTAAGGTGTACCTGGATGGAACCCTGCTCCAGGTAACTCGCGCCACGCTCGCGCCGGGGTATATAGGTTTCTATCTCATCGAAGCGCAACTTCCTGCAATCACGAACCTGGGAACTTCCGAGCTGTACGTTACTGCCGAGGGGCAGGAGAGTAATCGCGTGCAGGTCGTGACGGAACCGTAGCGCTGGTGGCATACTCCGGCGGCCGCACGAAAAACTTGCGAACGAGCGCCATGGCGATCAGCACCAGCGCAAAGGTGCAGACAATGGTGGCCCCAGTCGGTAAATCGATCTTGAGCGAAAGATAAACTCCCAGCGCCGATACCAGCGTGCCCATGGTCCAGCCGATCGCCAGCCGCGGGCCGATGTTTTCCGCGTAGAGCATCGCTGCCACCGAAGGCACGATCAGGTAGCAAAACACCAGCAGCACGCCGGCGATGGCCACCGACGAGGTCACCACGAAGCCGAAAGACGCGTAGAAGAGGAAGTCCCAGAAGCGCGTCGAGATGCCCTGGGCCTCGGCGGCTTCCGGATCGAGCGAGATCAGCAGGAACTTGCGCCGGAAGATGAAGTGGAACAGGCCAATGGCGCTGTAGAGGATGCCCGTCTTGATCACCTCGTACCACGACACGGTGAGGATATTGCCGACTAGCATCTCCTTCAGATGTTCCGTTTCCTGTACGGACTTGCTCATGGCAAGGATCGCAGCCGCGGATGCTACCGCGTAGCAGATGCCGATCACCGCTTCTTGCGGGATGCGCGCGCGCCGCCCGCGAATCATGGAGAAGATGGCGGCGCCGATAAACGTAAAGGCCAGGCTCACCCAGTAGGTGGTCTCGCTGTGTGGCTCAAGGCCGTAGAGCGCTGCGATGGTGGTGCCCAAAGCGGCAATCTGCGCCAGCGAAAGGTCCACGAAGATCACGCCGCGCTCCACCACGTGTACGCCGAGATAGGCGTGAATGCCCGTCAGAATCAGGCTGGCCACGAAGGGAGCGAGCAGAAACGATAACACAGTCATCGGTTTTCCTATTTAAGCTTCGAAAATGCGTTCACCAGCAAGTTGATGTCGTAGTCGAACAACTGGAAGTAATTCGTGATCTCTTTGACGCCGCCCACCGAAGGCATTATCTGGACAACCTCCGCGCCCGTGTCCCGCGCGATGGAATTGGGCGTCCGCAAATCGAAGTAAGGCTCCACCAGGATCAGCTTAATATTCTTGCTCTTCATGGTGTTGATTAGTTCCAGAGTGTGGCTGGGCGTTGGCGGGATGCCGGGACGAGGTTCGACGTAATCCACCACGTCGAGTCCGAAGCGATCGCAAAAATTGGGCCAGGAGCGGTGGTATGTGATCACCTTGCGGCCCCGGTAGGGCGCCATCTTGGCTTCCCAGCCTTTTTCGGCCCCGGCCAAACGCTTGTCGAAATCGGCATAGCGTTGCTGGAAATACGCAGCGTCGGCGGGCTGCAATTCGGCGAACTTACCGGCCAGCCCCTTGGCGATAAGCCGTCCATTCTCGGGATCGAGCCAGTAGTGCGGATTGCCCAGCGGGTGCACGTCGCCCATGGCCCGCGTGATCTGGCCGGTGGGGATCTCGAGGATCTTACAGAATTGCGAGACGTCGAGATATCCATTAGCGCCGACCTGAATTTTGGAGTTGCGGCTCTGGGTCTGTAATGGCGGCAGCCAGCCGATTTCGAGATCCAGGCCGACCACTACCAGCAGGTCCGCTTTCTGCAGCCGCAGCAGGAAACTGGGTTTCGGCTCGACGAAGTGCGGGTCCTGGTAGCCCCTCGCTATGGACTCCACGGTAATGTGATCGCCGCCGACCTCGCGCGCGATGGCCGCCAGGTCTTCGGTGGCGGTGACCGCATTCAACTTCGAGGCCGCCCGGAGAGTCCCGGCAGCCAACGTGAACACAATTAGAGCAAGTGCCTGCAATCTTTTTGGCATAAATCCCCTTACTTTGAGGACGCGGCGCAGTGCGCTCCGGGTTTCGTAAGCATTCTTCACGATCATCAGAAGGGATGCGCTCCGTGGGCGCCCATCGAGAAGATGAACTGGAACAAAAACTCGTTGGCCGTGAAACCTTCGCCGTATTGGGTTCGGCGGAGCTGTCCCCGAATCTGGCTGAATTCGCTGGGCCAATAGGTCAACAGCACGGAACCGCCGGTATCCTGTACCAGCGGCCCCAACTCTGCCACCCCGAGACAAGCCACCGAAGGCGTAGTGGGCGGATTGGTGGGCTGGCAAAGCCCGCGCTGGGAGCGGTCAAACCGGCCGCCGAGGAACCAGCGTCGCCCGAACTGGTAATCGCCGGAAACGTAATACCCGAAAGGGTTGAGTGTCGAGGCCATGGGCCGGGCCATTCGTGACCAGACCAACTCGCTGCGCCCCACGAACGATCGATAGATGGAACGCCGCAAGGGTTTCCAACGTAGCGTTGCGTCGATTCCGTAAAGCTGGTTATTGGCATCCACGAACGGGCTGTGGCCCCGCGCGAACGAACCGCCGATGCTCAGGTTGGTGGATTCGGAAAGATCGCGGTAAGCGCGCAGGTGCTCCACGGTGGAGAGATCGCTACGCCGCTCTGCCCGAAATAGGCCTAAGGTGTCGCCGCGGAAAAGTTGGGCGGTTCCTTCCAGGAAGATCAGGCCGGGGGCGGGAATAATACGGCTGATCGAGAGGCCGGCGTCGTCGATGCCGTCTTCTCCGGCCACTAGGTTTTGATTGACCAGCGGCCGGTCGATCCAGGGCAGCACGTGGTTGTGCATGGTGTTCACGTTCCCGAAGGCAGCGCGCATTTTACCCACTCTCAACTGGAAATTACCGGGCAGCGCGGTGAAGGTGAGATAGCCCTCCTCCAAAGCCACTCCCTGTTCTCCGAAGGTGATGAAGAAATCGCCGCGGGCGTACGGATCGATGATGGCTTGCAGGCCTAACTCCGATTCATGCATTTCCAGCGAGGGAGTAGGCCGGGGGCCGGGATTGCCGGCGCCGCCGACGAAATCGCCGATCACGCTGGTGTCGGGATTGAAGACTTTGGCAGCGCCTGCCCCTGCGCCGCCATAGACCGGCAATGCACCCACCCCCTGGGCCGCCAACGCGGCCGGCGCGGGCGCTGTAGCGGCTGCCTGCGGCACTGGTGCTGTAGCTGCCGGCGGTTGTCCTTTCAACGTTTGTACTTCAGCCTCCAGAGCCTGGATGCGGGCCTCCATAGCTTGCATCCGCTTGAGCAATTCGGCTGAGTCCTGTGCTGCAAGCGGCGGTGGCAACATGCAAATCGCCAATGTCGCAAGAAGGGTCCCCGCTGTACGGTATTCCAAAGTTCACCTCCAGATAGAGAAATTTCGGCCCCCGGGCCGGATCGGAAATAGCGTGGAGGGAACTAGGCGGGAGGAGCGCGGGAATAGCCCGCCGTGAGCATTATGTCATGCGGTCCGTCGAGTTGGTGAGACCGCTCGAACCAGGCCGCAGCCAGCACGGGCGCGATGTACGCGGCGACTGCGGGCTGTAGAAACGGCAGCGGCCCGATATGGCAGAGCGCGCAGCAATGCTGCGAGGAGTGCTGGTGCAATTGTTCGGAGAGCAGTGACGTGGCTTGCGCGCAAATCACCGCTGACAGCAAGAGTAAAACCAACAAGATTCCAACAGCGGGCTGTCTCCGCATCGACACTTGGCAACCATTATAGAACCCCCCTACCGTCGGCACCAAACTCCTTTTTGGGACCGGATCTGCCCGGCGGAGGAACGTAAGCCTGTTGTTTTTAACACATTTCTCGAAAGAATGAGCCATGTTGTCCGAAATTTGCGTGCAGAAAGTACCGGCCCGGGACGCAAGCCGAGGGTCTTTGCGCAGGCAACATAAAGAAAGTACTGAGTTCGCTGCGATTGGCACCTTCATTGCGAATGATGTTGCCAGGAGGTGACGATTCGTCTGTCGCAAGCCGGCAGATTTTCTATTCGCAGCAGCGGAAAGATGCATGTCCAGATTGTTGGCGCAAGTCATTTCGGAAGTTAAAGATCGCATCCAATCGGCCAATTGCGTTTCATTGTTCCTGGACTTCGACGGTACCCTTGTGCCGATTGCGGATCGTCCGACGGATCCCCAACTGGACCCGGAAACCGCCGAAACCCTGAAACTCATTGCCAGCCAGGGTTTCTTGACGGCGACCATAATCAGCGGACGAGGTGGAGAGGACTTGTATAGTCGCATCCGCGTGGAAGGCCTGATATACGCGGGAAACCATGGACTCGAAATTTTCGGCCGCGATTTGCGCTTCTTTGAGCCGCTCGCCTCATCCCGCCGCGGGGAACTCAAGATGCTTTGCGGTGAACTTGCCGCCAAACTGCGGCGCGTCTCCGGAGTCATCATCGAGAACAAGGGATTGACCGCGAGCGTACATTACCGCATGGCTGCAACAGCGGATTTTTCAGAGATTCAAGCTGGCGTATATGAAGCCGTTGCCCGCAACATCGCGTTATTTCGGGTGAATCTGGGGAAAAAGGTGTTTGAGATTCTACCCCGCACAAACTGGCACAAAGGGGCGGCCGTGCGCTGGATCAACAGCCGGCTGAACCAAAAGCCGGATCTTTCGATCTATGTCGGCGATGACGCCACTGACGAGGATGCTTTCGAGGTTTTGCCCGATGCAATTACTATCAAGGTCGGAGGTCCACCCGTAACCTCCGCCGCCCGATACCAACTGCCTGATCCCGCCGGAGTTCATGAATTCCTCCTGTGGCTGGCGATGCAGGAAAGTTTGCGGCTGCGCAAGGTGTAGTGGAGCGCGGTCGAAAACCAGCCTGCGATCCCCAAAAATTGAAATGCTAAGAACTCTCCGCACCACGTTCTAGTCTCGGCGACAATCCGTTGACATCGTCGAGCGGTGCAGGGTAACATCTTTCGGGGCTTGAGGAAACCATGAGAAGCATCAACGCCGGAGTGATAGGGACGGGCTGGTGCGGCGGTATTCGCGCAGAAACTTGCTCCCGCAGCCCCTTCGTCAACGATCTCCACATTGCCGAGATCAAAGAGACACGCCTGAAGGAGATCGCGGAGCTTACCAGGCCGGTGACTGCTACCACGGACTATCGCATTCTGATCGAGAACAAGACAATCGATGCCGTGTTGATTTCGACCACACCGGAACCCACTCATTACCCGATCGCGAAGGAAAGCCTGAACGCGGGAAAGCACGTTTTGCTGGAAAAGCCGATCGCGCTGGAGCTCGCGGAAGCCGACGAGTTGATCGCCCTGGCCCGGTCGAAGGACCTGCTGTTCACTATTGGATACTCCCAGCGATTCAATCCCAAGTTCGCCTACGTGAAACGCTCGATCGACGAGGGAAAGATCGGCCAGCCGGTAAGCGCGCTTGTTAGCCGCCACATTACGCGCAATCTCGGCAAGAAAATCGGTGGCCGCGTCAAGCTATCTCCTGCCGCCATGGAGGCGACTCACGATATCGATTTTGTGTTGTGGTGTCTTGCCCCGCGCAAGCCGGTGCGCGTCTATGCGCAGGAAGTTCGCAAGATCATGGGGCCGCAATACAACGTACCCGATTGCGTCTGGATTATCGTCACCATGGACGATGGATCCGCATTCACGATTGGCGCCGGGTGGGTGCTGCCGCCCGCCTATCCTAACTTTTCCTCCACCTGGATCGAAATGGTCGGCACCGAAGGAGCGCTGATGGTGGATGACACGCACCGGGACGTGTATGTCACTACCATGCAGGGCGGCATCCAATTCCCGATCTCCACCATGCCCGGCGAAAGCGTAGGTCATGTGTTTGCGGGGCCGATGGCAGCCGAAACTATTCACTTCCTGGAGTGCGTGGCCTTAGGCCGCCAACCGATCGTTACCCCGGAACATGCCAGGATGGTCATGCAGGTTTACCAGGCCGCGGACGTTTCGGCGGAAACGGGACAGCCCGTGGATGTAATAGTGGAAGAACGTCCTGCCGAAACTCACTCTCTCGTGTAGGTAGCCCAGTGCTAGAGACAAATCGCACGGTTGCTTCGGGACAAGCTATTATTCGGGATGCTGCCACGTCCAGGCCCAGCAAGACCCGTTGGATGATTCTGTTTCTGATCAGCTTGATGTATCTGATCTGTTACATGGATCGCAGCAATATCTCGGTCGCCCAGCCGGAAATCGCCAAAGCATTCGGACTGAGCAAGACCGCGATGTCATTGGTCCTGAGCGCTTTCGCATGGTCGTACGCGCTCGGTCAGATCCCGGCCGGCTGGCTGGGCGACCGGTTCGGGCCCAAGAAAGTACTTACCGTGATCATGTCCTGGTGGTCTATTGCCGCGGTGATGACGGGCGCGGCCTTGGGGATGACTTCGCTTTTGAGTGCACGCTTTCTGATGGGCCTCGGTGAGGCCGGCGCGTTCCCGGTGGCCAGCCGGGGCATGCAGTTATGGTTTGCCAGGGCCGAGCGCGGCCGGATACAGGGCACCACGCATTTCTTCAGCCGCTTCGCGGTTGCGGTGACTCCATTGGTTGCCGGAAGTATCATGCTGGCATTCGGCTGGCGGGCCATTTTCTATATTTTCGGATTGCTGGGAGTTGTGTGGGCCCTCGCTTTCAACCTGATATACCGGAACACGCCCGAGGAGCACCCGGCCGTCAATCCGGAGGAGTTGGCCCAGATCCGAGGAACCAACCCGGACGGCACCATCCGGCAGTTGAGCGTAGTGCGAAAGGCGACTCCGTGGAAGCGGATTCTCGGCTCGCCTAACATGTGGTACATCGCGGTGGGATACTGCTGTTTTTTCTTCGGGACTAACTTCTATCTAACCTGGTATCCCACTTACTTGCGTGAGTATCGGCATCTGACATTGCAGGCTCTCGGCATCATGGGGTCCCTGCCCTTATTTGCCGGGATGGCCGGCGATCTTTTCGGTGGGTCTATGTCCGATATGGTGTTCAGGAGGACCGGGAATGCCAAGTTCGCGCGGCGCGTTGTGGCGGCGCCAGGATTTCTCTTGGCTGCCGCTTTTCTGATTCCGGCTGCGATGACCAGCAGCGCATGGACCTGCATTCTGTTTCTGGCTGCCTCGTTCTTTTGTTTGGAATGGGTGATCGGTCCGGCGTGGGCCGTGCCCATGGATGTAGGCGGCGAATTCAGCGGAACCGTGACGGGCATCATGAACGGCACGGGCGCGCTGTTCGGCGCATCGCTGACCCCGCTGGTATATGGAATCTTCTTCGAGAAAGGCTCCTGGATCGCGCCATTCTTTATCAACGCCGGCGTCTTCGTGATGGGCGCCCTCATCTGGACACTACTGATCAACCCGGAAAGATCGGTGGTGGACCATGTATAATCGAACCGAACGAATGAAATTGCTTGCTGCGGCCACCATGTGGCTGGCCCCGCTTTCAATCCAATTGATGCTGTGCGTGCCGGTGGCTCAGGCCCAAGGAAAATGGGTAGATCTGGCGCCTTTCCCCGACCCTCGAGAGGAGGTCATGGGCGAGGCCGCCAACGGCAAGATGTACGTCTTCTCGGGCCTCATCCCCCTCTGGCATCCCGCGGGTATCGTCTATGAGTACGACCCAGCCTCCAATAAATGGACGAAAAAGAAGCAGATGGCGCTCCCTTCCCACCACGTAGCGTTTTGTGAGCACGATGGCAAGATTTACGCCTTTGGCGGTTTCGTGTATCCGGAAACGGGTCCGGCTGCCTGGGTGCCGATCGACAACGCCTGGGAATACGATCCGGTCAACGATTCCTGGAAGGCTCTGGCGCCCATGCCGACCAAACGCGGCGCGGCAGTGGCGGCGGAGGCGAACGGCAAGATCTATGTCATCGGAGGCGCGACCACGGCTCCCGGCGCGAAAGAAAACTATATCAACCAGACGACTCGTCAAAATGTTTTGGGAACGGTCGAAGAATACGATCCCAAAGCCAATACCTGGCGCCAACGCGCCTCGATGCCGACTCCGCGCAACCACGCGGGGGTTGGCACGGTCAACGGAAAAATCTATGTCATCGGCGGGCGTGTGGGAGCCGCATTTATCGGACTCGCCTCGGATATCTCGCTGGTCGAAGTCTACGATCCGGCCGCGGATAGCTGGGGACCCGTGGGTGCGCGGATGCCCACAGCTCGCAGCGCGGTTGCGTCCGCCGTCTACAACGGAAAAATCTACATCGCCGGCGGCGAGTGGCAGGATACAGTGGTGCAGACCGCTTTCCGAGCCTTTGAGGCTTATGACCCGCTGACCAACACGTGGACCGTTCTCCCTCCCATGGCGACGCCCCGTCATGGGGTAGCAGGCACCGTGATCGGCAATCGATTTTACGCGGTAAGCGGGGATGTGCAATCGTCCGGAACCGGAGTTGCGGTTTCGACTCCGGCGGCGACGGCATTCGAATTTACTAAGTGAAGAAAGGACAACTTACACAGAGATGGCAAACGTCGGCACGGTAGGATTAGATTGGCAGGAGCGCGTCAACTGGGACCGGTTGCGCAAGTACCGGCTCGAGCGGGCGCGCGAGCGGATGAAGGCTCATGGGTTGGGCGCGCTGCTCCTCATGTATGACGAGAATGTCCGCTACGTCACCAGCACTCTGACCCCCGGCTGGAACCGCCTAAAGCCCGGCCTGCGCTACGCGCTGCTGTGTGGCGATGACGCCCCGGTACTGTTTGAGCAGGGCGATATCGGTATGCACATCGAGAAGCACTCGCCGTGGATCCCGAAAGAAAACATCCGCTGGTCTTACGCCTGGATCAAGGGCGCCGCAGGCGCTGCCTCCACTCAGCAGGTGACCAAGTTCACCAACGCCATTAAGCAGGAAATGAAGAAGCGCGGCGTGGATGGCCTGAAACTGGGCGTCGATTTCATCGACATCAACATGATGCGGATTTTCCAGGAGTCCAAGATCGAGTGGACCGACGGCATGACGCCTATGATGGAAGCGCGCGCGGTCAAGAACCAGGATGAGCATGAATGCATGCGCATGGTCGGCGCCATCGGCGACGCGGCGCACTGGGAGTTCATGAAATTCCTGAAGCCTGGCCTCACCGAGAACCAGCTCACCGCGCATATCATGGAGTTTCTCTATAACGTTCCGGGCATGGAGGACGTGGAGGATGTCATCGTGTCTTCCGGCCTCAACACATGGCCGAACTGGCGTAACTTCTCGGACCGCATCATCAAGCCGGGCGACATGGTGTTCATGGATCTGGCGGCGCTCACCTGGAACGGTTATAAGTCATGTTACTACCGCACTTACATGGTGGGCAGGGAACCGAACCAGGAGCAGAAGGACTACTACGCGCTTGCGCTCAAGTGGCTGTACGACTCGATCAAGGCGGTGAAAGTCGGCGCCACCACTCGTGATATCGCATCGCAATGGCCTTCCGCGAAAGAAGCCTGGGGCTACGAGGAAGAGGATCAGGCAGCAGCCAACCTATGGGGCCATGGTTTGGGTTTGGCGCAATATGACCAGCCGGTGATTTCCCGCATCTGGTCGCTGGACCATCCCATCGAGATCAAAGAAGGTATGGTGTTCGCGCTCGAAACACAGCACGGCAAACCGTATCAGTGGGGTGTGCGGATCGAGGAGATGCTGATCGTCCACAAGGACAGCGTGGAAATTGTTTCCAACTTCCCCGTACAGCAGATCACCGTGGTAGACCCGATGCCTGGCTATTCAGACTACGGCAAGAGACCGGGCACTTAGAACGCAGCGCATGTCATCATTCGTGTTTCCGCTTGTCGCCCGTGAGGCCACCGACGCCGGGCGTTTCGGACCCAAAGCGGCCAACCTGGCGCGCCTGGGTCAAGCCGGCTTGCCGATTCCGGGCGGTTTCTGTCTCGATGCCGAAGCCTATCGTACGCAGATCCGGGAACTCGGTCTGGAGTCTGACGCGCGGGGTGTCTTCTCGGCGCAAGAGAGCCCACAGGCGCGCCGGCACGCGCTGGCCATGAAACTGGGGCTGCTCGATCAGCCCATCACGCCCACGGTGCTCGACCCGCTGCTCGCGGCGTGGCGCGAGCTCAAGACGAAGACGGGAGCGCTGACCGTGGTGCGCTCGTCGGCGCTCGTCGAGGACCGGTTCGGATCGAGCTTCGCGGGCCAGTTCGAAAGCTTCCTCGGATTAGAAAGCGAGGCCGATTTCATTACGGCCATTCGTTCCTGTTGGGCGGCGCTGTGGGCCACGCGTGCCCTGCGTTACATGGCCACGCACGATATCGATGCCGCCGGTACCGCGATGGCCGTCTTGATTCAGCCGCTGGTATCGGCTCGCGCCGCCGGCGGTGGGCTCAGCCAATCGGCCGAAGGCGGCATGATTCTCAGTGCCACCTGGGGGCTGGGCTCCTCAATTGCCCAGGGTGAAGTAACGCCTGACCGTTACGAGTTAACCCGCGAAGGCCGGCTCCTGAGCATCACTCCTGGCCGCAAGGACCACCAGGTCGGCTGCATTCATCGCGCAGAACCGGCGGCCGAGATCGTCCCGCGGGCACTAGTTGCCGAACCGTGTCTCACCGAAAAGCAAGCGGTCGAGCTCGGACAACTATTGCGCAAGGTGGAAGACTTGATGGGCACACCGGTCGAAATCGAATGGGCGATGGATGGGCATGGGTTCCAGTTGCTCCAGTCCCGCCCGCTTCACACGCAGCCTGCGGTTATTCCGGATGCGATGTGGCAGCACCGCCCGCGCCTCAATGGCCATGCGGCAGGAGTAGGCTGGGGTACGGGACGCGCGTGTGTCATTCATTGCGAGTGCGAGCTTGGGCGCGTGGCCCCGGGCGATATCCTGGTTACCAAAGTCGCCGGCCCGGCGCTAAGCCATATTCTCACGCGCGTTGCCGGCGTCGTGGCCGAGCGCGGCGGCAGCACATCCCACATGGCCTCGCTAGCTCGGGAGCGCGGAATACCGATGGTTCTCGGAGTATTTGACGCCACCCAGCGTATTCCAGACGGCTCGACAGTGGCGGTGGACGGCGTCGCGGGCGTGGTACGCTGGATGGTCTGATCATGCCTCTCCCCCTGGTTGCCGTTTCCGATTCGGTCTTTCCTAACCTCGACCCCGCCCGTGCGGTGCTGTCCCGGGTCGGCGCCGAATTGCGTCTCGCCCGGGGACCCGAGCCGGAGGCAATCCTGGAAGTTGCGCGTGATGCGGACGCGCTTTTGACGACTTACGCCAAAATTCCGGCTGAGATCATCACCCAGATGACTAAGTGCCGGATCATTGCTCGCTTCGGAATTGGCGTGGACAATGTCGATATCCCCACCGCCACGAATATGGGAATTGTAGTTACACGGGTCCCGGACTACTGTCTCGACGAAGTATCCGATCACGCGATGGCCCTGCTGCTGGCATTGGTCCGCAAAATCCCTTTCGCGAATGTACGGACGCATGCCGGCCGGTGGGAAATGAAGGCGGTGGCTCCCATTCACCGCCTGCGTGGAACGGTGCTGGGGTTAGTCGCTTT
>Ga0207090_1099_pt1 | contig 21476 bp, 13 predicted proteins | sample Alteio_BWMinHeat_50_FD_153565 | JGI IMG/M metagenome (GOLD analysis project Ga0207090, IMG submission 153565) | Enriched cells from forest soil in Barre Woods Harvard Forest LTER site, Petersham, Massachusetts, United States -... | ecosystem: Environmental > Terrestrial > Soil > Temperate forest >...
TCGCGAAAGACTAATGCACGGAATCCATCCCACTTCGGTTCGAAGATCCACGCGCCCGCGATCGGCAGTGCATCCACTCTTTTCGCGAGCATCGGCAAAACCGGCGGATTGACTGGTAGGTTCATACAGACTCGTTATTATGCCCTCGCGACAACTCTCCATTGAAGGAAGCATCAACACACTTGATGGACCGCTCACATTGGTTCCCCATGATGTAACCGATTCCCAGAAAGTAAGTATCCATACTTTGACGGTCTCAAAGCGCCAACGCTTTTCCAACGCGAGGTTTCTATGCCCAATATGACGAACAAAACTCTGCTCGTCCTGGTTTTTGACTATTGTCGCGCTGCCATTGCTGACGGACTCACAGACACGAAGGCGTTCCACCAGCACTAACGTTAGCTAAATGAATCGTAATAGGTGAGCACTTTCACGGGCTGGCTGTTCTGTTCGCGCATCTGCTTTTCAGACCGCGCGCTTTCTGTTGGTTTTTGCTTTTTCTCCCGACCTTCTTCATGATTCAATTCAGCGTCGAACTGCAATAACACATTTAGTTTTCTCCTGGAGCCTGAAAATGAAGAAGTACCTGACAGCGGGTTTGTTCCTTTCGGCTTTTTTCACGGTGACCGGCGTCGCACATGCGCAGAACCAAACAGGCCAGATTTTCGGGCAGGTTACTGATCAGACCAAGGCGATTTTGCCGGGTGTGATGGTGACGATTTCCAGCCCAGCGGTCCTGCAGCCCCTGACGACGATTACGGGCGAGTCAGGAGCCTACCGTTTTGCGGAAATTCCGATAGGCACGTATTCGGTCAAATTCGAGGTGCCGGGATTCCGCACGGTTGTACGGGAAAACGTGGTGATCCGGATCGGCTTTAATGCGGAAATCAACGCTCAGCTTGAAGTCGGCGCGGTTTCAGAAACGATCGACGTCAGCGGCGCGGCTCCCGTCGTTGATGTTCTGAGTACCACACAATCCACCCATCTGGATGAAGAAAGGCTGCGGGAACTTCCGACATCCCGCGGGGCGTACAACCTCGTCGAAGAATCGCCGGGTGTGCAGGGCCCCGCAAAAGATGTCGGCGGATCGACAAACGGTTCACAGATCTTCTTTGTATCGCGCGGCGCAGACGGTAATCAGACACGGTTCTATCTCGATGGAGTCGATCTTGCCCCTGCCGGTTCGTACACTGCTTTCTGGGTCGACTACGACACTATTTCGGAAGCACAGATAACCACTGGCGGTGCCGATCCGGCTGCACAGACTTCCGGCATGACCGTGAACATGGTGAGTAAAAGCGGATCGGACATTCTGCACGCTAATGCACGTTATTATGGCGAGGATCAAAAGTTCGAATCGGATAACCTCGATCCGGCTTTGCGAAAAGCCGTCTCCGTTCCGGGCAGTTCCGCCGGTAATCCACTCCAGCATTTCACCGAATACGGTGGGGATCTGGGCGGCCCCATTCGGAAGAGCCGCCTCTGGTTCTGGGGCGGATATGGCGCCCAGTTGATTACGCTCGGCGACGACAAACTTTACCCGGCCTCGGGGGACTGTGCAGGCGTTGGTGCAAATCCGCTTGCGTACTCCTGGGGGACGGTTCGTCGCTGTACGCAAGGTGACGTCACGACCATCAAACACCTGTCCTACAAGATCGGCTGGCAGGTATTTCACAACAATACGTTCACGTTTGAGAACAGTTACAGCACGAAGGAAGAACCGCATTTCATGTTTGGTCCGACAAGGGCCGTCGAATCGACCATCGACCTGTCCGAACATTACAACTCACATTCTCGCGGCCCACGGTTCTGGGACGCAGGGTGGACGCCGTTGTGGCGATTTAACGATCAGGAAATCCTGAATGACCGGTGGCTGCTGGACATCTCTTTCCTGCACTTCGGGAAACAGAATACTTTTGGATTGCAGAGCGACGCTCTCCAGAACGTCCAGGTTCAGCAGGAGCAAAGTACGGGGCAGGTTCGAGCATCTGCTCAGTACCAGTGGTTGTCGGAACCGATGAACACGTTCAAGGTAGCCGCGAATCACTTCGTACCCGGCAAGTGGGGTGGAAATCACACCATGAAGTTCGGCTACAACTGGACACGATTTGAAAACTGGGGAGAAGGATACATCGGGGGTGGGGCTCAGACGATCTTCAACAGTGGAACTTCCGCACCGTTCAGCACCCCACTCGCCGCCAATTTCTACAGGGATGGGATCGGAGATGCCTTCTTGTACCAGCAGTCGGGATTTTTCGTAGACACCTACACGCGCAGACGGCTGACTTTGAATCTCGGCATCCGGTGGGATCGGCAAACCGACTTGGAAAGAGCAGTCGACATTCCTGCATCCATATTCCAGGGGCAGATCATGGCGGACGGCGTCACGCCTTTCAACTGGTTGCCGGCTGTCCATTATCCGGGTGCAAAAGGCGGAGTGGCTTGGAACACATTTGCGCCGCGGCTTGGTGTTACATACGACCTGTTCGGCACTGCCAAGACTGTGCTGAAGGCAAGTTACAGTCAGTACTATGACATGCGCAGCGCCGGCCAATTAGCAGGCACCTACGATACGATCGGAGTACCCAACGGTAACGGGGCGCCCTCACTATCCTTCATCCAATTCCCTTGGAATGACGCAAATCACGACGGAGTCGTGCAGATGAATGAGGTCGGTACCACCTTCCGCACGTTCGGCAATAACTACAATCCTGCGAATCCCGCCGGCACAGTGAGCCCAAACAAAGTCGACCCGGAGATCAAAGATCCCCGCACCGACGAAATGACAGTCGGTGTCAGCCAGGAACTGGCGCCTGGTTTCGCATTGAACGCGACATATATTTATCGAAGATATACGGACTTCATCTGGAGGCAGCTGAACGGGATCACGTCGGCGAACTACTCGCCCACGACGTTCACGCCATCAGCGACAGCGTGTCCGACCACGGCTCCACCCCTGGCGCCGACTCAATGCAGCCAGGTGACGTATTACGTACCGAACGTGCAGATCCCATCGGCATATACCCTGGCAAACCAGCCTGACTACCACAGGTCCTATAACGGTCTCGAGATTTCTGTCCAAAAGCGGATGACCAGAAAATGGATGCTCGACGGCAGCGTGACGTTCCAAAGCACCCGCCAGTTCTGGACTGCCCCGGACGCGTACCAGGATCCCACGAACATTCAGCAGCAGAATGGGGCACAATATGCACCGCTGCAACCCGTCGCCTCTGGATATCCCGTGAACGTCGCGTTGAATGCGAGATGGATGACCCGTTTCGGCGGTCAATATCGAATGCCGTACGGCATCTCAGTTTCCGCGATTGGAGATATCCGCCAGGGATACCCGATCGAAAACACGATGAATATTGCATCGCGGCCGTTGGGCGCAGGGTCCGTGGCTGTCTTGATCGTTCCGCCGGGTACGCAACGATTCAACACGCTGAAGGATCTGGATATTCGCATCAACAGGACTTTCAGCTTCAACGAAAGATACCGGCTGGAGCCCTCGCTGGACATCTTTAACCTTTTCAATTCGAACACGATCATGGGGCAACAGCCGAATCAGAACTCATCGAATGCGAACTACATCGGCTACGTCCTCAGCCCTCGCATCGCAAGGGCCGGAATCCGGTTTATGTTTTAAACGGCCACACAATTTCTGCAGAGGAAACAGATCTATGAATCTGAAACGACGCAGTGCCTGGTGTATTGCGGTAATCCTATCAGTAGCCGCAGGCGCCAAATGGCGCGACGTTAACGCGCAAGGAAATTCGCATCAAATACCGAAGTTTTCCGTCGATCCTTCATGGCCGAAGATACCAAACGGTTGGACGCTGGGACAGGTATCCAGCGCCGCCAGTGACGAGCAGGACAACATCTGGATCCTCCAACGTCCGCGCACGGTGAAACCCGGCGTCAAGACCGGGCCGCCTGTTATGGAGTTCGATCAGGCAGGGAATTACATCCGAGGTTGGGGCGGCAATGGCGCGGGCTACGACTGGCCCCAAACCGAACATGGAATTTTCGTGGACTACAAGGGCTTCGTGTGGATCGGTGGCAATGGCAACGACGATCAGATCCTCAAGTTCACGAAAGACGGCAAGTTCGTCATGCAGCTTGGCCATGGCGGGCACAAGAAAACAAATCAGGACACCGAAAATTTCTGGAGGCCTGCGGACGTTTTTGTTTATCCGAAGACAAGCGAGTTGTTTGTCGCGGACGGATATGGGAACAAGCGCGTTATCGTTTTTGATCCGGACACCGGTGCATTCAAGCGAATGTGGGGCGCGTTCGGAAACATGCCTGCCGATCCCGCTCCCGGGCCCGGGCAGGAACAAGGACAGCGTGGCGGCAGAGGACAGGATCCGGATCGGACGTTGGCAACCGAGTTCAGTCCAAACGACCCAGGCCCGCCGCAATTCAACACGGTACATGGCATCAAGGTGTCGAACGACGGCCTTGTGTATGTCGCTGACCGGGGTGGAAAACGGGTACAGGTGTTCACGACCGACGGCAAATTCCTGAACCAGGTATGGATTGACCGGTGGTGCCTGTCCGTCGGCGAGGGATGCGGCAACGGTGAAACGGCTGCAAGTGTTGCCTTCTCGGCTGATGCCGGACAGCGATTTCTGTATGTTGCCAGCAGGAGTCCTGCACGAGTCTGGATTCTGGACCGCAAGACTCTTCAACTTCTGGATTCACTCGGACGCCCAGGCATTGCGCCGGGAGAATTCGATGTTCTCCACCATATGACTACCGATTCGAAAGGCAATCTGTATACGTCCGAAGTCGAGGACGGCAGGCGAATTCAAAAATTTGTTTTCAAAGGAATTAGTGAGTCCGCAGCGAAGTAGGAGGAATGATGAAGAAAAAGACAACGAAGGGGACCCGCCCTCAAGGGTCCGCCATCGGTCGCCGGGACATGATGAAGCTCGGAGTTGGAGCGGGTGCCGGCACTCTGATGGGGCAGTTCCTGACTGTTCCCGCAGCATCGGCTCAAAACGCACAGAGAGGCGGTCAGGCGGGCCGGCGCTCTGCGTTTAATCCGGAGGTCTGGAACGAAGAACAGCGCTATGCCGGCGTCAAAATGGAAACAGGACCAGGGTGGAAGAACGATGCGAACCGCGCCTCCGGCAACGGTCCGATGGATACCACCACACGCATTATTGTCGACTATGTGAAGTCGTTTTCGGACTCGAACCTGACCGAGAAGGTGGTCGCCGCCCTCGGCAACACCATGATCGACACGATCGCTTCTATGATTTCGGGCTTCGAATCGGAACCCGTCAGGATCTGCGCGCGCCTGGCCCGAACGACCCGAAGCGACCTGAAGAGCACGGTTCTCGGTTACGGGATTACGACATCGCCCGAGCTCGCGGCGTATGCGAACAGCAGCATGATCCGTCACACGGATTTCAACGATCACGCCAGCGACATGATGGGAGGAATTCTGGCGGTCGGAGAGGCTCTGCATTCATCCGGTACCCAGGTGATGATGGCGATCGCTCTCGCGTATCAAATCAATTCTGCGCTCGGTGCCGCGGGCGGCAAGACAGCAGGCCTCGACGCCGGCCTTTACTATGCTCCGGCTGCCGCTGCGGGTGTGGGGAAACTGATGGGTCTGAACGAAGATCAACTCGCGAATGCGATCTCGCTCGTCCTCACATTACACGTTCCTTTACGAGTTGACCGGACCGGTGTGCTTTCGATGCAAAAAGGCTGCTCCACTGCTGATGCCGCCCGCTCTGCCACTTTCTGCGCTCTGGCTGCACGTGAAGGAATGACTGGTCCAGCCAGACCTTTTGAGGGAAGAGACGGACTGTGGGATAGGCTGACCGGCCCGTTCACGGATCTTCGCCTGCCCCCGACCGCTGAGCCGGGTACCGGTCTTGCAAACGCGATCAAGCGCCGTCCTGCCGAAGGATATACACAGGCGATGCACGCAGACATAATCCCGCAGATCCGAGCCTGGACCAAGGCGGACAACATCGCCTCGATCCATATCGAGATGCCGTTTTCGGGATGGCTCGAAATTGCGGATCCTCCGAAGTGGGATCCCCGTAACCGTGAAACGGCGGATCACAGCATGGCGTACGAAGCCGCGCGCGCACTGATCGACGGGGACATCTATCTTGATTCTTTTAACCAGGAAAAAATCATGGACCCGGCTGCCAGAAACCTGATGCAGAAGATCACGGTTTCGGTGAATCCTGACTACCCTTATGGCATGGTGCGGATGACTGTCCGCAACAATTCCGGCGGCGAGATTACAAAGGAAACACAAGTCAGGAACGGATTGAATTTCGGCCCGACGATGACACACGACGACATCATCGCCAAGTATCGCCGCGTGTGCGAGTTCATGCATGTGAACGACGCTCAAAGAGACCGCGCTCTAGCCGAATGGTCTGATCTCAGATCGGTCAAAGATATCGCGGACGCAATGCAGACACTCGCCACGTTTGGCCGACCCCGGCCGCTCTGATCATTCTGGGGGGCAGAAACCGAACGCCGACCCAACGGCAGTCGAAACGGATTCGGTATCTGCCCTCAACGCCTGGCGAAAGCTCCAGCAAGGTATACTTATCGGAGCGCTCCAACACGCGACGGCCGGAAAACGCAGAGATTGGCGGTTATGTCGCCTTACCGGACAGTGCCTTGAAAAATGTTCTAACGAGCGATCAATACCGGCCCGTGCAGCCCTAGAACCGAAACGGCTGACAGCCGCCGACACAGCCGGTGCACCACAGGGAAGTAGGCCCGAAACTTGACACGCTGGGGGCCTCGCACTGACACTTGAATCAACGTCGGCCAGGGCCTCTTCGTTGAGTCTGCAATGGCCCTTCCTGAGCCAGACGAGATGAACAAGAAACTGCTCACGGAAGCCGCTTGCTATTCAAGGTATCCCAGACCACTTTCCCATCCACAACCGTGAGCACCGATTTCAGGTTGCGAATTTCCTGGTCCGATACCTTGCCGGGATCGGTATAGTCGGCGCTCAGCACCGTCACGTCGCCCAGCTTGCCCACCTCGATCGAGCCCAGCTTGTCTTCTTCCTTGAAGAACCAGGGGGGAGCTGCCGTATAAAGCCGCAAGGCCTCCATCCGCGTGATCTGGTTCCCTGCGTTCTTCATCTCGCCGGCGGCGTTCCTGCCGGTCACCATGTAGTAGATCATCAGCCACGGATTCAATCCGCAGACCCCTACGCAACCTGAGCCCCCGGTCACGCGGATTCCATTGTCGAGAATTCTCCGGAATGGCGGGCCCGCCGGGGCCGTGGCGTTGCCGCCAACAGCGCTGATGTAGGGATAGGCATTGGGTTGTACCCCCGCCCCCATGGCCTTCAACCGGTTCAAGGTGTCGTCCGAAATGTCAGCCGTGTGCAGAAGCGACCAGCGCAGGTTGGCGATCGGGTAAACCTTGTTGACCCGCTCCATCGTTTCCATGATCATTTTGGACTCGTTGGCCTGGATGGCGTGGTGGATGAACGACCAGCCATACTGGGCAATCAGCATCAACGCGCGTTCAAAGTTTTCTGGCGGGCCCGTTCCCTGTTGTCCTCCTCCACCGCCACCGCCCTGTGCCGCGCCCTGCGCGCCTTGGCCTCGTCCTCCGGCTTGCGCCGTGTTCTGGGGCTGACTCTCCGGACAGTTGCCGCCAAATCCGCCACCCCAGGAGACTGGACGCTCACCGATACCCGAAAACCTGATCTTATCGTCGCCAAAGTAGGGGAAGGTATGAAGCAGATGCTCCGTCAGCAGTGGAATGTCCGGGCGCGTGTCCTGGCCGTACCAGTAGAAGCGCACACGGCCCTTCAGCTTACCTTCGCTATTCACCGCCAACCAGGGACGGTGCGCAGTCCACGGATTGAATGACTCCATACCGTGCGGGCTTTCCGACGCGCCCTTGAGATCGGGTGAACCACACAGGTAAGGGAGGCCTCCATCGACGTTGGTAACTAGGCCCAGGCTCACCGAGTACGTGTCCGCATCCATGATGCCCCGTTTCATCGTCTCCATGGTCTGGTCGGCCCGCAGCACGCGGAAGACGTCGCTCTGACTGGTGGTCTGGTCGAATTTTCCGTCGGCAGTTATCTTGAGGCCCTTTGCCTGCAAATAGGCCTTTGCACGGCTGTTCATTATCGGGCCGGTCGTGCCATTGGGATACCCAAAATACGGATTGTTAGGTGCCGCCTGGTCCAGTTCCGCAATTGTGGGCGCGCGCTTTTCCGCAAATTGAATTGCATTCCAGCCCGCCATGGTCGTGAGAAACCCTCTTGGCGGCGCGGTCTTGACCCGTTCGCGGATTAAGTTGAGTACATCTGCGATCGACCATGCGGTCTCCAGCCGGACGTCATAGCCCGGGACCATGCCCAACGCCCCATAGTGGTTGTGGCCATCGATGAGCCCCGGAACGACTGTTCGCCCGCCGACATCGATGATTCTGGTGCATGGATTCAGCTTTCGGTTCCCAAGCTTGCCAAGGTAGGCGAACTTTCCATTTTGGATAGTCACTTCGTTAACGACGGTATTCTTGGTGTCCATCGTGTAAAACTTGCCGTTGACCAGCCTGACGTCTTGCGACCAGGAACACGGGTCCTGTGCAAAGGCGGGCACAGTCATGGTTATCGCAGCGAGCAGCGCTGCCGCGAGCAGATCTTTGCGCATTCGCATGAAACCTCCCGACTTCGTCCAAGTTATTTGACCGTGTAAACGTATAGCCGCGGCTTTGGAGGCGGCTCGGCACTGGTATTGCCGCCGCGGCCTCTGGCGCTGGCGATAATGCCGGTACCTCCCATCAGCGCGATGTATTGTTTGCCGTCGAGCAGGAAGGTGATTGGCGGGCCGATGCCGTTCATCTGGCCGGTTTGCAGTTCGAGGAGTTTCTCGCCTTTGTCGGCGCTGTATGCCATGAGTCTTCCATCGTTCAAAGCCTGAAACACCAGATTGCCGGCAGTACTCAGCGCTCCGCCGCGGTTCGATCCGCCCCCAGGGACCCACCAGCGCTCCTTTTGCGCAACAGGATCCCATGCCGACAGGATGCCGCCGCGCTGAGGCTGCCCATCCTTCGTCAGGCGCACGGGCCCGATCGCTGGCGGCACGGCAATGGGGCCGGCCGGCTCGCCGCGGCCTTTGATTCCGGGGGTTTGATTGCCTGGATTGAACTGGAAGCGATCGGTTGCCGTCAGAGTCTGTGTGCCGGCAGCAGCGGCCGGAAAATAGACGAGACCCGTCGCGGGATTGAAAGCCATGGGCGCCGCGGCGTGGGCCTGAATTGGAGCGACCGTTGTTCCGCGCTGCGACGTGTACCACGCTTCCGGATTGACGATCGGTCTTCCCGTCTTCGGATCGATTCCTTTCGCCCAGCTTACCGGCGCGAAGGGCTCGGCCGACATGAACTCGCCCGTGATGCGGTCAAGCACATAGAAGAATCCATTCTTGTTTGCCTGCATGATGACCTTGCGATCGCGCCCCTGGATGCGAAGATCGGCGAGCATCAAGTGCGAGGTCGCGTCAAAGTCCCATTCATCGGCAGGCGTGAATTGATAGTGCCATTTCAACTCGCCGTTATCCGGATTCAATGCGAGCACGGAACATATATATAGGTTATCGAGATGCTCCGGCCCCTTTCCTTGCCGTACCTCATATGCCCAGGGCGTACCGTTGCCGGTTCCGACATATAGAAGATTGGCATCCGGATCGTACGCCATCCCGTCCCATACGGAGCCGCCTCCACCGAACTTCCACCATTCGCCGGTCCATGTTTTGGCCGCTTTCTCTAAAGCAGGATTTTCGAATTTCTTTGATGGATCGCCGGGTACCGTGTAGAAGCGCCACAACTCCTTGCCGGTGTTCGCGTCGAAGGCCGAGAAGTATCCACGATACGGCGGAAACTCCGCCCCGGCATTTCCGATGATGACCTTGCCTTTGATCACACGAGGCGCCGTGGTCAGCGAGTAGGCGATGTCGCCTTTCGGCGTGGCCTGGACCGACCACAAGACGCGGCCGTTTCTGGTATCGAGCGCAATGAGTCGGCCGTCATTTACCGGAACGAAGATCTTTCCTTCGTATACCGCAACGCCGCGATTGAGAACACCGCAACAGAGTTGGTCGCTTCCCGGTTCGTCGATTTTGTGATCGATCTCCGGATCGTAGCGCCAGAGTTCCTTGCCTGTGCGCGCGTCCAGGGCGAAAGCCACGCTCCAGTTCGTGATGGCGTAGATCACCCCATTGATCACGAGAGGCGTCGCTTCCTGTTGTCCGCCGCCCGGGCCAACTTCGTACGACCAGGCCAGTTCGAGCCGCCCGACGTTGGCCGTACCGATCAGCTTGAGGGGGCTGTATCGCTGTTCGGCGTAGTTGGAACCGACCATCAGCCAATCATTGTTCTTGCCAGCATTCCGGAGAGCTTTGTCGTCCACCTTTTGCGTCTGGAGTGCCAACGCGCCCCAGGTCATGAAGATGAACGCCGCGACCGATATTAATAATGATGTGGTTTTTCGCATAGGTGTTGTTCGTGTGACGTTGCCACAATGTTGCATCAGGGCGAATGCTGTCAACAGTTTTGGCTGTGCGCCGCCTGCGTTTCGCCTTTGTACGACGAGTCAAAGGCTAGAACGGATCCGCCTGACACGCCGCCTGCAGGCCTACGAGCGGCGCACATTGAATCCTCGCTGCCCAGAGGCGCGAACTTTGCCGAAGCTTTGACCGCTATTTGATAAGATGGACACACATTGTCCATGTCCATGCGGCCGCGCAGGCCGCGGCGAACAACAGAGGGACCTCATGAAGAAGATTGGAATTGCGGGCTTCGCTGCGGTACTGGCACTCATGGCCGTTGACACCGCTTATGCCCAAACGGCATGCGATCGCGCCTGTCTGACGAAGTTTATCGACACTTACTTCAACGCCTTGGTTGCAAAAAATCCCGGCGCCGTGCCTCTGGCAGCCAACGCCAAGATCACGACCAACGGGCGACTGATGAAACTGGAGCAGGCGTTTTGGGACAGCGCGGAACGCGCGGCCTATCGCTGGGACATCGTCAATGAACGGCTGGGGGATACCGGCACCGAAGCGGTGATTCTGAATGCCGATGGCAGCAAGACCATGTACATGGTCCGACTGAAAGTGCTGAACGGAAGGATATCGGAGGTGGAGACAATCAAGGCCAACAAAGGGGAGGCGGACAGTCTGTGGGATCCCGACACCCTCATCGAAGTGTCCTCGGCCCTGCGCCTTACCATCCGCGAAGCCGACCAGGATTCCTACTACGCGCTGATCGCAGCGGCCGAGAGTTACTGGCGGGCATTCCAGACCAACGGCACCGAAGCCTATCATCCGGCGAGCCTCCTGCCCGATTCCCGGCGCGTCGAGAACGGAGTGCAAACCACCGGCATCATACGCAACGGCGCGTATGTCTCGACCGCGCAGGGCTTCGATCAAGGCCGCTTCATCGGGCGCAATCTCTGGGACAGACGCTATCCCGTGGTCGACACCGAGCGCGGCATTGTCTTGTCAATCGTCCGCTTCGGTCAGAAGGAAGGGATTAAAAGTCAAGGCGCGGCCAGGCCAAACGACCGTCTGGTGGCTGAATTCTTCGCCGTGAAATCCGGCAAGATCCAGGAAATCCACGCGGTGCTGTTCAACTTGCCAGATGCCCAGCCGACCGGATGGGCGCCCCAGTATGGTCCGGAACGCGGCGGCCGGTAAGCAAGGGGAGACGGATCGAGACGCCGTTTGGTCAAAAATCTCAAGCACATTGAAAAGGTTTCGTAACCTGTGCGTGGCGAATTCCAAATTGGCCGGAAATTCGCGGTTTTCGCGCTGCTGTACTATTTTGAGAGTTCTGTATAGGCTGTTCGGATGTTGCTGGCCGGTCCTCCACGGCCGCCGGTGTAGCCGGTGTATTTCTCAGGAATTTCATATTCGGCGGCAGCTTGTTCGAACGTCTTGGCGGCCTTCATCTCCTCTTTTACCCAGGCGAGGAAGTCGTTGTTGAAATCGGCGTATATTTTCAGATCGGCGAACGATGTCGGACCGGTGGTGATGTGACCATTAATAATGGTGTCCACATTCTTGATCGTTGCCGCTGCCTTCGCCAGGGTTTGCCCATATTCCACAGCACTGCCGCCGTTGGGGACATCGATGAGTGGAAATGACTTGCTGGCGAAAGCGTCACCGGCGTGCATCGCGCGGAGTGCGGGGAACACCACGAAGGAATCGCCGCTCGTATGTGCTCGTCCGAAGTAATACAGAACGATCTGGTCGGCGCCGGAGCCAATCGTCATCGTGTCCTTATAGGTTCTGGACGGCAGGAACTTCGCCTTCTCACCGGCGAAGTTGGTCATCTTCTCCATGTTCGTCTTTGTGTTCTCATGCGCGACAAAGACGACGTTGTCGGTGAAAAATTCATTGCTTCCCGTATGGTCTGCGTGGGTGTGCGTGTTGATGACCATCGTCACCGGCTTGTTGGTAACGGTCCGAACCTGCTGGAGAATTCCCGGCCCGTTGTTGGGATTCTTCGTGTCTATCAGAACGACCCCGGTCGAAGTAATGAACACGCCGGTGTTGCCGCCGCCGTTCGCGATCATATAAAGGTTGTCCCTTACTTTGATTGTCTGCAAAGGCGCCGCGGCGGCGGCGCCGGCACCCTGCCCTGCTGCCGGCGGACCCTGGTAACCCAGCAGCGCCACGGAAAGGCAGCCAACAGCAAGCAAAAGACTCAGCATGAGTACTCTTTTCATCAGAGACCTCCCAGGAACCAGCCAGCCGCGAAGTTTGGTGGCAAGTTCATCTCGCGCAATACGCTAGCAAATCCGAACCCGCGAATCAAAGTATGTCTCTCAGCGTCGTAGAAAACCGGCGGCTGGCAACGGGCAGGCACAACGCACCGTGCTGTATTTGGGAGAACCGCTTTCTTGAGTTTGGGTTTTGCGCTTACCAGCGTGTAGGCATCCACGGGCGGGTCCTCGAAGTGGTCTTTATTTTGAAGCGGTCTGCGAACAAGGCTTCCAGCATCGGCGCAATATCGTTTAAGGAGTCACCGCGGCGCGAAGGCCTCGGGAACTTTGGCGATGACTTTACATTTAGACGGGGCTCGTCGATATTCTCGAAAAATGCACGGAGCCAATCGCTTATTGACACATTCAGGAGACAATGAAGACGTGACTCAGCACAAGCACCGGTTCGCCGATTATCTGCGGCCCAAGACGTTGGTGATGCTCGTGCTCGGGCTTTCCTCGGGTCTACCCTTTTTCCTGGTTGGTAATACCTTCGGCTACTGGTTGCGCGATGAAGGCACTTCGCTCACGGCGATCGGGTTTCTTTCCTGGGTGGGCATTGCCTATTCGCTGAAATTTCTATGGGCGCCGGTAATGGATCGAGTGGATTTGCCGCTGTTCTCGCGGCTGGGGCATCGGCGCGGCTGGATCATGTTCTCGCAGATCCTGGTCGGCCTTGCGTTTATCGCGATGGGCGGAATCGGCACGAAGGCGGGTCTCGGCTGGCTTGGCGCCTTCGCGCTCGTCGCCGCGTTTGCGTCATCGACACAGGACGTTGTTATCGATGCGTGGCGAATCGAATCGGCGGAGAGTGGCGAAGAACAAGGGCTGCTCGCCTCCGCCTATCAATTTGCCTATCGCGTGGCGCTTCTCATGGCGGATTCGATGATCCTGATCATCGCCGCAGGCGTGGGCTGGCGGCTGTCTTATGGCATTTACGGCGCACTAATGACCGTGGGCATCGCGGCGACCTTGTTCGCCAGCGAACCTGCGCTCGCGGACGCCGTGATCAAGGAGAAGGAACGCGAAGCGCCGCTGTGGACGCCGCGCGGTTTCTTCGACGCGGTGGTGGGGCCGTTCATCGCTTTCTTCCGCACGCATGGCTGGCTTGCGCTTCTCATGCTGGCGGCGATCAGCCTTTATCGATTGCCGGATTTCGTGATGGGTCCGATGGCCAATCCCTTCTATCACGATATTGGCCTTTCGAAGGACGCGGTAGGAGCTGTGCGCGGGTCCATCGGGCTTATCGCTACGTTTGCAGGTATCGCGGCGGGTGGATTCTGCGCGCTGAAGTTCGGTTATATGCGCGCACTCATCATCGGTGGTCTTTTGCAGGCCGCTGCCATTGCCGCATATGCGATCCTCGCTTTTGTGAGTGCGAGCTTGCCGGTCTTCGCGCTCGTCATGGCCGGTGATAATTTCGGTATCAGTTTCGCGGGGGTGGCCCTCGTCGCCTATATGTCGAGTCTGACAAGTTTGGGTTACACGGCTACTCAATACGCGCTCTTGAGTTCGACCTATGCCTGGATGGGAAAAATCCTGAAAGGGTTTTCCGGCGCTGCGGTTGAGAGCCTGAGCGCAAGCCACGGCCTCGTGCACGCCTACGGTATTTTCTTCATCGCCTGCGGCCTTACCGGCGTGCCGGCGGTCATTCTGTTTGCAGCCTTGGGGCACTGGCACAAGCGCATGCGTTCGAATCCGGTCGCTGCTTAGCCATCTTCTTTCTTATAGGGAGTGTGCACAAGTCCCTTGCCGATTCTTGGACAGGTCGGGTAAAGGATTTACCCAACCCAAGGGAGAGAAACAGTAGAGGACACAAAAGGCACAAATGATCTGCAGCGATACCATGTTCTTGTGCTTTTGTGTTCTGTTTTGTGCCTTTTGTGTATCTTCGCCGACCAAGATCGAACAGCCGTTGCCTAATTTCGGAGATGGGCTTTAAGGAAGCGGCCGGTGTGCGATTGCCTGCAGGCCGCGATCTGCTCCGGCGTGCCTGTGACCACTACTTCGCCACCTGCGTGGCCGCCGTCGGGTCCGAGGTCAATCACGTGGTCGGCGGTCTTGATCACGTCCATGTGATGCTCGATCGCGAGCACCGTATGCCCTGCGTCGACCAGACGATGCAAGCAGTCCAGCAACCGCTGAATATCCGCCAGATGCAGTCCGGTAGTGGGTTCGTCGAGGATGTACAGCGTGTGTCTCGACCGCTGCAGCTTGCTCAATTCCGTGGCCAGCTTGATGCGCTGCGCTTCGCCGCCCGATAACGTTGTGGCGGACTGACCGAGAGTCAGGTAACCCAGCCCCAGGTCGTTGAGCACTTCGATCTTTTTGCCGACTGCCGGTTCTCCGGAAAAGAACGTCACGCCTTCTTCTACAGGCATGTTCAGCACATCGTCAATGGTCTTTCCGCGCAGAGTCACTTCGAGCGTTTCACTGTTGAACCGCGCGCCCTTGCACGCAGCGCAGGTGACCTCGACGTCGGGCATGAAGTAGAGCTGCGTTCGAATGGTCCCTTCTCCCTGGCACTCTTCGCAGCGGCCGCCTTTGACGTTGAAGCTGAACCTTCCCACCTTGTATCCGCGTTCCACCGAGAGCGGAGCGCGTGCGAAGAGGTCGCGGACGTTGTCGTAGAACCCGATGTAGGTGGCCGGGTTGGATCGGCTGTTGCGTCCAATCGGCGACTGATCGATGTTCACCACGCGGTGTACGTGCTCTGCGTTCTCCACGGCCTGATGCTCGCCTGGTAATGTGCGGGTATCGACAAGACGCTTCCACAGCGCTTTATAGAGGATTTCGTTGATCAACGTGCTCTTGCCAGAACCGGAGGCGCCCGTGATGGCGACGAACTGTCCCAGAGGAAACGTCACGTCGATCGACTTGAGATTGTTCTCACGGGCGCCGCGCACCGTGAGCGATTTGCCGTTTCCCTTGCGCCGCCTCACCGGTGTAGGAATCGATCGTTTGCCTGAAAGGAACTGTCCGGTCGGCGATGCCTTGCAGGCAAGCAGGTCCTCCAGTCCGCCTTGCACAACAACGTTGCCGCCGTGCACTCCCGGGCCGGGACCCATCTCCACGATGTGGTCCGCGGCGCGGATGGTGTCTTCGTCATGCTCGACGACGATGACCGTGTTGCCGATGTCGCGCAGACTCTCGAGCGTCGCGATCATCTTAACGTTGTCCTTGGGGTGTAGCCCGATGCTTGGCTCGTCGAGGACGTAGAGCATTCCCATCAATCCGGAACCGATCTGCGTTGAAAGACGGATGCGCTGTGATTCTCCCCCCGACAGCGTGCCGGATCGGCGATTGAAATTCAGATAGTCCAGCCCGATGCCCAACAGAAGATCCAGGCGTCCGCGGATCTCCTTCACCACCTGTCGTCCGGCTTCTGCTCCGCGGCCGGCCGGTTTAATCGCCGCGAGGAAGGTGTGAAGCTCGTCGAAGTTGAGCTGGCCGAAGTCATAAATGTTCCTGCCGCCGATGGTGAACAGCAAACGCGTGGCGCGAACGCGAGCGCCCTTGCAGTCGGGACAGGTGTGCTCGACCATTACCTTGTCGAGCCATGCTTCCATGCCCGAGCTTGCTTCGCCGCGCTGCCGGTAGCGCCGATAGTGACGCTCGATGCGGCGTGCGATTCCGCCGAAGCTGACCTCTTTGCCTTCCCAGGCGTCGCGTTTGACCTTCGCCTCGGGCGGAGAAATGAACCGCACTTTACGCCCCTCGAGGCCGTTGAGGATCACGTTCTTCACCGCATCTGGAAGCTTGTGCCACGGCATGTCGAGCGAGAATCCCTCGCTGCGTGCGAGGCTGTACATCATTCGCCCGTCCCATGTGTCAACGTTGTACTTGAACGCCTCGCGGACGAAACACCCTCCAATGATGCTTCGTGCGGGATCTGGAATGAGCAGTTCCGGGTGTGTGAGCTTGTGTGTGCCGATTCCGCCGCACGTCCTGCACGCGCTTTCGGGATTGTTGAACATGAAGTAGTCGGGCTGGATGTCGCCGTAGACGAAACGGTGAGTGGCGCTGGTCAGGCCGCGGAACGCCCGCTCGATTTCCGCTTTGCCTGCTCCTTTCACGACATGTGCCAGCATCAGACCATCGCCGACCAGCAACGCGCTCAGGATCCCCGCCTTGATCTGTTTTTCGTGCGCACGCTTCACCACGAACCTGTCCACGACAGCATCCATGTGTTTGATCTTCGAATCGTCCAGATCCAGTTCTTCCGAGAGATCGACCGGTTTGCCGTCGACGATCAGCCGCCGGCATCCCTTCTTGCGCAGCTCTGTGAAGACGAATTCCATCTCCTCGCCGTAAACCTTGAAGACCGGCGCGCGCATCTCGACCTCGGCTCCTTCAGGCAACGAAAGTATCGCCTCGAGAATCTGGCTGGTCGAGCGGCTTGGCGTCGGCTCGCCGGTCCGCGGGCAGTGGGCTTCGCCGATGGTGGCAAACAGCAGGTTCAGGTAGCTGGCGATGTCCGTCATCGTGCCGACCGTCGAGCGCGGGTTGTTGGCGAGTGTTTTCTGCTCGATGGAAATTACCGGAGACAGTCCGAACATGAAGTCCACGTCAGGTTTGGCTACCTGGGCGACGAAGCGCTTGGCGTAGCTGGATAGCGACTCCATGTAGCGCCGCTGTCCCTCGGCGTAAATCGTGTCGAATGCCAGCGAACTCTTGCCTGAACCGGACAGGCCGGTCACCACGATTAATTTGTCGCGAGGGATTTCGAGCGACACATTCTTGAGATTGTGGACCCGCGCGCCCTGGACCGCGATCGTCGTGCGTGCGGCAACGTTCGCCCTCGGCTGCGCCTTCGCTTTAGAACTCATCGGGTAGTTCTCCCAGATAGACGAATGCGAGTTCCTGGACCTCGACATTGCTCCGCTTCGTAAGCTTCACGGCCGTGGACGCTTTGCCGATCAGTCCCTGGTCGGCGAGGTATTCGCACGCCGTGGTGATCCCTCCGACTCCGAGGTTGCGCTCGAAGTGAGCTTCGATCTCGGTGCAGGACCGCGCCTCACCTACATCGCGAAGATGCTCGATGATCGGATCAAAAAGCGTCACGCGTTCGGCCAGGTAGGCGTCTACGGCGTCGAGCGCTGCCTTGACGGTCTTCTGCGTCTTCTTTCCGTTGATCATGCCGGTGTAGACAATCTCGAAAAACTCCGGGTTGAGCTTCAGTGCCTGCGGAATCACCTCGCGGTCGGCAAGAAGGCGACGCCCGATGACCTCGATCTTCGCCAGCGACGTTGCAGCGTACAGGATCCAAAGCGCGGTGTAGTCGACGTCGCCGCGGGTCACGAACCACTTGTGGGCTTTGTAGATTGGCGGTAACGCACCGGTGGCCGCGCGTAACAATTGCAACCGCGTGTCCCGTTCACCGATATCGCGGAGCTTGTCGCATAGGTCGGTGATGGTCTGGTCATGCGTATAGAGCAACCGGCCCTTCGCCAACAGCGAGTGCATGAACGAGTTGTGAACGCTCCCTTCCACGGTCTTGCGAAACTGGGCGCGCGGCATCATGAAAGCGTGGACGTTTACATCATCTGCATAGAGAGAGATTCCGTTCGATTCCTTCTCCAGGCTCCGGTCATCGATTGTCACCAGCACAAGGTCGATGTCGGATTTGGCCCACACTTTATCGTGAGAGAGGCTGCCACAGAGGATCGCGGCAAGGATCGAACGATCGACCTTCACTTGCTCGATGAGTCGATCCAGGGCATCTGCGAATTTCTGCTGAACAGACCGCTCGGCCATCTACCCGCTCCAAGGGTCGTCGATTCTATCTCAAATCGATGTGCTATCTGTCACGTGTCCTGGAGGCGAACATCAAGGTTCCTGGATTGCCCCCGGCGCCCGGGCGCACGCTGACCTCACGCTGTTGACCAGTTGTTCGACGGTGGTCAGCCACTCGAGCAGTTCGGCCGAGGTCGGCGGCAGCTCGTATGGGTGGTGATGGACCGCATGGCTTAGCCCCGCCCAGGTGTAGGACACGCCCTCCGCCAAGGTGTCATCACTACCTAAATAATAGGGAAGGCAGAGCAGTTGCGCGTGGACCGAACACTGCTCGACTCCCGGCGCACGCAGGCTCCACAAGTCGTCAAGCGCGGCTTCCAGAGCCTGGCGTGCAAGAAGCGCCGTCGCGCGCGGCCAGATTCCCGCTGTCATTGGATCAGCCCGCTCGAGGAGATCCCGGGCTGCAGTGACCAGTGCTGATTGATCGAGGCTCACTTGAGCTCCAGAATCTGGTTGGCCAGCTTTTCAGTGTTCTTAATCATCAGCTGCAAGTCTCCTTCGACTTCGCTGTGAGGGCCATCTTTGCACTGCCTGAAGACATCGCCCGCCCAGGAGCCCCACTTGTTCAACCGATTCATGACGTCGCCGCCTCTTTCTCTGTCGTCGAACAAAGCAAACGCTGCCAGCGGAGTCAGCCTCTCTGCGCCCTTCAGTTCCTCCTCTACTTCGCTATGGAGCCGTCCAGCGGCCAGGCGGCGCCGGCGGATCACGTTCATGAACGACGCTTCGAGGGCGGACCGGCAGAAACCCGGCACGAGCCGACGCAAGACCGCATTCGGAAGATCGGAGGTGTGAAACAGCGCGCGGGCATCCGCGATGTGCGCCAGGACGGGATCGAGAGCAGTTCTCACCTCAACAACGGACTTCGGACGGCGCGTAATGCTGAGGATCGTGCTCTTAATGGCCAATCGGCGCGCGGCTTCAGGTAGCCGCTCGTCGTGCGTGAACACGATGACCTGTCTGGTGCGCGCCGTTTCTTCGAGGGCCCGAGCCAGTCCGTCAACCCGCGAAGGATCCATGGACTGAACGGGATCGTCGATGACCACAAAGCGGAACGGGCTCAAGGACAAAGTGGCCCGCGGAAGGAAGAGGCTCAGGGCCAGCGAATGCAGTTCGCCTTGACTCATGACTCCGAGAGCTGCTCCAGCGATCCCGTCAACCGTGACATCGAGCGCCACGCGGCGCTGGCTTTTCGTGCCCGTGAGTTCGATGCGCCCAAGCGCCACGTTGCTCTGCTGACTGAGATGTTCCCACGTCACCATCGCTTTGTCTGCAATGGGCGCGAATCGTTCGTTCCGAATTCCGGCGGACGCATCCTTGAGCCAGGCCTCCGCCGACTTGATGCGCGGAATGAACTCTGCAGCCGAGCCGGCATTCCGCGCGGATTTTGCCCATTCGAACAACGGCACAGCAATTGGCCGCCAGAGATCTTCTCGACGTTTCAGTTCCGCTTCCGCTGACTTCCTGAGAATCTCGATCGCGTTTGAGAAGGCCTGATAACGGGTTTCGAGATGATTGGCCAACGCAGTGAGGTCGTTGCCCGACGCCCCGGCATGCCAGCTTTCCCACTGTTCCCGTGCTGTCACAAGTCCCTCGAGCTCTGGAAGTTGCCAAAGAAGTCGTGGCGGAGCCGGGAGCAGCTCTCTCGCCTTTCGCACGGCCTCATCTGCCTTCAGGTGGGCATCACTACTCTCGAGGGCGATACCCCGCAATCGAGTGACCTGCTTCCGGCTTGATTCCGCCCAGCTCTCCGTCAGACCAGTTCTCGTGCCGCACACGGGACAATCACCGTCTCCGTGACCTGCGTGAAATGCCAGCGCTGCCTCCAGCAAGAGGGCAATCTGCCGCGATTTTTCCGCATCGCTTCCAGCAACGGCTTTCACCTTTTTCTCGCCCGCTCGAAGCGCCGCGATGGCCAGAGCGACATGCTCGGGATCGCCCGGGTCCAGTGAGGCAGCGCGAGTCAAAACGTTCGTGTCCTGGTCGGCGTTCGACACCGGACCAAGCGCCAGCACCGCATCGACCGCATCAATTCCCCAGAGTTTTGAAGTGAGCGCCGCGAGACAGGCGGATGCGCGGTCGTCGGGTCCTTTTGCCAGAAACGCTCTCAGCAGTTCGATCAGCTTTTCCCGCTCTCTATCGGCGCCGTCGAGAGCCTGTTGCCGGCTTAGGCGACTCTTCGCCAGCGCGTCCTGTGCTTTCACAAGGTCTTCAAGTCCAAGGGCCAGGGAAAGCGCGTCATACAGCTTGGATGGCCCTTCATCCAACATCGAACCCAACTCGTTGTAGGAAAGAAATGGGCGGTAGGAGACGAGTGCGGCTTTCCAACCGAGCGCCTGCAGCGATGTCCTGCGCTTGCCTTTCGGTTGGACGAACTCCTCCTGCGCCTCTAGCCCCGCTTCCTCGCTCCACGCGCATGCAACCCGAACGGGCCCTTGCCCCTCGAGTAGTAATTCTGCTTCGATGCTTGCGGGATGGGGCTGATGGAGGTTCCGCCATCCCTCTTTCCAGATCTTTGACCGGTCCGACCAGCGCTTGCTGTCGCCGGTAAACAATACTTCAAGCGCTTCGGCGAAGCTCGACTTCCCAGACCCGTTGCGTCCGACGACAATCGTCAGTCCGGGGCCCGGATTGAATGTGAGGGTCTGCTTCGGTCCAATGCCTCTAAAACCTTGAACAGTCAAAGAAGTAATGTATGCGGCGGCATGATTCATCGTGTCCGCCTGGGCCGAGGCTTTTGCCACTGTCTTTGCGCCAAGCAGGAGACTCTCAACCGCCTCGTGACCGTCGCATGCGGCAACGGCGAGACCGCTCCAGTCTTTCTCCAGGAGTCCATCCGAACTAAGCTTGTCGTGGACCAGCTGCCTAAGATCGTCGTTCACACTCAACTCCGTTCAGA
>Ga0207090_1101_pt1 | contig 21434 bp, 15 predicted proteins | sample Alteio_BWMinHeat_50_FD_153565 | JGI IMG/M metagenome (GOLD analysis project Ga0207090, IMG submission 153565) | Enriched cells from forest soil in Barre Woods Harvard Forest LTER site, Petersham, Massachusetts, United States -... | ecosystem: Environmental > Terrestrial > Soil > Temperate forest >...
GGGTCTGGCGCAGTGAACCGGCAGGAGGGGTTGAGATGCCGCTGGGAGTCGGCGGCGGGATTGGATGACTGCTGAGAGCAACGAGAATGGCCGGTTTTTGTGGGCAAAACGCAACCGCCCAAGATGTCATTTGCTACGCTGTTCGCATGACAGTAGGCGAATCGAAAAGGCTGTTCAGTGACTTTCCTGACGATGTGCCCGTCCTGGCTGGCAGCGAAGACGCTTCGATTCCAACTGATGGTGCGATGAAGGTCCGCGCAGCAGTACGATCCCGACTCCAACGGCGGAGCGCCCCGCGAGCGAAGCATCCGAATATCGCGCATCGGTGGTTGGCCGAAGAAACGGCTTGGCACTTTCGTATCCAACCTCGAAGGCGGCAGCAGGCATCGAGCAATTCCGCCGTGAGAGGAATGGGCCATAACTCGGGAGTGTCAGGCTACCGTTTCCACGGCGTTTGATTCTAACCTCAAGATGAGGAACGAAAGGACAAACAATGCAGAAGCGCCAACTCGGAAAGAGTAACTTGGAAGTTTCAGCCCTCGGGCTCGGCTGTATGGGAATGAGCTTTTCTTACGGCCCGCCTAAAGACAAGCAGGAGATGACCACTCTTCTCCGGACAGCCGTGGAACGCGGCATCACGTTCTTCGACACTGCCGAGGTCTACGGCCCATTCTTGAACGAAGAACTGGTGGGCGAAGCCCTCGCTCCTTTCCGCAAGCAAGTGGTGATCGCCACCAAATTCGGGTTTGATCTAAGTCCCGATTTCGATCCCCGAGGGATGAAGGGTTTGCCGGGCTTGAACAGCCGGCCAGAGCACATTAAGCAGGCCGTTGAGGGCTCGCTCAAGCGGCTCAAGGTTGATGTCATCGACTTGCTCTATCAGCATCGGGTCGACCCGAACGTCCCGATCGAAGACGTGGCGGGCGCGGTGAAGAATCTGATTCAGGAGGGCAAGGTCAAGCACTTCGGCCTTTCCGAAGCGGGCGTGAAAACAATCCGTCGCGCTCATGCCGTCCAGCCGATCACTGCTCTCCAGAGTGAATACTCGCTGTGGACGAGGACTCCTGAAAAGGAAGTGATACCGACCCTGGAGGAACTCGGAATCGGGTTTGTCCCCTACAGCCCGTTGGGCAAGGGCTTTCTCACGGGAAAGATCGACGAAAACGCGAAGTTCGACAGTTCCGACTTCCGCAGCACCCTACCTCGCTTCACGCCGGAGGCTCTAAAGGCGAATCAGGCCCTTATCGATCTGCTCGCCAGCATCGGGAAACGAAAGAAGGCGACACCGGCTCAGATCGCGCTCGCGTGGCTATTGGCCCAGAAGCCGTGGATTGTGCCGATCCCAGGCACCACGAAGTTGCATCGTTTGGACGAGAACATCGGGGCGGTCTCAGTTGAACTCACGCCCGACGATCTCCGTGAAATCGATGAAGCCTCCGCCAGGATCACGGTGGTAGGTGCTCGCTACCCCGAAAAGCTCGAGCAGATGACCGGCCGCTGAAGGGAGTAGGCTCCTTGAACGATTAAAGGTCGAGGAATGGGTTCAGACCGACGAGGCAGGAATACCGCGGGCTTAGAAAGGCCTTCTGAAATGAACATCACGAGAGTTGGCTCGCAACCTTCCGTCAAGGGGCCGGCAGAGTGGTTCACCGGCACGGTACGTATCGACCCCCTGTTTCAGGCACCTGATCCGGCACTTGTTCAAGGTGCCAGCGTCACTTTCGAGCCGGGTGCGCGGACTGCATGGCATACGCATCCGCTCGGTCAGACGCTCATCGTCACGGCTGGCTGCGGTTGGGCTCAGCGCGAAGGCGGATCAATCGAAGAGATTCGGCCGGGTGATGTGGTCTGGTTTCCGCCCGGCGAGAAGCACTGGCATGGCGCTACGCCGGCCACGGCCATGACGCACATCGCCATTCAGGAAAGACTCGATGGCAAGGTTGTCGACTGGATGGAAAAGGTCAGCGACGAGCAGTACCGCAGGTAACTTTGTGCTTCCGAAATGCTCTTTTAACCCTGGTTACAGCAACTCCGCCGTGCTGAAGAAAAACCGCAGCTCCGTCTCGGCCGTCTCCGGGGCATCCGACCCGTGAATGCAGTTGCGCTCGATGTCGGTGGCGAATCGCTTGCGAATGGTCCCCTCCGCCGCGTTGGCCGGATTGGTCGCGCCCATCACCTCGCGCAGTTTCGCGATCGCGCCTTCGCGTTCCAGGGCCATCACGATAATCGGCCCTTCGGTCATGAATTTCACCAACCCCTCGTAAAACGGCCGTTCCTTATGCACCGCGTAAAATCCTCGCGCCTGTGTTTCGGTTAGGCGCATCATACGCAGCGCCAGAATCTTGAACCCGGCCTGCTGAATCATCGCCAGAATCTCGCCGGCCTTCCCGGCTGCCACGGCATCCGGCTTGATGGCAGAAAACGTTCGCTCCACACTCATAGGCGGCTCTGCACTTTCTCTCCTAATTCGGCCGGCGAGGCGCATACCGTAATGCCCGCCTCCTGCATGGCCTTGATCTTGTCCGACGCTTTCCCCGAGCCACCTGAAATAATCGCGCCCGCGTGTCCCATGCGGCGTCCCGGCGGCGCCGTCTGGCCCGCGATGAACCCCACCACCGGCTTTTTCACGTGGTCCTTGACGTAAGCCGCCGCGGTCTCCTCCGCATTGCCGCCGATTTCGCCGATCATCACGATGGCATGCGTGTCCGGATCCGCGTTGAAAAGCTGCAGCGCGTCCACGAAATTCGTGCCGATGATCGGATCGCCCCCGATCCCGATGCAGGTCGACTGACCGATCCCCAGACCCGTCAACTGCCCCACGGCTTCGTAGGTGAGGGTGCCGGATCGCGATACTACGCCCACATGTCCTTCTTTATGGATGTGTGCCGGCATGATCCCGATTTTGCACTTGCCCGGCGAAATGATGCCCGGGCAGTTGGGCCCGATGAGCCGCGTCTTCTTGCCTTGCAGAAACTGCCATGCCTTGACCATATCCAGCGCCGGAATCCCTTCCGTGATGCAGACCACCAGCGGCAAACCGGCATCCGCGGCTTCCATGATGGCGTCGGCCGCAAAAGGCGGCGGCACGAAGATCACAGACACATTCGCCCCGGCGTCCTTCACGGCCTGCGCCACGGTATCGAAGACCGGCAGGTCCAGGTGTTTGGTCCCGCCCTTTCCCGGCGTCACCCCGCCCACCACATTGGTTCCGTAAGCGATCGCCTGCTGCGCGTGAAACGTGCCTTCCTTGCCCGTGAATCCTTGAACGATCAGTCGAGTATTTTTATCTACCAGTACGCTCATCCGCTTCCTTTACCGAGCTGCCAGCTTCACTACCTTCTCGGCCGCATCGCGCATGTCCCGCCCCACGGTGAAATCGAACCCGGACTCCAGCAGGATCTTCCGCCCCAGCTCGACGTTGGTCCCCTCCATGCGCACCACGATCGGTACTTTTATATTCAGATCTCGCGCCGCGGCCACCACCCCGCTGGCGAGCGTGTCGCAGCGCAGAATCCCGCCGAAAATGTTAATCAGCACGGCCTTCACGCTCTTGTCGGAGAGCAGAATCTGGAAGGCATTCTTCACCTGTTCGGCCGTGGCGCCGCCGCCCACATCCAGAAAGTTCGCGGGGCTGCCGCCGGCGTACTTGATGATGTCCATGGTGGCCATAGCCAGGCCGGCGCCGTTCACCATGCAGCCTACGGTGCCATCCAGCTTGATGTAATTCAGCCCGTGCTTGGACGCCTCCACCTCGAGCGGGTCCTCTTCGTTTAAGTCGCGCAGCTCCAGCAGGTGTTTATGGCGGAAAAGGGCGTTGTCGTCAAACGTGATCTTCGCGTCCAGCGCGTACACTTTGCCGTCCTTGCTCAGAATGAACGGATTAATCTCGGCAAGCGAAGCGTCGGTGGCCGCGTAGGCCTTCGCCAGGGCGTTCATGGCGGATGCCGCGGCGCTCACGCTGGCCGCTGGAATTCCCATCCCAAACGCCAGCTTCCGGCCCTGATAGGCCGCTAGGCCGCCGCCGGGCTCCAGCGCTTCCTTAAGGATCAGCTCCGGCGTCTTCGCGGCGACTTCCTCGATTTCCATTCCGCCCGCCGCCGACGCCATAAACACCGGCTTTCCCAGCACGCGGTCGAGCACGATACCCAGATACAATTCGCGCTCAATGGGCAGCGTCTCTTCCACCAACAACCGGTGCACCACGCGCCCTTCCGGCCCAGTCTGGTGCGTGATCAGGGTCATGCCCAGCATTTTGTCCGCGATCGCGGCGGCCTCGGCGGCGTCCTTCGCCACTTTTACGCCGCCGCCCTTGCCCCGTCCTCCGGCGTGGATCTGAGCCTTCACCACCACGCTGCCGCCAATTTTCTTGGCCGCCGCTTCGGCTTGTTCCACCGTGAACGCCACTTCGCCGCGAGGCACAGGAACGTTGTACTGGGCCAGGAGGGCCTTGGCCTGATACTCATGAATTTTCATGGAATTCTGCTTGTGTTAGTATGGCGAAACAGCCAAACGTCCCAATATATCATGTCCCTCCTGCCTTACCTTGAGCGCGTCGTGGAACGGGAAAATCTCTCGTCCGAAGAGGCGCTGGCGGCTATGGAAACGATCCTGAGCGGCGAGGCCAGCCATCCGCAAATTGCCGCCTTTCTGGTAGCGCTGCGCATGAAAGGCGAGACCATCGACGAGCTCGTGGGCTTCGCGCGCGCCATGCGCCGCAGAGCCACGCGTATCGATCCGCAACTGGGCGGCGCGCCGCTGCTCGATACCTGCGGCACCGGTGGCGACGTCTCCGGAACGTTCAACATTTCCACCATTGCGGCTTTCGTCGTGGCCGGCGCCGGGGTGCGCGTGGCCAAGCATGGCAACCGGTCGATCTCGAGCCAATGCGGCAGCGCGGACTTGCTGGAGTCGCTGGGCATCCGGGTCGGGGCCGCGCCCGAGGAATGCGCGCGCGCCATCCGCGAAATCGGCATTGGTTTCCTGTTCGCCCCCGCCGTCCACAGCGCCATGAAGCATGCCCACTCCGTGCGCGTCGATCTCAAAATGCGAACCGCCTTCAATCTGCTGGGCCCCTTAACGAACCCTGCAGGCGCTACCGCGCAACTGGCCGGGGCCCCTTCTGCTCGGGCCGCCGAACTGATTGCGGGAGCGCTGGCGGTTCTCGACCTGCCGCACGGTTTCGTGGTCCACGGCTCGGATGGCTTGGATGAGATCACCACGACAGGTCCCACCCTGGTGTTCGAAGTACACAGCGGCCGCGTCGAGCGCCGCACGCTGCACCCGGAAGATTTCGGCGTGCCGGTGGCGCCCGCGGCAGCGCTGAAAGGCGGAGATCAGGGAGTCAACACTGCAATCGCGCGCGAAATCCTCGCCGGCTGCCCCGGCCCGCGCCGCGATATCGTCCTCGTCAATGCCAGCGCCGCCCTGGTGGCGGCGGGCAAAGCAACTTCGTTCCGCGAAGGCATGGTCTTGGCGGCGGACTCTATTGACAGTGGTTCAGCACTGGCCAAAGTGGAAGCGCTTGCCGCATTTACCAGCTAAATGAATTACAGGCAATCGCGTGCCTCAGATTCGAAGACATTGGCCGCCAGGACTTCAATTTAGTTACATCTATATGGGCTGCATGCTCAACTTCGGAATTCGATTAAGAATAATAAATAACTCTTGATAGTGCTGCTTTTTTGGCCATTTGCGCATATAATCAGTTCTAGGCAATGTTGATTGCCTGCACTCAGAGTACCCCGTAGACCACTACTCCTACTGTTTCGAACTCAAAATCTTGCAAGGAGCAAAACATTGATGAAACTCGCGAAAGTAAGTCTCTGCCTCGCTACGCTCGCCCTTGGTGTGGCTAGCGCGGCATCCAGCTATTCGATCACTCTGCCCACCGACACTTGGGCTGGTGATACTCAATTAAAAGCCGGCGAGTACAAGCTACAAGTCGAAACGAATCAAGTCACTTTTAATCAGGGAAAGACGTCTGTCCCGGTGGCAGTCACCGTAGAAACAAAAGCGAGCAAGACCCCCTACACAACGTTGGACACCGAGAACTCTAAGTTGCGAGCAATTGACATTGGCGGTACGAAGTTGAAGATCGTCTTTGCCCCAGTGAAGGCCGCCGCTTCGGCGTCCGCAGCCCAGTAATCCGGCGCAGTCCGCTCAAGTCTGGTGCCGCTGGAAGCGGCACCAGAGCTTACCTCATATATTGCGGGCGGCCCAACGATTCCGAACTAATCTATTAGACACGTCGCGGCTTGATCGGGATGTCTCTATTGGAACCATCTGCTCGCTCGCTCGAAGCGGCACGCTTAGTAGACCCTTTCAGAAATACAGCCACGTAACGATTCACGAGTAACTTACCGCTCCCTCTGGCTCAGCTGGGCCTCCGGATGTACTGGCTTGAAGGTAAGCGACCCGGTGAAAACGAAGTTTCGGAGTAGCAACGAGCGCGCTTACCGAGCCGCGACCAAAGCGGTCCACCGCTCCACCGTGCGATAATCTCTGCTGAGGTTTTTTCGTGCCAAACAGCGACTGGCCCGAGTTGCCCCTGGCCGCTTGGAAAGACACCTACGCCACACTTCACATGTGGACCCAGATCGTCGGCAAGACGCGCCTTGCCCTTAGCCCGCCGGTCAATCACTGGTGGCACGTGCCGTTTTACGTCAGCGCCTGCGGCCTTTCCACCTCGCCCATTCCCGCCGGTGCGCGTACCTTTGAAGCGGAATTCGATTTCATCAGGCACAACCTCTCGATTCGCGCTAGCGATGGTCAAACGAGACTTATTCGGCTCTATCCGCGATCCGTTGCGGACTTCTATCGCGAATTCGTCACAACCGTTGCCTCCATGGGAATCGAGGTGAAGATCTGGAAGATGCCGGTTGAGATTGCCGACCCGATTCCGTTCGATCGTGACGAGCAGCATGCCTTCTACGACCCGGAATACGCCGACCGCTTCTGGCGGATTCTTGTCCAGGTGGATTCCATTTTCAAGGAATTTCGTGGCCGCTTTACCGGCAAGGCCAGTCCCGTGCACTTTTTCTGGGGCAGCTTCGATCTCGCGGCCACCCGCTTTTCCGGCCGTCCGGCCCCCGAGCGCCCAGGGGCAGATCGGACGACGCGCGAAGCTTACTCCCATGAATGCGCGAGCTCCGGCTTCTGGCCTGGCGCAGGAATCGATGGACCGGCTTTTTACTCTTATGCCGCTCCGGAGCCGGAGGGCTATGCCGCGCAATCGGTGCGGCCCGCGGCCGCCTTTTATCACACCGGCCTGCATGAATTCCTGCTGATGTACGATGATGTGCGGCAGGCCCCTTCTCCGCGAGCTATGCTGCTCGATTTCCTGGAAAGCACATACCAGGCGGCGTCCACATTGGGGCATTGGGATCGCGTTGCCCTCAACGCCGCGGGAGGCTCGCATGCCGGCCCGGTGTAGTCATCTCGATCAGATCAAGGTTAAGAAGACTTCCAAATATGTCTGCGAAGAGTGCCTAAAAACCGGCGATACCTGGGTGCATTTGCGCCTTTGCCTGTCCTGCGGGCATGTCGGCTGCTGCGATTCCTCGAAGAACAAGCACGCCACCAAGCATTTCCACGCAACCTCCCACCCGCTGGTCCGCTCCATCGAGCCAGGCGAAGACTGGACGTGGTGTTATGTGGACGAAATGTCACCGGGGGATATCGGCGACATATAAGGCTTCGGCCGTTGATGGCAGAGCAAGCTATTTATTTTCAGTTAGATAAATAAATTGTATCAATTCAGACAAAGACATCTTGAAAAGAAATTGCAATAAAGCTTGCACCCGTAGACAGCGTCTGATATGCTGAACAAGTCACCGAATTGGGGATCGAAGCGTGAGGGTCGCTGCGCGTACTTGCAATGTGAGTGCGGACAGTGATAAAAAAGTAGAGATCCTCCGTAAGGAATGGTAACAAAACTCTGTGCGGGCCACCGCGCGGAGCGGAATACGGCCTTCCTGTTTGGCTCTTTTTAAAGTTCTAATTTTCTTGGCCGCAGGGCCCGTTTGCGTATTGAATGGGCGGCGGCAAACAAGTTTCGAGGCCTGCAGCCGGTTTCGTCATTTCGTTAATGGCGGAGTTCGGCTGCGCAGATCTTTGACAATCTGGTTGGATGCAGTAGAAAAGAACTCGTCAGTATTCTGAGTAAAGCTGAGGCGAATTTTCAACTCTATCGTTTCAAACGAGAGTTTGATCCCGGCTCAGAATCAACGCTGGCGGCGCGCCTAACACATGCAAGTCGAACGAGAAAGTGGAGCAATCCATGAGTACAGTGGCGTACGGGTGAGTAACACGTGGGTAATCTACCTCTTAGTGTGGAATAACCCTGGGAAACCGGGGCTAATACCGCATAAGCTCGAGAGAGGAAAGCAGCAATGCGCTGAGAGAGGAGCCCGCGGCCGATTAGCTAGTTGGCAGGGTAAAAGCCTACCAAGGCAAAGATCGGTAGCCGGCCTGAGAGGGCACACGGCCACACTGGCACTGAAACACGGGCCAGACTCCTACGGGAGGCAGCAGTGGGGAATCTTGCACAATGGGGGCAACCCTGATGCAGCGACGCCGCGTGAGCGATGAAGCCCTTCGGGGTGTAAAGCTCTTTCGGCAGGGAAGATTATGACGGTACCTGCAGAAGCAGCTGCGGCTAACTACGTGCCAGCAGCCGCGGTAATACGTAGGCAGCAAGCGTTGTTCGGAGTTACTGGGCGTAAAGGGTGTGTAGGCGGTTCTCTAAGTTTGGTGTGAAATCTCCCGGCTCAACTGGGAGGGTGCGCCGAATACTGAAGGACTAGAGTACGGGAGAGGAGAGTGGAATTCCTGGTGTAGCGGTGAAATGCGTAGATATCAGGAGGAACACCGGTGGTGTAGACGGCTCTCTGGACCGTAACTGACGCTGAGACACGAAAGCGTGGGTAGCAAACAGGATTAGATACCCTGGTAGTCCACGCCCTAAACGATGCATATTTGGTGTGGGTCATTCAGTTGATCCGTGCCGGAGCTAACGCGTTAAATATGCCGCCTGGGGAGTACAGTCGCAAGGCTGAAACTCAAAGGAATTGACGGGGGCCCGCACAAGCGGTGGAGCATGTGGTTCAATTCGACGCAACGCGAAGAACCTTACCTGGGCTCGAACGGCTGGTCAACGCCGGTGGAAACATCGGTACCCCGCAAGGGGGTCCAGTCGAGGTGCTGCATGGCTGTCGTCAGCTCGTGTCGTGAGATGTTGGGTTAAGTCCCGCAACGAGCGCAACCCTTGTCCTGTGTTGCCATCATTCAGTTGGGAACTCGCAGGAGACCGCCAGGGATAACCTGGAGGAAGGTGGGGATGACGTCAAGTCCTCATGGCCTTTATGTCCAGGGCTACACACGTGCTACAATGGACGGTACAAAGCGCAGCAAACCCGCGAGGGGGAGCCAATCGCAAAAAACCGTTCTCAGTTCGGATTGCAGGCTGCAACTCGCCTGCATGAAGCTGGAATCGCTAGTAATGGCAGATCAGCACGCTGCCGTGAATACGTTCCCGGGCCTTGTACACACCGCCCGTCACATCACGAAAGTGGATTGTACTAGAAGTCTGCACGCTGACCCGCAAGGGAGGCAGCGGCCCAAGGTATGATTCATGATTGGGGTGAAGTCGTAACAAGGTAGCCGTAGGAGAACCTGCGGCTGGATCACCTCCTTTCTAAGAGAGAACGTGGGTGGAGCTTCCGAAAATAGTCCTGTTAATGTACGCAGGGCTAGAGTAAGAAGCAGCCGTTCCACTCCAAACCACTGTCCGAGCTACGGCGGAGGCAGTGAGCCCGCTTCGGCAATCTCCACTTGGAATACGGTGTTCTTTTTGAAGTGGCTCGCGAGCTGGTCTCGTGGGTCCCTGCATCCAACTGGCCTCGATTATTTTCCTCTGAGCCGCGACCGGAGTGCCCCTGTTAGGGGTCCCGAAGCGGTTGAGTTCTGGGGCTGTAGCTCAGCTGGGAGAGCGCCTGATTTGCACTCAGGAGGTCGCCGGTTCGATCCCGACCAGCTCCACCAGGCATGAGCAGCTCAGGGCGCCTGGGCCTGTAGCTCAGCTGGCTAGAGCGCATCCCTGATAAGGATGAGGTCGGTGGTTCAAGTCCACCCAGGCCCACCATCCAGCAATTTGTTGAACCTTTCGTGGTTCAACTGATTGCTGTAAGCAATCGAGATCTTTGACAACTGAATATTGACGGGCATAACAATACACAAGTTTTTTAAGTGTAAGCGCGAGAAAGTAGCGTTCACTACCCGAAAAACCGGCGCCCTATGGGCCGGCATGTATGGGTAATTGTTGTGTAAGGCATTCTGGCCGGGACTTGTCCCATGTAGGATCGGGGCAGGGAAGCGGCCGGTTGCCGTGTGTGCGAAGTAGATTTTATGGTCAAGCTACTAAGGGCGTGTGTGTGGATGCCTTGGCGCAAGTAGGCGAAGAAGGACGTGGTCAGCTGCGATAAGCTTCGGGAAGCCGCTAACAGGCTGTGATCCGGAGATTTCCGAATGGGGAAACCCAACGGGTGCGAACACCCGTTACATCGATCTGAATTCATAGGGTCGATGAGCAAACCCCGGGAAGTGAACCATCTCAGTACCGGGAGGAAGAGAAAACAACCGTGATTCCGATAGTAGTGGCGAGCGAACTCGGAAAAGCCTAAACCAGGCGATTCGAAAGGAGAGCCTGGGGTTGCAGGACCACAATAATCAACTGGCGTTCCGTGAAAGCGGAGGGTCAGTTGGTTAAAAAGAGGGATAGGAAAGTGTTAGTCGAACGGTCTGGAAAGGCCGGCCATAGAGCGTGACAGCCGCGTAGGTGAAAATGCAATCCTCCTTCCAGTGGCTCCTAAGTAGGGCGGGGCACGAGAAACCCTGCTTGAATCTGCCGGGACCATCCGGTAAGGCTAAATACTCACTTGCGACCGATAGTGAACCAGTACCGTGAGGGAAAGGTGAAAAGAACCCCTGCGAGGGGAGTGAAATAGTACCTGAAACCACACGCTTACAAGCAGTGGGAGGGCTATGGGCCGCAAGGCCAATGCCTGACCTCGTGCCTATTGCATAATGAGCTGGCTAGTTATTCTCAGTGGCAAGGTTAAGCGAAAGCGAGCCGTAGCGAAAGCGAGTCTGAATAGGGCGATGTAGTCGCTGGGAATAGACGCGAAGCGGGATGATCTACCCTTGGCCAGGATGAAGTCGGTGTAACAGCCGATGGAGGTCCGAACCAGTGTTGGTTGAAAACAGCTTGGATGAGCTGAGGGTAGGGGTGAAAGGCTAATCAAATTCCGTGATAGCTCGTTCTCTCCGAAATAGCTTTAGGGCTAGCCTCTCGTGGTCCGTCGCGGTGGTAGAGAACTGATTGGACTAGGGGCCTTCCCAGGTTACCGAATCCAACCAAACTGCGAATGCCGTGAATGTGTAGCGAGGGAGTCAGACAGTGGGGGCTAAGCTTCATTGTCGAAAGGGAAACAGCCCAGACCGTCAACTAAGGTCCCAAAATTCATGCTCAGTGGGAAAGGAAGTCGGGACGCTCAGACAGCCAGGAGGTTGGCTTAGAAGCAGCCATCCTTTAAAGAAAGCGTAACAGCTCACTGGTCGAGCGGCTCGGTGCCGACAATATAACGGGGCTCAAGCATGATACCGAAGTTACGGATTTGTCAGCAATGACAGATGGTAGGAGAGCGTTCTCAACTGCTGTGAAGATCGATCGAAAGAACGGTTGGAGCGTTGGGAAGTGACTCTGCCAGCATAAGTAGCGAGAAACCAGGTGCGAACCCTGGTCGCCGTAAGTCTAAGGATTCCTGAGAAAGGTTAATCCGCTCAGGGTTAGTCGGAGCCTAACGCGAGGCCGAAAGGCGTAGCGGATGGACAGCAGGTTAATATTCCTGCACTACCTTGTTTCGATCAAGACCGAAGGGGGGACGCAGACCGTAAGCTCTGGTGCGCAATGGTTTCAATCCAGAGTGAAGGGAGATCCGGATTGGTAAATCCGCCGGGTCGTCTGCCAGGAAAAGCCTCTAAGGAGAAGTAAGGTATCCGTACCACAAACCGACACAGGTGGACGAGAAGAATATTCTAAGGCGCTCGGGTGATGGTATGTTCAGGAACTAGGCACATTAGCTCCGTAACTTCGGGAGAAGGAGTGCCCACCTAAGACGTGGGCCGCAGTGAATAGTCTCAGGCGACTGTTTAACAAAAACACAGGTCTCTGCAAAGTCGAAAACGACGTATAGGGGCTGACGCCTGCCCGGTGCCGGAAGGTTAAAGGGAGAGGTCAGCCGCAAGGCGAAGCTTTGAACTGAAGCCCCGGTGAACGGCGGCCGTAACTATAACGGTCCTAAGGTAGCGAAATTCCTTGTCGGGTAAGTTCCGACCTGCACGAATGGCGTAACGATCTGAGAACTGTCTTAACATGCCGCCCGGCGAACTTGTGGTCCCGGTGAAGACGCCGGGTGCCCGCCACTAGACGGAAAGACCCCGTGCACCTTTACTATACCCTTTCATGGAACTATGGGGCGGTCTGCGCAGGATAGGTGGGAGGCTTTGATTCCGGGTTCTCGGACTCGGAGGAGCCAACGGTGAGATACCACCCTGATCGTTCTGTGGTTCTAACCTACTCCCGTAATCCGGGAGAGGGACAGTGGAAGGCGGGTAGTTTGACTGGGGCGGTCGCCTCCTAAACGGTAACGGAGGCGCGCGAAGCTTGGCTCAGGCGGCTTGGAAATCCGCCGACGAGTGCAAAAGCATAAGCCAGGTTAACTGCGAGACCAACAAGTCGAGCAGATACGAAAGTAGGCTTTAGTGATCCGGTGGTTCTGTATGGAAGGGCCATCGCTCAACGGATAAAAGGTACGCCGGGGATAACAGGCTGATCGGAGTCAAGAGTTCACATCGACGCTCCGGTTTGGCACCTCGATGTCGGCTCATCGCATCCTGGGGGTGTAGAAGCTCCCAAGGGTTAGGCTGTTCGCCTATTAAAGCGGTACGTGAGCTGGGTTCAGAACGTCGCGAGACAGTTCGGTCCCTATCTGTGGTGGGCGTAGGAGATTTGAGGGGGCCTGCCCTTAGTACGAGAGGACCGGGGTGGACGAACCTCTTGTGATCCAGTTGTTCCGCCAGGAGCATCGCTGGGTAGCGAAGTTCGGTCAGGATAAACGCTGAATGCATATAAGCGTGAAACCTTCCTCAAGATGAGATCTCCCAAGCTTAATAGCTAAGAAGGGCACTGGAAGACTACCAGTTTGATAGGGCGGATGTGTAAGTCCAGTAATGGATTGAGCTTACCGCTACTAATTGCCCATTCGGCTTGACCATAAAACTCTACTGCGCACACAACGCTGCGCAACTTTCCGACGCGCCCGTCAATATTCAGCTCAAAGGAATCCTCAGCGGTTCCTGTCGCCAGATTCTGGGTGACCTTAGCGAGGGGGACCCACCCGTTCCCATCCCGAACACGGCAGTTAAGCCCCTCAGCCCCGATGGTACTGCATAGGCAACTATGTGGGAGAGTAGGAAGTCGCCCGGTTAAAAAACAAAGGTCCGATCGCAAGATCGGGCCTTTTGCTTTTTTGCGGGGGTTATACTGCAACTGGAAGGAGAAACGCATTTGGCGAACATCGGTTTTGTCGGTCTGGGCATTATGGGCAAGCCCATGTCCAAGAATCTTCTGAGGGCCGGCCACAAGCTGGTGGTCTACGACATCGTGCCTGCCCTGGCCGATGCCCTGGTGGCGGAAGGCGCCGCGCGTGGCGCATCCTGCGCCGAGGTCGCCTCCCATTCGGAGGTCGTAATCACGATGTTGCCTGACGGTCCCGAAGTCGAGCAGGCAATTCTCGGCCCGGGTGGTGTTTTGGAAGGGATCCGGCCGGGCACGGCCGTGGTCGACATGAGCTCCATCAGTCCCCTGGTCGCGCAGAAAGTCGCTGCGGCGTGCGCCGCCCAAGGCGTACCGTTCCTCGATGCGCCCGTCAGCGGCGGAGAGCCGAAAGCCATCGACGGAACGCTTGCCATCATGGTTGGTGGCGATCAAGGGGTCTTCCAAAAGCTGGCCCCCATTCTGGAGAAGATGGGGTCGAGCGTGATTCTGACCGGGCCTGTGGGCGCCGGCAATGTGACCAAGCTGGCCAACCAGATCATGGTGGCCTGCAACATCGCGGCGATGGGAGAGGCGCTGGTGCTAGCGGCCAAGGCGGGCCTCGATCCGGAAGTCGTGTTCAACGCCGTCAAGGGCGGGCTCGCCGGCAGCACGGTTCTCAATGCCAAGGCCCCTATGGTCATGAGCCGCAACTTCAAGCCCGGTTTTCGCATTCGCCTCCATCAGAAAGACCTGCGCAATGCGCTGCTGGCAGCCGAATCGATGAAAGTGGCGCTACCACTCACCAGCCTGGTGCAGCAGATGCTCATGGCGTTGATGAACGCCGGTAAGGGCGATCTGGACCATTCCGCGATCGTCACATTTATCGAGCAGTTGGCTGGAACGGAAGTCAAAAGCGCCACCGCTGCCCACGCCTGAGATGTGTTTATGAGAGCGCTCTCAACTTTTCTTGTCCTGGTCGCGGGAGCAATGCCTATGCCTGCAGCCACCGCTGCAACGCAATCCGGCTTCGGCAAGATGCCCGATGGGGCTGCCATCCAACTTTTTACCCTGACTAATCAAAGCGGCGTCCAGGCAAAAATCACCAACTATGGCGGCATCGTCGTATCGCTGACGGCGCCGGACCGCAAAGGCGGCATGGCCGACGTGGTGCTTGGCTTCGACTCGCTCGCCGGTTATCTGGCGAATCCAGGGCCGCACTTCGGGGCGCTGATCGGCCGCTATGGCAACCGCATCGGCCACGCCCGGTTCAGTCTCAACGGTGTGGAATACCAGATCGAGAAGAATAACGGCGCCAATTCGCTGCACGGCGGAACCCAGGGATTCGACAAACGAGTCTGGACCCCGCGCCCGCTACCCGATGGTGGGCTGGCTCTGAGCTATCTGAGTAAGGACGGCGAGGGTGGATATCCCGGCAACCTGACCGTCACCGTAACGTATCACCTGACTGATGCGAACGAGTTGAAGATCGACTACGCGGCTACCACCGATAAAGATACAGTGGTCAATCTGACTAATCACGCGTATTTTAATCTGAAGGGCGCCGGATCCGGCGATGTGCTCGGCCACCAGATCACGCTCAATGCGGACCGCTTTACTCCCGTGGACAGCGGTTTGATTCCCACCGGAGAACTGCGCAGCGTGAACGGCACGCCCTTCGATTTCAGGAAGGCCACGGCCATTGGCGCGCGTATCGAGCAGAACGACGAACAACTGAAGCTGGGCAATGGCTACGACCACAACTGGGTGCTCAACAAAACCGGTGACGCGCTGAGCCTGGCCGCGCGCGTGGAAGAACCGGAGAGCGGCCGGGTGCTCGAGGTCTACACAACCCAGCCGGGAATTCAGTTCTACACAGCCAACTCCATGGACGGCTCGATCAAAGGCAAAGGCGGGAAGACGTACGGGCGGCGCTCCGCATTCTGTCTCGAGACACAACACTTTCCCGATTCCCCCAACAAGAAGGATTTCCCCTCGACGGTGCTGAAGCCCGGCCAGAGGTTCACAAGCACGACCGTGTACCGCTTTCGCTAGCCCGTTCGCATCAGCTTCGCGATCTTTTACTACGGGACAGATGGGGTCGGTGGCGTTGCCGGTGGCGGCGCTGGAAGCGGCGCCTTGCCATCCAGAACGAACGTCAGCAACTTGGGGAGAACCGGAGCAACGCCGCCCCGCCCGCCCGGCGCGGGTGTCGCGGCCGGACCCGGCGCCGGCGCTCCGGCCGTCACTGGGATTCCGTTCACTACCGTGGCGCCGCCTGGCGGGTTAGCGCCGCCGCGCCCCGCCGCGCCGCCGCCACCCGGTGGTGGACCAAAAACTACCGGGCCTGTGCCGCCCATCAGCGATACATATTGCTTGCCATCGAGCTGATACGTGATCGGCGGCCCCATACCTCCGCGCAGCCCGGTCTGCACTTCCAGAAGCTTCTCTCCCTTATCGGCGCTATAAGCCATCAGGCGTCCATCCGGAATCACCTGGAATACCAGGTTCCCCGCGGTGGTCACGGTGCCGCCGCCAATGCCGCCGCCACCAGGCGCCTGCCAGCGCTGTGTTTGCGTGACCGGATCCCACGCCACGAGAATCCCCCGCTGCCCTTCCACCGGTTTCGGTCCGATGGCAGGCGGTGAAGGCCGCGCCGCCGGAGGAGGAGGCGGAGGGGGCGCACCCGGCGCCGGTGGGGCGCCAAAACCGCCGCGTCCAAAGATGATCCCCATGTTTTGTCCGGGCTTGGGCGTGAAATTCTGGTCGAGCTGGAAAGTGAAGCTACTGGTCGAAGACGTGGGTATGTAAACCAAACCCGTCGCGGGATTGAACGACATGGGCGACCAGTTGTGCGCCCCTCCCGGGCCCGGCGAAAGAGAAATGCTGTCGGCGCCGTAGTGCGCTTCCGGATTCACGATGGGCCGGCCGGTCTCTTCGTTAAGGCCCTTCGCCCAGTTCACCTGCGCAAACGGCTGGCCCGAAATGAACTGCCCCGTGAGCCGGTCGATCACATAATAGAAGCCGTTCTTGTTGGCCTGCATGAGTACTTTGCGCTGCCGGCCCTTGATGGTAAGGTCGGCCAGAAGCAACTGCTGTACGCTGTCAAAGTCCCAGGAATCGCCGGGGACCATCTGGTAATACCACTTCAGCTCACCGGTATCCGGCTTGACGGCGAGCACCGAGCATACATACAGGTTGTCCTTGCCCTTCGATTTGCGGAGTTCTTCGGGCCAGGGCCCGCCATTTCCAGTGCCGACGTAAATTAAGTCGGCATCCTGGTCATAGGCCATGCCATCCCACACCGTGCCGCCGCCACCCAGCTTCCACCAGTCGCCATCCCAAGTTTCGGAGGCCTTCTTCATCGCGGCATTCTCGAAGGGTTTGGAGGGATCGCCGGGAATGGTATAAAACCGCCACGCGAAGTGGCCGGTAGCCGCGTCAAAAGCGGCGAAAAATCCGCGCACCGGATATTCCGCGCCGCTCACTCCGATGATCACCTTACCTTTAGCGATGCGCGGCGCCATGGTGATGGTGTAGTTGTCCTGGGGATACGCTACGCGCGCTTCCCAAATAACCTTGCCGGTCTCCGCATCCAGCGCCGCCAGCCGGCCATCGAGAATGGGGGCGATCACCGTTCCCTGGTAGAGCGCCAGGCCGCGATTCACGATGCCGCAGCAAACTTTCGGACGCACCGCCGCCTGATTCACTTCCGGATCCCAGCGCCAGCGCTCCTTGCCTGTGCGCGCATCCACGGCGAAAATCACACTCCAATTGGTGATGCCGAACAGGGTGCCGTTCCAAACCAGGGGCGTCGCCTCCTGGCCGCCGCCGCCTTGTCCTAAGTCGTACGACCACGCCAGCCCTACGCGGCTCACATTGATGGTGTTGAGCTGATTAAGGGGGCTGTAGCGCGTTTCTGCATGATTACGGCCGTAAGTCAGCCATTCTTCGCCCGACTGCCCGGCATTTTTCAGAGCCGCGTCGTCCACCCGCCGGGCCTGCTGAGCGGCTGCGACAGCCACCAGCGATATTAAAAGCAAGGTTTTCTTGCGCGCGAACATCTTCGATCACCTCTCCAGACAAATGCAAAAATCGTTTGTAATCCCAGATTGTAACTGATGACGGACCGCGGTTGCAGTCCTCTTGCGGTTCCTAACGCTGGGGGTTTTCGCTGCCGGGGAAAGCTCAAATCGATGTGGGCTAGCGCTTGCGGAACGGATCTACGCGATGAGCGGCAAGACGCTCAAAGTACATCCCGACCTGCCAGTGGCCCCGTGTAGTCTTCCCGGCTCTCACGACGCGCGAGCGGTGTCAGGCCGTAGTCCTGACGGAGCTCGTCAAAACGGCGCGCGTATTCGTCTTCCGTGAGGAATTGCCGCTTCCGCAGCCGCATCAAGTGTTCTGCCTGCGAGGCCAACTCTTCCATCTCTGACCGGCTCATATAGCGTTCGGCGGATTGCCTGCCTCCTGGTTGACTCTAGGACATGGAAGTTTCGGGCGGCAACCCTCGAAATGGTTAGTCGTTCAACACGCCCGCTAGATAACGTAGCGCCAGGACAGCGGGAATCTCAGATTTTGAATGACTCGAAAGTCTCCGGCGCGAAAATCTCCTGCGGTGTAAGCAAACGCTTCGAAAGACCCTGCTCGTAATGGTAGCGCAGGAAAGTGCTCAAAGCCGGCACATTGGGCGCGAGCCCGTAAGCCCAAAAATCGCGTCCCATAACCTGCTGCGTTTCTGCAACATGCTGGTGCAGCCAGGGCAGCATGAACTTTAGCGCCGCCGTCTCTTCCAGGTCCTGGTAGACCATCCGCTGCGCCTGCACGAACGCTTTGTACAGGGATTGCGCCACCCACCGGTTCCTCTCGTAGATTTCCCGGCGGATGGCGATGGTGTGCATGATGGGGAAGATTCGGGTCTCGAGGTAATAAGCTCGTTCCACCGCGTGATAGTCTTCGAACAATCTGCGCACACTGCCGGAGCCTTTGCGATAGGTGGACGGCATGCGGGCCGTATAAAGCGCGTCAATCTCTCCGGTCTCGAGTGCCTTCGAGAGCGTCTGCGTCTCCGCGATGGGCTGCACGCGAATTTCCGGTGGGAGCGATAGCGCCAGTTTTTCCGGCCTTCCAGGCTCCTCTTCGCCGCCCGTGAAATAGGTCGCGCTGGTCACCGGGACATCGTATTGGTCGCTAAGGATGCCGCGAATCCACACGGGCGCGGTCATCTGATACTCCGGATTGCCCACGCGCTTGCCAATGAGGTCCTTCGGTTCTTTAATGCCGCTATCCCGGTTGATATAGATACAGGAATGACGGAAGAAGCGCGACGGGAAAATCGGGATGGCGATGAAAGGCGGATTCTCTCTAAAGAGCGACACCGTGTAGGAAGAGAGCGACACCTCGGCGACATCGAATTCGTGGTGGCGCAGCATGCGGAAAAAGGTCTCTTCCACTGGCAGGTTGAGATAGTTCAGTTCGATGCCATCGATCGGTATCCTGTCTTCCAGCAGAGCCCGCGTGCGGTCGTAATCCCAGCACGCCATGGTAAGCCGCAGTTTCGCCATACGGTTCGGAATTTGCAAGCATACCAAAGCGGGGCAACTTTTTGCGATAGAATACTCGAACACTCTATGGCTTCTCATCAGACCGGCGTATCCGCCCCGCCATCGGTCACACAGTTCAACCGCTGGTATATTCCGGTGGGCGCCGTGGCAGTACACATCTGCATCGGCTCGGTCTATGCGTGGAGCACATTCAACCGTCCGATCAAAGCGTTGTTCCCAAACGATCCTTCCTGGTTCAGCCCTCCCTACACAACTTTCACCACGGCCCTGGTGCTGCTAGGACTGAGCGCAGCGTTCGGCGGCCCCTGGGTGGAGCGCCGCGGGCCGCGTGTGGCGGCTACCGCGGCGGCTCTGTTCTTCGGGATCGGCCTGATCGTCGGCGGTATCGGACTGGCCCTACGGCAGTCTGTGCTCGTCTTCGTAGGGATGGGCCTGATTGGCGGCATTGGATGCGGGCTGGGCTATATCTCTCCGGTCAGTACGCTGGTCAAATGGTTTCCGGATCGCCGCGGTATGGCAACCGGCATGGCCATTATGGGATTCGGGGGCGGCGCGTTTCTAGCCAGCTATCTGAACGCCAAATTCATCGATTTGATGGGAGTGGCGCGCACCGTGATGGCGCTGGGCGCGGCCTACTTCGTCATCATGATGATCGGAGCGCGCATTCTGCGCCGGCCGCCGGAAGGTTGGGCGCCGAAAGGCTGGATTCGCCCGGCGCAATCGAACCCCATGATGACCGATCGCAGCCTGACACGGAATCAAGCTGTTAGGACTCCGCAGTTCTACCTGCTGTGGGGAGTGTTGTTCATCAATGTGACGGCAGGCATCGGAATTCTGGCGCAGGCATCACCCATGATGCAGGACATGTTCCAGAAGACGCCTCTCGAGGCTGCGGCGGTGGTATCGATGATCAGTTTGTTCAACGCCGGAGGGCGGTTCTTCTGGGCCTCCTCCTCGGATTACATAGGCCGGCGGAACACCTATATCGTTTTCTTCCTGGCGCAAATCGTACTGTTCTTGCTGATTCCCGGCTTTGCCACGGCGGGCAACTGGGTGCTCTTTGAATCGGCTCTATTCGTTGTTTTCACGATGTATGGAGGCGGTTTCGCCACCATACCGGCATTTCTGGCGGACATTTTCGGGGTTGATAATGTGGGCGCCATTCACGGCGCACTGCTCACGGCGTGGAGCGCGGCGGCGGTGGCGGGACCGGTGATTATCACCGAGCTTTCCGATCGCGCCAAGGCTGCGTTGGCTCCAGGCGCCAGCAGGATCCATATCTATGACGCGCCCCTGCGCGTGTTAGCCGTGATGCTGGCGGCAGGCTTCATTCTTACGACGCTGGTGCGGCCGCTCCGTCGGGTTAAGGGACATCAGAGATGAGATACTCCGGGCCCTCGATAATGTCAGGCCCCAGGCCTTGAAGTGGAAAGCGTCCACAGGAAGGTTGCCCCTCGCTCGACGGCGCTCTCGGCCCATATGCGACCTCCATGCCGGTCCACGATCCTCTGCACCGTGGCAAGGCCAATGCCGGTGCCGGGAAATCTCGCTTCCGAGTGCAGTCGCTGGAACGGCGTAAAGAGCTTTCCCGCGTGGGCCATATCGAAGCCGGCGCCGTTGTCTCGCACGAAGTATGTGGGGACGCCGCCTTGCTGGGAGCCTCCAAACTCGATGATGGCCTCGGCGACGGCCGCGGTGAACTTCCATGCGTTTCCGAGCAGGTTCTCGAGTACTACTTGCAGCAGGCGGTCATCGGCGTCCGCCACCACCCCGTCCGGGATCAAAACCTGCACCCGCCGACCGGGGTTGACTCTCTGCAGCTCTGTGGCTACTGTGCGCGCTAGAACTGAAAGATCCACGCGCCGGCGCCGCAATTCCGTGCGCCCTACCTTCGACAGGTGTAACAGACTGTCGATGAGTTCTCCCATCCGCTTGACCCCGGTGCGCACACGGTCGAGGTAGTGCTCGCCCTTCGCGTCGAGCTTGCCGGAATAATCCTCGAGCAGCGCCTTGCTGAAACCGTCAATGCTCCGTAGCGGCGCGCGCAAGTCGTGGGACACCGAGTAGCTGAACGCTTCCAGCTCCTTGTTCTTTCGTTCCAGTTCATCAACCAGGACCGCCCGCATTTCGGAGAGATCCCGAGCGGCGCGCGTCTCGGACGCCTCGAGCTCGGTCTTCAGCAGTTGTTCGCGAATGCGCCGGCTTTCCTCTTGAAAGAACTTCCGCCGAAGCAGCGCCCGAATCCGGGCTTTTAAGACCGCCATGTCGCCGGACTTGCC
>Ga0207090_1102_pt1 | contig 21136 bp, 21 predicted proteins | sample Alteio_BWMinHeat_50_FD_153565 | JGI IMG/M metagenome (GOLD analysis project Ga0207090, IMG submission 153565) | Enriched cells from forest soil in Barre Woods Harvard Forest LTER site, Petersham, Massachusetts, United States -... | ecosystem: Environmental > Terrestrial > Soil > Temperate forest >...
GAGAACGGAACGGACCAGCGTTAACCGAAGGGTCGTCCGGGAGAGACGTCAGGAGAGCCCGCCTTGGACCGCATCGATTTTCCGCCTCCTTGCACTGAGGTGATGAAGACCGGGACTCTGAAAAGAGCGCAGATATTGGGCCTTTAGAGCAATTTCAAGCGGCCGATGACAGGTTGTTAACCGATTGCATCGAGTTTGCAACCGGTTCCCGGCTCCCCTTGACCGGCCAATCCTCCCTCATTTTGGTGGGTCACGACGAGTAACTTCGGGCCGGCCGCAAAGAAGATTATGGATGCGTTCATTCAACAATGCAAGGATCCAGATTCAAGAACTCAGCAAGTGAGAAAACAACTGGAAAGAAGAAACTTACACACCCGCTATAGCCACGCCGAACCGACTCCAATCTAGCTCGCGCCGTTGCATTGACTATTCAACGCACAACTCGCTTCGCGTGGCTATTGGCCGTGCATTGGCCGGTTAAGGACCCCAGGCGCCATTTCGAACTTTTGGTGATCGCGGTTAACGCTGCCCTTGATCGAGACGACGCAAACCGATGAAGCGGGCGCCCGCTGCCACCCTGCGCCAGCTTCGGGACCGGCAACACGGGATCAAGCAAAGTAACAGGCCACCAGCACGATCGAGGTGGGCTGCGGATGCAACCGAGGGCTACCGCATCCTGTTCGGAACTTTACCGGCGTACAGCTGCTCGAACTGCGTGATCTGTTGCTGCCCCTGATGGAGACGACGCAAACCGATGAGGCAGGCGCCCGCTACCACCATGCGCCAGCTTCGGGACCAGCAACACGGATCAAGCAAAGTGACAGGCCACCAGCACGATCGAGGTGCTCTGCGGATGTAACCGAGGACTACCGCATCCTGTTCGGAACTTTACCGGCGTACAGCTGCTCGAACTGCGTGATCTGTTCCCGCCAATCCATGGTTCCGCTGATCCGGCGCAGGGCCCGTTCATTGAGCTTGCTTTTCTCGGAGTGATCCTGGGGCAACCACAGAATTTGCTCCTGCAGCACGGGCGCTAGATTCCGCAAATTCATCACTTGCGTGATGCGCGCCCGGGACACGCCACCCAACCGCGCCAGGTCCGCATAATCCTTGGCGGTGCCCCGCCTGAGCAGTTCCTCGAACCGTACCGCCAGCGCCATCAGTTTCGTGATCCGCGGCAGCCGGCCGCCTACTACCTCCGCCGCTCGTTCTTCCGTCTGCTCCGGCGGAGTCTGCTGTACCAGCGGCTCCTTCCCCGCCCGCAGCGGGACTTCCACATCGCCTTTGCCTGCCATCTCCGGTCGCAGGCGTACCCGCCCCTGCTGCAGGCGGCGATCATACGGAATTCGTTCCACCACCGTCGCCAAGATCCGGTGCTGCTCTTCCCGGTCCAACGCCTCCCACGCCGTGGCGTCCACCGGCAAGGTCTGCTGGAGCGGTTCCCGGCCGGGCTGACCGGCTACCTGATAGAGTGCCTTCACCACCGATCCTTCCATTCTCCACCCCGCCACCAACCTGCCGGGACAGGCCCGCGCGCCCCGTTTCTGCGCCGTCCGGCAAACATAGTAAGGATACCGGCGGCCCTTCTTGGTCGTGTATCCGGCCACCATCACCTTGCCGCAGCCCGCGCATACCAGCAGATCCTGGAGCAAAGCCCCTTGCCGGTTGCGCTGCCGGCCTTCGCTACGGCGCGGTTGACTCTGTAGCAGCTGCTGGGCTCTGTTCCAAACCTGGCGATCCACGATGGCCGGCTGCTCGCCCGGGTAGACCTTGCCTTTGTGCTTCACCTCGCCCACATACACCACGCTCGACAGCAGCCGCACCAGCGCGTAGCGGTTGAACGCTTGCCCCGCGTGGTGCTGGCCTTGGCGCGTGCTCCAGCTCTTCATCCTCCAGCCCCGGTTGTGGATCTCTTCCAGCGTGGGGATCAGTAATTTATGCTGGAGGAACGCCTTGAAAACCCCTCGGACCTGTTCCGCCTCCGCCTCATTCATCATCAACCCTGTACGACTCGCATCCGGGTCATAACCCAGCATCAGGTAGCCGCCCATCCATTTGCCCTTCCGCCGCGCCGCCGCAATCTTGTCCCGCGTCCGCTCGCTGATGATTTCCCGTTCAAACTGCGCGAACGATAACAGGATGTGTAAGGTCAGCCGCCCCATGGGCGTGCTGCTGTTGAACTGCTGCGTCACCGATACGAAGCTTACCCCGCGTCGATCAAAGATCTGCATCAGCCGCGCGAAATCGAACAGCGATCGGCTGAGGCGGTCAACCTTATATATGACCACGCAGTCGATGTGCCCGGCTTCGATATCGGCGAGCAGGCGTTGCAGTGCCGGACGGTCGAGATTGCCACCACTGAAGCCGCCATCATCATAGTGCTGGGACAGCACAGTCCAGCCTTGGGTTCGTTGACTCTGAATATAAGCTTCGGCACATTCCCGTTGCGCATCCAGAGAATTGAACTCCTGCGCCAGTCCCTCAGAATCGGACTTGCGAGTATAAATGGCACACCGCACCGGGCTGGCGGCGTCTGGGACAGCATCACTGGGCAGCACGTTTGGTCCCCTTTCCGCGTTTCGTGAGGCCGAAAAACAGCAACCCGTTCCAGCGGGTGCCGGTAGCCTGGCGGGCGATGGCGCTCAGCGAGTTGTAGCATCGGCCTTGGTACTCGAAGCCATCCTTCAGTACCTTTACCACTACCGTCTGATCCCCGTAGGTCCGGCTCAACACCGTGCCCATCACCGGTAGGCGCCGATCCTTCGGCCCGCGCTTAGGCTCCGGGGCGATCCGCTGAGCGCCGATCCAAGCAGATGGGACCTGCACCTTCAAATCCGCATCGTTGGCCAGGGCCAGGGCACGCTGGCGCGCGCGCTCCGACAGATCCCCTTGCGCCAGCACCTGTAAACGCCAGCCGATACGGTTTATCAGATGCTGCTTGTGCCTCGTATGGCTCTGTTCTCCGTACAGCTCCCGGTAGCGCTGCCGCAACTGCTCGATCGGCATCCGTTGTAACTGCTCCATCTCGCGATATACCGCATCATCCATGTCTGTGTCTCCGTCTCCGGACGTTCCGGACAGCTCCATGGACGCTCTCTTCAGCCGCAGAAGCAAGTCTCTCCGAGACCCATCCAGCGGCCCCATCCGCCCCCATCTTGCCGCCAAACTCCCTCGGAATTGACTTGCGTTTGCCGGCCCGCAGAGGGATGAATCGCAGTGACGGTAACTACCGTCAGAGGAGAAATACGATGAAACGGATTCCTGCCAATTCCCCCGGCCGCGGAGCGCCGGCAACCGGTACCCCCACTCGTCACCACGACGGTAGATCTGACACACGGAGCCAGCGGTGAGGTAGCCGCCACCCAGACTACCGCGCCACATGCACTGGCAGCCGTTGCCCAAACCGGCCGCCGCCGTCCGTCCGCCGGACCTATGACTGGTAGCCAGCCTCCTGCGGGTAAAAAGGCCCGTGGTGCGGTACACCGGCCACGGGTTGCGAAGGACCGGCCGCGGTCGACCAAGAGGCGGAGTGGCGACAAACCCGCCCGGAAAGCCCAACGCCGGGCCACGGCGCGCGAGGGAACCAAGAAAGAAAAGGTACTGGCTTTGCTGCGACGTTCCCAGGGCGCTACGTTGACCGAGCTGATGAAGGCTACCGGCTGGCAATCCCACAGCGTACGCGGGTTCTTAAGTGGCGCCCTCCGCAAGAAGATGAAGCTGAAAGTGAAGTCCAGTAAACGGGACAACGGTGAGCGAGTCTACTCGGCGCGCCGGGTACCGTGCGAAGACGCGGTTGAAGCGTTCTCCGATTTCTTCCAGTTCCTTGAAGGGATCCCAATTCACCGCGGGGTCCCGTCGGATCAAACCAACCATAGACTTGCTCCTTTGATGAACCTTGTTAGCGTTAGCGGACTCCGACCACCGGTGCAGTTCCGGTGCCAAGTGCGACGCTCAGGAGGGGTGGAGGCTTCTCCTTTCATTTCAATGAGCGCGCAGACGGCGCCGATTCATTCGAATCGCCCTCTCCGTCGACTGCTTGAAATGACCAATCTATCCCTAGACGCGACGCAGCACATGAGCTTCTCGAGACGTCTCGGCAGGCGTACCGTTTCCCTCAGACGGGCCGGCATCCGAGCGCTAAGACCGATGGTAAGTAACCTGCAAGACTCCCGAGCGTTGACGGGCCACCAATTGGCCAACAAGTAGAGAGGATAACTGTAATGTCAGCCAAACTGTTTGCACATAAGAGAGCAGCCATCAGCCGCGGGATCGCCGTCCGGACGACCGGCCTACTGGTCGCCATTCTTCTGATCTTTCCGGCAGCGTGTGCCGCGAAGAGTGAAAAAAACCACAACGACGCCTTTTTCGGTGGCGCCGCGGATGAAAGCCGGATCGCGAGTCAGGTAAGGCACCGATTGTTGATGTTGCCCTATTACGGGGTCTTCGACGATCTCGCCTTTCGAGTCGACGGCAGCACAGTGACGCTACTCGGCGCCGTAACGCGACCCACGCTTAAAGACGATGCCGAGCGAGCAGTTAAGCGCATTGAGGGCGTCACTAAAGTCATCAACCAAATCGAAGTGCTACCGCTTTCGCCCAATGACGACCAAATCAGATTGGCGGAGTACCGGGCAATCTATGGCGATCCGGCGCTATCAACGCGGTATGGATACCGCGCGCTACCCTCCATTCACATCATTGTGAAGAATGGACATGTGACGCTGGAAGGCGTGGTGGCGAATAAGGCGGATAGAGACCTCGTGGGTATTCGGGCGAACAGCGTGCCTGGGGTGTTCTCGGTGACCAACGATCTGCAAGTCGAGAACGGCTAACATGGTGGTCTAAACTGATTTGCTCGAGGCCTGGGAGGCCAGGCCGAAAAACATTAGGTCTCCCCCGCAGTTGATTCGATGCAGTGCTTGCGGCGCCACCAACCGAGTGCCCCAGGAAAAATTCGAACAGGGACTCCGACCCGTGTGCGGGCAGTGCAAAACACCGCTGCCCGCTCGCAGCCGTCCCATCAACGTCACGGACGCCACCTTTTCGACTGACGTAGAGCAATCGCCGTTGCCAGTGATTCTTGATATGTGGGCGCCTTGGTGCCATCCCTGCCGGATCATTGCTCCGACGATCCAGGAATTGGCTGTCGAACTCGCCGGCCGTTTGCGGTTGCGAAGCTCAACGTGGATGAGAATCCAGTCACCGCGGGACGCTTCCGCATACAAAGCATTCCGGCGTTGCTGGTGTTTCGCGGAAGTCGAGAGGTTGACCGCATCATCGGCGTGCAACCTAAGGCTGAGATTGCCAGACGGTTGGAACGATTGATCTGAATGCCGGTGGAGTGGCGCGATGAAGTTGAAAGAGTGACGGTTGATGACATATCTAACGCTGGGCGTGGGGTGAGGCAAAGCTGAGCCCACGTGTGGGCCGGCGGGACCCACTTAGAACGGCCGACCGCCCGTCAAGCGTGAGGCCAGCCGTTCCTTCCAGGCTCGCAATTAGATTCACGGGCGTTGCATCAGCGGCGGCGTTTCTCTTTCTGACCCTTAGCTCTTGAAGCGCTGCCTGTCCCTTTGCTCGTTGCGGAGTCGGGATTCGCCGCCGACGTTGAACTGGTCAGGGCCGTGGAATAACTCGGGTTCTCGGGCTCCCGCGAGACAATCAGCGTCAGGTCCACCTGATCGCCGGAAGGCTTAATGGCCAGGATCGCGGTCTGCTTCATTTCCTGATTGCCCGCCGCGTCGAAAGACGTGTCCTGCGTCCTAATATTATCCGCCATCTCGTTCCGCATGGAAAGCACGTTCTGGTTGGTTCGCTTGGCCAATTCGACTGCCCTGTCGTGCGGGTAAACGAATTCCCACCCAGTATTTTCGCCCGGATAGAACCAAGCCTTGATCGCTTCCGGGGTATTAGACGGCCGTTCTTCGAACCTGATCAGCGGCTTGTCTGCCGGCATCACTCGATAGTCCGGTACGGCCAAGAGCGTGGCCAGTAGTTGCTTTTCATCCTTGTCATAGATCTGGACGATATTCCGGTTCGACGGGGAGTCGAGGAGCTTAAAAACGTAGGTGCCCGGCAGTAGAACTTTTCCAGGAATTTCCACCGGAGCGTTAATTGTTACGATCGTTTTCTTGTCCCAGGCATCCGCGCGGGCCATGGGGGCAATCCCGAACGCGATGACGCCCGTGCACACGATCGCGGCCGCTGCACCGCGGGCGCGAGTCCATCTGGAGCTATGGCTTCTAAATAGGCTGCGTGACATTGCGATGTTCCTTTCTTAGTCGGAGCCTGTCCTTGGCCCGGCGTTGGCCTGAGTGCAATTACCGCGCCACACGAGTGTCCTAATGACTACTGGCGGTATCCTTCATTTACCGCGCGTGAAGCGACCTTGGCGGCTTTGCTGTGGCGCATCCGTCGACTGTTTGTGCCGTTCGTCTACCCATAGAGTTCATGTGAGTGCCGAGTCCATCGGACGTGGCCATCGCACTTCGTGCCGCCAGTGGCATGCGATCTGCTACACACGAAGATGAAGTTACCCAACCGTCACAATAGGAGGCGCCGTCAGCGATGTGTATCGACACTTTATCCAGTGCTAGGTTTTCCCGCTCAATAACGATCCTGTTGAGGGGCAGTGTGCTGCTACTCGCCACATGCCTGATAAGAATGCCGACGTCCGCGCAGTTTCCGGCGCTGAGCCCGCCCCAGTTGGACCAATTGGTAGCGCGCATTGCCTTGTACCCTGACCCTCTGTTGGCTCAGGTCTTAGCGGCCTCGACTTATTGGACCCAGATCCCAGAGGCTGCAACATGGGCCGGGCAGCACAGCTATATGACTGGCGACCAGCTGGCGCGCGCCATGCAACAAGACCATTTGCAATGGGATCCGAGTGTGCTTGCGCTCCTGCCGTTTCCCACTGTGCTCGAAATGATGGCTAGCGATCCCGTGTGGTTAGAGCAACTCGGGAATGCGGTTCTCACGCAGCGCGGAGACGTGATGGACGCGGTGCAGCGAATGCGGCGAAGGGCTGCGGACTTCGGCTATCTGCAATCCAATGCTTATATGAACGTGGCTTCGAATGGGGGGTATATCGAAATCTTGCCGACTAACCCCGGAGTGATCTATGTGCCTACGTACGATCCCGTGGTGGTATTTTCCCGGCCGGCGCACGGCATCGAAATCGGCGGGGCGATTCGATTCGGGCCGGCGATCACGATTGGCGCCGTCTTCGCCCCCTTCGGCTGGGCTCGTCCAGCGTTTCTGTGGCCCTCTCATACCATTGTCATCGATCGACCCTGGGAAAGAGTATGGGCAAATCGCGAGGTGTACGCTCATCCATATGGCCGGCGATGGGTCCGGCCAGCCGGCCCTCGCGTGGAGCATCGCGAGTTGAGGCGGCGGTAATCGCCGCGGGAAAGGACGCTATCATGAAAAACAACCATGCACGCTTCTTGCTTTTTGTTTTAGCAGGTACTTTTATCGCCTTCGCTGCCAAGGTCACCACGGACTATAACCACGCTACGGACTTCTCGCAATACAAGACCTATTCGTGGCTGAGCGTGGAAGCGGGGAATCCGCTTTGGACGGATCGGATCAAAGCAGCCGTGGACGCCCAGCTTGACGCCAAGGGCTGGATGAAGGTAGCCGTGGGCGGCGACACCGCAGTAGCGGCCTTCGGCTCCACTCACAACCAGCCCCGACTGGAAACGTTCTACGACGGCTTTGGCGGCGGTTGGTTTTGGCGAGGATTCGGCAACGGGATTGCCATCACTACCGTCGACAGTACCCCGATCGGTACTCTGGTGGTGGACTTGTTTGATGCTCCCACCAAGAAACTGATCTGGCGTGGCATCGCCACCGATGCGTTATCGGACAAACCGGAGAAGAACGAAAAGAAGCTGGAAAAGGCAGTGAGTGAGATGTTTCACCACTTTCCGCCAAAGTCTAAGGATTAGGCTGTGTGCGGATTCACGAGCCGCCTCACCACTGCTGAATCGACGATTGGAAGGAGCCACGCCGATGTCGCCAACGGGTACTCACATGCAACGGTTAAGCGCCTTCGCCTTGGCGGCGATGCTGTTGTCCGGTTCCATGGCTTGGGGCCAGGTTAGGTACGGTCAGAACGCCAGGCCGAGGGCCGTACTCTCAGCCGAAGCGCAACTCCACATCCCTAACCGGTTGGCGACACCCCTGTTCCAAGGCGAGCAAGGCAAACAGAGGACGGAAATCCACTACGACCCGGCAACCGGTCTGGTCACCATCAAGCTTCTTGTTCAGGATAAAAATGGGTACTTCATTCCAAATATCCGGCGCGGTAACTTTGTGGTCTATGAGGACGGCGTCCGACAAAATACTGCCACGGTTGACATCGAGCATGCCGCCGTTTCCCTGGGGTTACTCCTGGAATACGGAGGCCGGTATCCGGGGTTAAACCGGGATCTCGTTTTGGAAGTCTCCAGGGCCGGCCATCAGATGATGGATATCCTCGGACGAGAAGATCGGATCGCGGCCTGGGCATACGGAGACACGGTGAAGCAACTTGCCGACTTCTCCCAGAGCAAGGAAACACTGGATCGTACGATCTCCAGCCTCAAGGCGCCCGAGGTGTCGGAAACCAACCTTTACGACGCGCTAATCTTTGCATTGGACCGAATACGGCCAGTGATCGGCCGTAAGGCGATCATTCTGATTTCTTCGGGTGTGGATACCTTCAGCCAGGCTTCCTATGAAAGCGCGTTAGATGCTGCCAGGGACGGTGATACGCCGATCTACATCATCAACCTCGGCCCGGTCTTGCGTGAATTGGCCGAGTTGCATGGCACAGCAGGTTCCCTCGCCCGGATCGACTGGAAGGACGTTGAACACAAGCTGCTGGAGATAGCCAAGGTTTCCGGAGGCCGACTCTACTCACCGGGAAACACGATCGATCTATCGGCCACATATGACGACATCATGGAGAACCTGAAGGTTCGCTATGTCATTACGTACAAGTCGTCTAACCGGGCAACCTCAATCGCAGCGCGCACGGTGCGGGTTGAACTGGTGGACCCGAAGGACGGTAAGCCCTTGCAGATTGTGGACGCGAGCGGCCGGCCCATCCGCGCCAACGTGATCGTTCAAGGCACTTATTCACCGGGCGGGAAGGCGCAGCCCAGAACTCAATAGAAGCGGCCCACTGCCGGATGCAAATGGAAACCTCAGCCCAGGCAAAGCGCTTTGGTGCGCTCCGGTCGAGGCTGATCGTCGTCCTTTCCGCCCTTGGACCCGGTTTCATCACGGCCAATGCCGATAACGACGTCGGCAGCATTTTGACGTACTCTCAGGCGGGAGCGGCCTTTGGATACAGCCTTCTGTGGACGCTCGTGCCGATCACGCTGGCGCTCATCGTCATCCAGGAGATGGCGGCGCGGCTCGGTGTGAGAACCGGAAAGGGTTTTGCCAGATTGATCCGCGAGCAGACCGGTCTGCGGAGCGCCTGGTTGGTTGTGTTGTGCTTGAGCCTGGGGAATTTCGGCAACCTCGTGGCTGAGTTTGCCGGACTCGCGTCAGGAATGGAAATGTTAGGGTTGAGCCGGTATCTGGCTGTGCCGCTGGGAGCCGCGCTACTGATGTGGGTGATCCTTCGTGGGGGCCGCAACCGGGTGGAACGCATTTTGTTCTTACTCTCAATGGCTTACTTCGCCTATCCGGTTGCTGCCGTCTTGGCTCACCCCGACTGGAGTGCGGCCGTACATGACACATTCATCCCCAGGATCGCGAAAACCTCGGATTATTTGTTCATGATTCTCGCTCTGACCGGAAGTACGGTCAGCCCATGGATGCAATCGTATCTCCAGTCTGCAGTTGTGGAAAGCGGCATTCCGGAACAGCGGTACGAACTGACGAAATGGGATACGATTTTAGGTTGCGTCACGAGCAGCGTGGTGGGCTTCTTCGTAATCACGGTATGCGCTGCCACGCTCCACCGGGCAGGCGGCCACGGAGAGCTCACCAGTGTGGCCCAGGCCGCAGCCGGTTTGCGGCCCGTAGCGGGCCGCGCAGCGTTCGTTCTATTCGCAGCTGGCCTGGTCAACGCCGCATTGTTATCGGCCGCGCTGTTGCCGGTCTCGGTTGCCTTTGATCTCTGCGAGGTGCTGGGCCGCGCATCGGGCCTGACCAAGCGGCTTGCCGAGGCGCCACTCTTCTACATCCTATGTATATGCTTCTTAGCGGGTGGGGCCGCACTGGTTCTGATTCCAGGTTTGCCTCTGCTAAAGGTCATTTTATTGTCCCAGATCGCCAACGGGATCCTACTCCCGGTGCAGCTCTGCTTCATGCTTGTGCTGGTGAACAGCCCGGAATTGATGGGTGACCTTCGAAACTCGCGGTTTCAGAATGCGGCCGCCTATTCCAGTGCGATCGTCTTAGTGGGTTTGACTGGGGCTTGGTTCTGGACTACGCTTCGCCCGTGACTCTGCGTGGATTGCAAAAGAGCGCACGGTCTGGCCTCTGGAAAGGGGCGTGTCCGCCAGACCGTACGCCGCCGGCACGAAAATGTTTTCTACGGAGTGATTGAAATGTAATTCTCAACCTTTGTAGTTCCAGGCGCCGACCAAGCCGCCCGTTCGGTCTCGCTCTTCTCAGCCCAGGAGCGCACGCTGCCATAAAGCCTCACCACCCCGCCATCGGCCTCGACCGTAATCCGGCGGGCATCCAGCTCAGCACTGCGCCTCAGGGCTTCTTCGATCTTGCTCTTGATTTCAGAAGAAGAAACTCTCGGCTTTACCTCGATATTGTTAGTGACGCCGATCACCCCCTTCAGCCTCTTGACGGCCGACTCGGCAAGGGTCTTCTGATATTGCCAGTCCACGCTCCCCTCAAGTGTCAGCCAACCGTTCTTGACGGTCACCTTGATCCGATCATTAGGGATGCTGATGTGGCTCTCTAACTCGTGGACAGCGTCCCTGGCGATCTCGGGGTCTGTTCGCGTCGACATCAGTTTCACCTCGATGTCGTTGGCGATTCCCTTCACCCCATAGACGCGCTTTACCGCTTTCTCGGCTGCATCTTTCTCCCAATAGCTGGAAACATAACCGGAAAGCGTCACAACGCCGTCCTTTACCGCTACGGCGACATCGCTTGACGTGATTTTGGGGTCCCATTTCAGCTCAGACAGAACGTCCTCGCGGATCGCCTGATCTGTTCTTGCTGGTGCTTGACTCATCGTTGCCATCGTATTTCCCGTCCTTTTTTCCTTGTTCTTTGCCGACCAGATGATCACCCTGCAACCGGCTTCCTATGCAGATAAGCTGCCATCCGCGTCGCTTCAGCGATTTGCGGTTTTCTCGTGCGACGGAAGGGGCCGCTACCGCTCGGGCTGCGTCAGCTTCGACGCCGTTATCGAGCATTGGTCATTACCCGTCTACGGTTAGACTCTTGTCCGTCTATTTCATGCACGCACGGTTTGCCTGGAACATCGAGACTGTCTGGCATGGAAACTGCACTTGGCTTGGAGACCACCATGACCGCCCTGCAGGCCCTATCCAACGAAATCGTCACTTTTGGTGACTTGAGGCCGCTGACGGCCGCGACCAGCCCTTGTATTACGATGGTCGTCCCCCTACCCAACCCGGCCGTAGTCGAGGTCCAGCTCAAGAATGCAGTTCGCGCCGTTCAAGATAAGCTGGCAGAGCGCGGAATCGACAAGACTTCCAGCGCGACCCTGATCGGGCCCATCAACGATCTCGCGACGACTGCGGAGGCTGCCGGAATTTGGGCACACGCGCTCATCCTGCTCCGTTCGCCCGAACTGTTCCGCTGCTACCTGCTGCATGGGCGTTTCCAAGAAATGGTAACGGTTGAGGAGCGATTCCAGGTTCGGCCTCTGCTCGCAACGTTGTCCCGAGAGCAGCGATTTCATCTATTGGGCTTGAGCCGGCGCCATGTGCGCCTTTTGCACTGCACCCATCATCGCGCCGAGGAAGCCGTCATCCGTGGGATCATTCCGCAGAACATGGATGTCTGGCTAAACACTCGAATGCCGGATCATGTCCTGGACAACAGGTCGGCCGCGGGTCCGTCGGTGGGGGCGATGAAGGGCGTGGTGTTCGGCACCAGCACGGACCGCGATCGCGACGACCAGTACCTGGCGCACTATTTCAAAGAGATCGACAAAGGCGTCAATACCGTGTTGCGCGACCACACGGCGCCTCTTGTCTTAGCGGGTGTGGAGTACGAGCTGGCAATCTATCGGCGGGTGAACACCTATAGGCCGTTGCTGGAGAAGGCGGTCAAGGGCTCGCCCGACGGCCTGCCGAGCCGGACCCTGCATGAACGCGCCATGGAGATCGTGATGCAAACGTTCTCCGAACCGTTGCAGAAGTCTCTGGCCGACTTTCAAAAGTATAGGGATACCATGCGCGTCTCAACCGATGCGCGCGCCGTTATCAAGGCCGCTTGGCAGAGCCGGGTTTCGGAACTTTTCATCTCTGAAGAGGCCGAGCAACGCGGAATCTGGAATGAACAGACGCAGGATATCGAGTCCAGCGACCGCGGCGAGGACCTGCTGAACGCAGCGGCGTTGCGGACGGTGCGGCAGGGCGGCCGGGCGTTCGTGCTGAATGCATCGGGGATGCCGGTGCCCGCCGAGGTCGCGGCGGTCCTGCGTTTCTGAAGAGACGGGGCGCGGACGCGACGCCCGTAGACGCCGGCTAGCCAGAAGTCGGGGTCTGCTCGATCTGCCCTCCGTTATGTGGATGCAGCGGAATACGCACTTTTACAGTCGTGCCCTTGCCATGTACACTACTCAAAATGAGTTGGCCGCCGAGCAGTAGCGCGCGCTCCCGCATCCCGAGAATTCCCAGCGACCCGCCCGCGGAAAGTTTCTCTTCGGCTACCCCTATGCCGTTGTCGTGAACTTCCAGCACTAAATAGCTGTCCTCCCTCGCCAATCGCAAGTCCACCTGGGAAGCATTCGCATGTCGCGCAACATTGGTCAACGTCTCCTGAAGAATACGGAAAACCGCGGTGGCACGTTCGGAATCAATAGTCAGAGCATCCGTTGGCAGGTCGAGCCTGCACTTAGTTCCTGTACGAGCCTCAAATTCCTCTACCGCCCATTCGACGGCAGCGACCAGGCCCAAATGGTCCAATATCCCTGGCCGTAGTTCCGTGGAGATTCTGCGCACTGTCTCGATGGTCTCGTCGACCAGCTTCATTAGGGATTCTGCTCGCCGCGAGGGCCTCTGCTCTTCCGGCAACGCCATCATCAACGAACTCAACCCGATCTTGATTGCAGTTAAGGCCTGACCCAACTCATCATGGATCTCGCGTGCCATCTTTTTTCGCTCCTCTTCCCTGATACTCTGCAGACGACCGGCAAGCGCCCGAAGCTGGTCGAATGACTGCTGCAGACGATCGACCATCGAAGTTAGGACGGCAATCCCGAGCACCATCAGAGGCACGAGGACCATTCCAGCAACTCCAAGAGTGGTTATGCTCACCGCGTGGTAGAGGTCTGGAAAAGTCCCAGACGGCGTAAAAGTAGCCGCGGCCATTGCGGTATAGTGCATACCGGCAATGGCCGCTCCCATCAAGATGGCGGCAGCCACTTTCCGCAGCCTGCGACCAGAAGCGTCGTTCTTATAGAAGAACACGAGCCGCAGCGTGAGTAGAGAACCCGCGACCGCCACGACCACCGACAGGATCACTAGTCCAGGCGAATAGTGACACATTGCCGGCAGCCGCATCGAATCCATGGAAATATAGTGGAGCGCCACAATACCGCCGCCCATCAAGATTCCGCCGAACAGGGTCGGGAGCGAGCCCATATACCTCCGGCTAACGACAAACAACGCCGCGGCATAAGAGAAGATGGCAGGTAACAGGGATATCAGCGCAGTCGGCCAGTGGTACTGAACGGGAACCGGCAGACGGAACGCCAGCATCCCGATGTAGTGCATCGACCAGGTGCCAATTCCGGTCGCCGTTGCTCCGCCGACCAGCCAACAGAGGCGGGCCCAGCCCAGAGCGGAGTTTACGCGCCCAGCGAGGTCGAATGCCGCGTAGGAAGCAGCCACGGCGATCAGGACTGACCACGCAACTAACCAGTAGTCATAAGACCCGGCTAGAATTCCGTTCGAGGAGTTCATGTCTCACTCCTGGCGGTGACTATCAGCGCATTTGTGGCCGTGCCGTGCAGTCAACCGCGGTCTGCGGCTCGTCTCAGCACAATCCTATCTCATTTGTTGGGAACGCAGCCCCAAGCTTGCAGGAACGCCGCACTATTGCTGGCGGGGGCGCCCCCGCCGGGTCACCAGCGCGCGCTGAATCGCAGGGATGAGATCTAACGCAGCCTGCGCTTTTACGACATACGCGTCAGCTCCGCTCGCAAGCGCTTGTTCCCTGTATGTCGACTCATGGTGAGTTGTCAGAACGACGATGGCGGCCGATGGCAAACGCTCTCGAAGCAGCGGTAAGGATTGAAGACCACTGCCTCGCGGCATCGAAACATCCAGGACGACTACGTCCGGCCCAAGCTGGGTGGCTTCCGCCAGTACGGTCGCTCCGTCGAGGACTTCCCCGACCACGTCGAACTCCCCGGCTAGAAGCGCCCTTACGCTCTCGAGAATTCCCGGGTGATCGTCAGCCAATAATACCCGTGGACGCTTCATGCCAGCAGAACTTGAATGGCGTGCAGCAGTTCCTTATCAGGGAACGGTTTCCCAAACACTACGGCAATTCCCTGTTTCAGTGCTCGTTCCCGCACTTCATGATCACGTGCGCTTATAAGAATTATTGGGATCGCGTGGTTCGTATCGACGAGCCGGCGGTGAAGTTCTAAGGCGCCTAGCCCTGGCATTCGAAAATCAACGATGAGACAACCTATATCGTGCGCGTGGCCGGAGGTTAGAAATGATTCGGCGGACTCGAAGAGGACGCACTTATACCCGGCCGACCGGATGAGGCTGCTAATCGACTCGCGCACGCCTGGGTCATCGTCCACAATGCCAATAAACGGAACTGGTCCCTTGCCGCTCATGCGGGGCCGCGCCTCCAACTCAATCATGCTGTCTTGGGGAGGAAGGTACTATCGGCGCAAGTGGGATATTTGCGTAGATTATCCAGACACAGCTTGTCGTAGTTAGTACTACAGGAGTTCAGGCGCCAAGCGGTTCGATCTGATTCCAGGCTTGACGGAACCATCACTCGAAATCGTCGGGGTCTTGCTGTGAAGACTTCAGAGCCGATCGAATGGCGCTCAGTAATGCTACATCGCTGAAGGGCTTCCCCGAGATTGTGCGGGCGCTTTGTTTGAGGGCACTGGTCTGTGCATCCTCGTCTATCGTTACGATCGGGATTCTGATCGGCTCCCCGCGGTGTCCGAGTACCCGGGGCCGCATCTTCTCTCCAACAGAAAATCCTAGGTCATTCAGAAGCAGCTTGAAATTGACGATCAGACAGTTCGTCTGACGCAGGCCTGGTGAGTTCAGAAAGTTGTCCAGGGATTCGAACACGGTGGCCTGATATCCGGCAGATCGAACGAGGCTACTGATGGACTGACGCAGATCTTCGCTGTCGTCTACTATGGCGATAATTGGAGCTGACTTTTTCATTCTTCATGATGCGTTTCCACTTCCAGTAACCGGTCGGGACAATGTGCTCTGGCCGGCGCCCTGCGATGATGGGCGCCTCGGGATGCATATAACTCAATCATGCGGCTTTCAGTAAGACGACACTATCGGCCGAAATAGGATATTGGCGTAGATCAACTAACGCAGCTTGTCGTGGTTAGCTCTACTAGAGCCGATGCTCCCGGCGAGCCCGATTCAGTCAACAAGGTGATTGCGCAAAGCGTAGCGCATGAGTTCGGCTGTCGTTGCCATATTCATTTTTTCCAGGATACGGGCGCGATACGTGCTAACAGTCGTTACGCTCAAATGGAGTTCCTCGGCGATCTGGCTCACCGTTTTCCCGGAACCAATCATCACAAGGATTTCAAATTCCCTAGCGGATAACCTTTCGTGGATCGGCCGATTCGCTTGTTCGTCTAAATCCAGCACGAGTTTTTCGGCAAGCTCCGGGCTCACGTACCGGCCACCGGCGAGCACCTTGCGTATCGCCTTGATCAGTTCTTCGGGAGCGCTCTCTTTCCTCAGATATCCAACCGCGCCTGCTTTAAGCACTCGCTTGCCAAACTGATCGTCGGGATGCATGCTGAGAACCAGGACCGGCAGCCTGGGTCGTAGCATTTTCAGATCACCCAGAACATCAAGACCGCTTCGCCCCGGCATCGAGATGTCCAGAATCAACAGATCCCACGCATGCTCCCGGACTTGGGCAAGAACCTGTTCCGCATTTTCAGCCTCACCACATTCCACGCTCTCCAGTTGGCGCACCAGGATTTCCTTCAACCCCCCGCGCAAGATGGCATGATCGTCGGCAAGTAGCACCTTGATCATATGGCCTGCTTCCCATGAGGAGAGGCCGACATAGGAATGCGCTCCGAAGCGCAATATGCCTTTGCCTCACGTTGCGCTTTTTCATCTTGCTCTCGAAGTCTAAATGAGCCCACGACCGTTATCCTTGTCCGAACTGGGGAGGCCAAATGCGTACGGATGACGCCCATTAGTATTTTAGCTGAGCCGGCGCATTGCAAAATCTCCCTGTCACCGGACCTTCGGTTGCTGCAGTTTCGGTGCCAAGAAAATACGCCCGAAGTCTGTTTTTTGAAAGGCGCGATGGGCGCCTCCAGACCGCTACTCCGGCCGTTGAAGGTCGGGTGTGTTCGACACGTGGTGTCTAACCATCGACGTTTCGGGCCTGCCTGGGCGGACACACCGCTCGGTCCCGTGTCGGTCTGGCCACAGAGCTTGAGAGCAGTGGTCAATATCCTTCTCACCTCGCGCTATCCGATGTGGGTAGGCTAGGGGAGAGAAGTTCACGTTCCTATACAACGATTCATGCACCTTCTCGTGCAACACCATCGCTGATGACGCAGGGCGCGTCACCGGCTTGCTCTGTGCGGTTACCGAGGAGACCGGACGGCTAACCACACGCTACAATGCTATTGAAACCAGCCGAAACCGCCAACTCTGGCGGTTTTTGACTGTAACTTATTGATGTCATATACGGAGAACCGCCAGCGACTGGCGGTTTTTCTTTTTGGAGGACAACTATGGAAAACGACGGGATGGAAAGCGCAGTCGATTGGTGATCTTGGGATCGGGCATTTGACCGATATCTGATCTCATTGACTAGTGTCATAGTTGGAGATTGGTATGAAGGGGTAGTACCGGCCGAGCGAGAAGGATATAATTGGCGAGAGCACGAAGTTACAGAACCTTATGGGGCAGGCTGCGATTGTCGGACCTACCAACTCAACGGTGCTCGTCCTGAGCGAGACAGGCACCGGCAAAGGCCGTATTGCCTCGATGCTCCACAACCTGAGCCCGAGGCGAGACCATACTTTCGTCAAAGTGAACTGCGCCGCGATTCCGCTCGGGCTCCTGGAAAGCGAGCTATTCGGCCACGAGCGAGGCGCCTTCACCGGCGCCATCGCTCGACGCATCGGTCGCTTCGAACTGGCGAGCAAAGGCACCCTTTTCCTGGACGAAATCGGCGATATTCCTCCGGAGCTGGAGCCCAAGTTGCTGCGCGTGCTGCAGGAGCACGAATTCGAGCGGCTGGGCAGTACGCACACCAATGAGGGAAATACTTGCGAAGTTTGTTCTTTTGAAATGAGCGACAGGCGCCTGCAGACGCTACTCCGGCCGGATGAGGGTGTGGTCTGTTCGACGCGCGGCGTCTACCCATTGATATTTCGGCCTGCCTGGGCGCGAACTGGCGGCGCGGATCGGTGCTGCTGTAGGGTGGATTAGGCCAGCATGGATCGCGCAACGCGCGAGCGAGAACTTTTCATCGAGTAGATAGCCGAGCTCACGCCCGTGGTTATCAGTGTTTTCGATCTTGTGACCGGGCGCGACATCTATATCACCCGCGACGTCGCGATCATGAGCGGCTACACGCACGACGAACTGGCCCAAATGAAAGATCCGGTCTCCGCCCTGTGGCACCCGGACGACAGCCCCCTCTATGGAGACCATGTAGCTCGATGGAAGACAATGGCGGACGGCGAGATCTTTGAGTTTCAATTCAGGATACGCCACCGCGACGGCCGATGGCGTTGGTTGGCGACTCGCGTCATGCCCTTTTTGCGAAGTGAAGAGGGCGATGTGCGGCAGGTGGTCGCGGCAACGCTCGACGTTACCGCGTGGAAGCAGACAGAAGAAGCATTAGCGGCCAGTGAGGAACGCTTCCGGCGATACTTCGAGCTTGGCTTGATCGGGATGGCGATCACGTCGCCCGAGAAAGGCTGTATCGAAGTCAACGATGAGACTTGCAAGATCTTAGGTTACGAGCGGAGCGAGCTGTTAAAGAAGACATGGGCGGAGTTAACGCATCCCGACGACTTGGCCGCAGAGACCGCTAACTTCGAGCGTGTAATGAGGGGGCAGATCGACGGCTATTCCATAGATAAACGATGGATCCGCAAAGACGGAGAGGTGATTTACACCACGATATCCGTGAAATGCCTGCGCCGCGAGGACGGCGCCGTCGATTGCTTCGTCGCATTGTTGCAAGATATCACTGGGCGGAAACGGGCCGAGGAGGCTTTAGCGAGGTCCCGCGCTGACCTGGAGCGACGCGTCGCCGAGCGGACCGCGCAACTCATGGCGGTCAACGAGGACCTGAGAGACGAAATCAACGAGCGCAAGGGGGCACAAGAAAAGCTGCGACGCAGTGAGGCTTACCTGGCTGAAGCGCAAAGAATCAGCCACATGGGTAGCTGGGCAAGGAATGCCTCCTCTGGAGAAGTCTTCTGGTCGTTGGAAGTTTTCCGGATATTAGGCCTCGATCCGGAGGCCTTCGATCCCTCGATCGACACGCTGCGACAGTTGGTTCACCCGGAGGACTTGCCCTTCGTAGAGCAGAATTTCCTCAAGGCGATGTCGGAGGAGAGCGATTTCGAGGAGGATTTTCGAATCGTTGTCCCAAGCGGATCGATACGGCACGTGCACAATATCGGCCATCCCGTAATGAACGAGTCCGGGGAACTGGTTGAGTTTGTCGGCTCGCTCATGGACGTGACCGAGCGCAAGCAGAGCGAAGCCGCTGTACTCCGTTATCAGCAGGAGCATCATTCGTTGACGGCCAAGCTCATTGCAGCCCAAGAGCTGGGAAGCAAATACCTGGCCCGCGAGCTCCACGATGATTTCAGCCAAAAACTGGCGGTGTTGGGAATGGAGCTCGCAGTTCTCGCAAACCAGGCGCCCTCCGAGGAGTTTGGTAGCCAGCTGCTGAAGTTTACCGCGCAAATCGGCACTTTGGCGAAGGACATCCATCGGATCTCCCGTCAGCTCCACCCTGCGATCCTGGACGATCTCGGGCTGGCAGCGGCGCTCAAGAATGAATGTGTCGCCTTCTCCGAGCAGCATGCCATTCCCACCGAATTCGATCCCGACGACATACCTCGGGCTATTCCCGATGATATTTCGCTGTGCCTGTACCGGGTTGCCCAGGAATGCCTGCGAAACGTGTTCAAACACGCCAGAGCGACCAAAGCCCGGGTGGCTTTGGACGGCGGCCATAATGAGATCACAATGGAAATAACCGATCTTGGCGACGGGTTCGATCTCGAAGCGATCAAAGGAGGGGGAGGACTCGGCTTGATCAGCATGGAGGAACGCGTGCGGCTGGTGAACGGCACGTTTTCCATCCGGTCGCAACCCGGAAAGGGGACAATTGTGAAAGTTCTCGTTCCGTTGCGCCAGGAGGAATCATGAAACGCACGACTGTGTTGTTGGCCGATGACCACGCGATCGTCGTCGAAGGCTTGCGTCGTGTCTTGGAGCCTGAGTTCGACGTGGTAGGCACAGTGGCTGATGGACATGCGCTGGTGGAGTCCGCCGAGACGCTTGGGCCCGACGTTATCGTAGTGGATGTTTCCATGCCTCTTCTCAACGGGATAGAGGCCACTCGTCAGATTCGGGCGACCAACCAGCAAACCAAAATCGTTTTCCTGAGCATGCATCCCGATGTGGTCTACGTATCGGAAGCGCTTCAGGCCGGCGGGTCGGCTTACGTTCTGAAAAATTCGGCCGGAACCGAGATTGTAACGGCCATTCGAGAAGCGCTCCAAGGCGGAACATTCGTCACGCCCGCGATCGATAAAGCCACATTGGAAGCTCAAATGAGACGCGACCTACGTTCACCCGGCAGGTCGGCCCTATCCCCACGCCAAACGGAAGTGTTGCAGATGATTACCGAGGGGCGGAGCACCAAGGAAATCGCTGAGATCTTACAGATATCCCCGAGGACTGTCGAATTCCATAGATACCATGCTATGGAGTCACTCGGTCTCCACACCATTGCCGAGTTGGTCCAATACGCGATCAAACATCAAATCGTTTCTCCGTTAACGGATTTTTAACTTGTTCCCAAGAGCACGTAATTTTTCGAGCTACTCACATAGTTTTTCGAGCTAGTCACGTAGTTTTGCGAGCTAGTACGGCTAGTGCGTCTTCGCTAGGATACGTTCATCCCGCGGCGAAGATATCTGAAATGCGCGAATTCTTAATGAAACTGTTTTCCTCCGATTTGATGGGGCACGGTTATTGCTATCTGTGGAAACCAGAAATTGTTTGGCTACATGCAATCTCGGATAGCACCATTACGTTGTCTTACTATCTGATCCCCCTGGCGCTGGTCTATTTTGTCCGAAAGCGGCCCGACCTGCCCTTTCACTGGATGTTCCTGATGTTCGGTATCTTCATTTTCGGCTGCGGAACCACGCATCTGATGGAGGTCTGGACCCTCTGGCACGGCACCTATCGGCTGGCCGGGGTCATCAAGGCCATTACCGCGGTTTCATCCGTAGCCACGGCGGCATTGTTGATACCCCTCGTGCCGAGAGCTGTCGCTCTGCCGAGCCCGGCCCAACTGCGCGCCGCCAACCAGGAGCTCGAAAGGGAGATTCAGGAGCGGCGCCGCGTGGAGCAGGCGCTCCACAAGGCTTACGACGAAGTGGAAAACATCGTCCGGGCGCGCACTGCCGAACTTGCCGGAACCAACGAGCAGTTGCAAGCGGAGATCGTGGAGC
>Ga0207090_1098_pt1 | contig 21065 bp, 14 predicted proteins | sample Alteio_BWMinHeat_50_FD_153565 | JGI IMG/M metagenome (GOLD analysis project Ga0207090, IMG submission 153565) | Enriched cells from forest soil in Barre Woods Harvard Forest LTER site, Petersham, Massachusetts, United States -... | ecosystem: Environmental > Terrestrial > Soil > Temperate forest >...
TCCGTTGAGCCGCCAGACCGCAAGCGCGCTCAAGATTGCGATTCCTGCCAGAATCTGACGCTCGGTCGACGGGTCGAAGGGGTCGGCCGCCACCTTCAGCCTCATTCGCAGCCGCATCACGCGCGAGCTCTCGTACTGCCGGTAATATTCCGCTTCCAGTGCGTCATGCGCCGCAACCGCATCCCCGTTATCGTCGAGGCCGATCGGCAATGGGTCTGGCTGGGCCGTCAGCGCGCCGGCCGGATCGGCCAGCCAGTTCGCCGCCTTCATCGCAAGGCTGCGGCCCTGGTCAGGAGGCCAGCCGAGAATCAGCAGTATTGCAACGATCCAGATGACCCACCATTGAGCCGTGTTCGGTTGCCACACAGGCGCCTCCCGGTTTCGCGGCCCGAAATGTTAGCAGATCACAGGTACGCGAGGAGTGGCGTGAGCGTGAGGGGACTGAGAAGGGTCGAGATAAAAACGGCGTTCGTGACAAACGCCGGCGCAACGTCGAATTCAAGAGCGAGAATCGTTGTGATGACGGCGACGGGCATCGATGCAAGGACGACGCCGGCCTGCCGTGCGGTACCCCACAGGCCCAGCAGCCAGGCAAGGCCAAGCGCAACCAGTGGCGCGGCCAGCAGGGAGAGCGCAACCGCCAGCGCCACGGTGGAGGGGCGTTCCGGAATGCTGGCGCCTTCGAGTTGCATGCCGAGGACGAGGATCATCATCGGCAGAGCGGCATCGCTGAGAAGGCCGATCGGACGCATTAGCGTGGCCGGCACGGAGATTCCGGTTGCCAGAACCGTCAATGCCGCGGCAACGCCGTAAATCGCAGGTATTTTTGTTATCCCCAGGATTGCGCGGCCGGCGGTTCGCCTTCCTGCGGCCGCAAGGAATACGCCGACGGTATACGTCAGCATCGAGCTCGTTACGAAATAGACTGTTGCCTGGGACAGCGCTTCGTTGCCAAACGCGAACATAACGACTGGTAATCCGTAATTTCCGCCATTCGAAAACATCACCACGAGAAGAAACGCGCTAAGCTCGGCGCGGCTGAGGTTTAACGGAATGGCAGCAATGCGCGCAAGCAGTCCCATCGCGCAGGTTACGAGCACTGCCATCAGCGCCATGCGCCCAGCCTGCGGGCCGGTCATTTTCGATGTCACGAGCATCTTGAAGGCAAGGCATGGCGTGAGCGCGTAGAACGAGACGTGCGCCAGAGTCTTCACGCTCGCCTGGAGTTTGCGCGCAAGAAGGAATCCTGCACCGGCGATGACGAAGATGGGAAGAATATCGGACGCGAAAATGGAAATAAGTACGGTCACGGGATAAGGTTGAACGATGGCACTAACCGCGACGATTTACAACCTTCGGATCGACCTCGCGGACATCGATCGCGGCATTTATGAAACGCTCGACGTCTGCATCGCGCGCCAGCCTTCGGAAACCATCGAATATATGTTCATGCGCATCATCGCCTATTGCCTGGAGTACGGCGATGGGATCGCGTTCACTCAGGGCGTCGCGTCCGGAAACGAACCGTCGGTGCTGATTCGGGACCTGACCGGCCGGGTCACCGCATGGATCGAGGTTGGCATGCCGGATGCCGACCGATTGCATCGCGGCCTGAAACTCGCCGGACGCGCGGCCGTCTACACTCATCGCGATGTGCAGAAATTGCTCGCGCAACTTTCTGCAGCGAATATCGAGCGGCTCGCGGACGTGCCTGTTTATGAATTTAATCGCGCTTTTGTCGATGAGATTGCAAGCCTCATCGGACGGCGCTCGGAGCTCTCCATCTCGATAACGGAGCGGGAGCTTTACCTCGAGATCGACGGTCGCACGTTTACGACGACGATTGTGGAAAGGCACGTGCCAGGTTAGGGGTCGGGAAGGTACACAAAAGACACAAAACAGAACACAAAAAGCACAAAAACATGGTCGCGACGCCTATTCTTTGTGCTTTTTGTGTCCTTCTTGTGCCTTTTGTGTACCTCCCCGAACCCGTTGTGCAAAGCCCCGCCTTAGAAAGGCGGAGTCAGCGTCTTCTTCATCAACTGGCCGCAGGCGCCGGAGACATCGTTCCCCCGGTTCTTTCGAATGAACGTCGCTGTGCCGTTGCGGACAAGAATGTCCTGAAACCGGAGAACGGTTACGTCCTCAGATCGCTCGAAGGGAATTTCCGCCGCGGGGTTCAAGGGAATCAGGTTCACTTTCACGCGCATGCCGCGCACGAGCTGCGACAGGGTCTCGGCATCGTCAAGAGAGTCCGTCACGCCTTTAATCATCACGCATTCGAGCATCACACGCTTCTGACGGGCGAGCGGAAGTTTGCGAAGGGCGTCCATTACCGCTTCAATCGGGTACCGCCGGTTGATCGGCATCAACGCATCTCGCGTTTTATTCGTCACACCCGTCAGCGAAATGCAGAGGTTCGGGAAAAGAGGTTCCTGCGCGAGACGTTCGATGCCAGGGATCAGGCCGGCAGTCGATACCGTTATCCGCGTCATCGGCACCTTCAGACCGCGATCGTCATGAAGGATTCCAATGGCCTGGAGGACATTGTCATAGTTGTCGAACGGCTCGCCCATCCCCATAAAGACGACGCTGAAACGGTTCGTCGTTTGACCAAGCAGAAGCTCGACCTGCGCCACGATTTCGCCGGCTGAAAGGTCGCGCGCCAGTCCGAGTTGGCCGGTGAGGCAGAACGTGCAACCCAGAGCGCAGCCAACCTGGGAGGAAATGCAGAACGTCACACGATCTTCACGCGGGATTCGAACCGACTCGACAAGTTGACCGTCGCCGAGGCGCAATAGATACCGCTCGGTTCCATCGCCTGAAGTGAACCGGTTGGTGATTACCGGCAACGCGCTTTCCACCGGTATAGCATAAACTGCATGAGCGGCTGCGAATGCAAGCGCGATAGCGCGCAGCCATAAAATAAGGATGATCTCTTTCTCACACATCAATAAGCAATATGGACGGCAGGTGCTGTTCGTCGACGCTTCGTTCCAGCTCAACCCCGGTGAAAAGGTGGGTTTGGTCGGTCCGAACGGCGCCGGCAAGACCACGCTGTTTCGAATGATCGTCGGGGAAGAATCGCCGGACGACGGCGATGTTTCCGTCCCGAAGAAGCTGACGATCGGCTATTTCCGTCAGGATGTCGAGGAGATGTCCGGGCGCTCCGTTCTGGACGAGGCGATTGCGGGCAGTGGGCGCGTGGGCGATTTCCACCATGAACTGGAGTCCCTGCAGCACGCCATGGCGGATCCATCACGTACTGACGAGATGGACAAGATCCTTGCCCGTTTCGGCGAGGTTCAGGAGGAATACGAACATCTGGGCGGCTACGCCCTCGAGAGCCAGGCGCGCGAGGTGCTCCTCGGCCTCGGTTTCGATGATGAGCGCATCGACGGCGATGTTGGAGCGTTGTCCGGCGGATGGAAGATGCGAGTCGCCATGGCGCGCGTGCTGCTCGGCCGCCCGGACGTACTGCTGATGGATGAACCGACCAATCACCTGGATATCGAATCGATCGTCTGGCTGGAAGCTTTTCTCAAATCGCTGCCAGGCGCGCTCCTCATGACCTCGCACGATCGTGAGTTCATGAACCGGATCGTCACCAAAATTGCCGAGATCGATGGCGGTGAGATCAATGTTTACTCGGGCAACTACGACTTCTACGAGCGGGAGCGCGCCATCCGCGAAACCAATCGCGAAGCGGCCTATGCGCGCCAGCAGGCCATGCTTGCGAAGGAACAACGCTTCATCGACCGGTTTGCCGCGCATGCAGCCAAGGCAGCGCAGGTTCAGAGCCGCGTGAAGGCGCTGGACAAGATCGAAAAGCTTGAGCTGCCGAAGAAACGCAAAGTCGCGAAGTTCGATTTCCGGCTGCCGCCTCGATCGGGCGATCAGGTCGTCACGCTCGAAAATGTCAGTAAGGCTTACGGCCGGCGCGTGATCTACAGTGGGCTCAATCTCAACATTCGCAGAGGCGAGCGCTGGTGCGTGATGGGAAAGAACGGCGCCGGGAAGTCGACGTTGCTCAAGATGGTTGCGGGCGCGCAGGCGCCGGATTCAGGATCGGTACGGCTCGGCGCCAGCCTGACGATGGGCTACTTCGCCCAGCAGGCCCTGGATCTGCTTGATCCTGAGCTGACGATCGAAGAGCAGCTCCAGCGCGACTTTCCACACGAGTCGATCGGTTCGTTGCGGGGCCTGGCCGGCGCGTTTCAGTTCTCCGGCAATGATGTGGACAAGAAAATCCGAGCCCTCTCCGGCGGAGAGAAGACCCGCATCGTTATGGCGCGCATGCTTCTGAACCCGCCAAATTTTCTTGTGCTCGACGAGCCCACCAATCACCTGGACGTCGCCACCAAGGAAATGTTGATCGATGCGCTGAGAGATTTCGACGGCACGATGCTGTTCGTTTCGCACGACCGCGCTTTCCTTCGCGCGCTGAGCAATCTAGTGCTTGAGGTCGGTGGTGAGACGGGAACCGATGTCCAGCCTCATCTCTATCCTGGTGGGTATGCCGAGTATGTGGTGCGCACCGGTCACGAAGCTCCCGGCGTACACCATTAAGAAGTAACCACAAGAGGCACAAGGGACAGGGGAGAAATCGGGGCCAGACCCTATTTTCTGCAACCCAAGAAAATTTGGGTCTGGCCCCGATTTCTCCCCTGTCCCTTGTGCCTCTTGTGGTTACTTCCCGTTTCTACGGCAGCATGGCCGTGATGTTTCGCTTGGGCACGAAGCCTACCGGAATGCGGGTGACTTCTTTCATCGTCTTGATATCCACCACGGACACCGAGTCCGATTGCGCGTTGGCCACATAGGCTGTCTTGCTGTCGGGCGTGACCGTGACCCAGTCCGGAGCTTTGCCGACCTCGGTCGATCCCAGAAGCTTCAAATCGGGCAGCGAGTAACTGTACATCGCGCTGTTGAGCCTGCTGTTGACCACGAGGGTTTTTCCATCGGGCGTGACAGCCATTCCATGCGACGTGTTGCCACCCCCGCTGAACGGTACCTTCCCGGCGGCGAGCTTGGGCAGTTCGATACGATTGGTTTCCTTGTGTGTGGCGAAATCGAGGACCGCGAACCCGTTGTACTCGGAGAGCTGAACGAATATACGTTTCGTGGAGCCATCGGCGTTTCGTTCGAACGCGAGTGGCCGCACTCCCAGGTCGAAGTCCGCGGTCCATGCAACCTGCTCTGTCCCGGCATCGATGACGGTCACGCTCTTGCCCGCGATGGAACCGGCCACCACGTATTTGCCGTCTGGGGTGACGTAAGTGTTATGCACGGCCCCCTTCACAGGTATGCTCTTCACCCGCTGCAGTGACGCCGTATCGATGACATCCACAGCGCCGGGGGCCACCGCGATCGACACGTACACACGGCGTCCATCTTTGCCTGCCGCGATATTGTTGGGATGGCCGCTGAGCGGAATTTTATTGGTGACCCTGAGAGTCTTGCCATCGACCACATCGAGCGTGCTCTCCGCTTCATTGCTGATGTAAATACGGCTTCCATCAGGAGCAGTCGCCGCGCCGTGGTTCACCTCAATGCCGGTAATTTCCCCGACCACCTTATTGGTCGCGGGATCGATGATGCTGACGGTGTCGCCCGCGCTGTTGGTCTGGATGATCCGGACTTTGCCGGCGCTTGCCGCCGCTGCGGGAGCATCCGCTTTCGCGCCGCCGACCCACGCCGCGAGGGTTTGCCATTCCGGATCGTTCTGTGATTTCCAATGCTTGCCTCCGTCGTGACTGGCGTCGCCGCCGGCTTCTTCCGCCAGCGGATGGAGCAGCAGTTTGCTCTTCGTGGGATTTCCGGCAATCACTCTGGCCCGAACCACATCGAAGTTCTTCCGCGATTCTTCCTCACTCCAGGTCGCGTTTCCAGGCGCGAGCGGCTGCAGGCGCATCGGCGTGCCGGTCGCATGGCACGACACACAGCGCGCGTGACCTGTGCGCTTGGCCGTGAAGATGGGCTGTATGCGCGTTTTGAAGTATTCGAAGTCCAGCGATGACGATGAAGGGGCTGGTTGCTGCATCAGCAATGCAGCGATAACAGACACCAAAGCGAAGACTGGCATGACGGGGTTCCTCCTTGTGTACGGCACTACCCTAAACTGAAATGCCGCCTGAAGACAACTTCTTTGGCTTTTCCTTGACTATATACGCCGACTCGACAATCATTCGCAGCAAGAATTCTGGTGGAAAAAACGGGGATTGGACTACGTCTGTATTCAAGAAGGGGGCTGAGTATGCGGAGGAATGTTTTTACAGGGGTCTTGCTGCTGTCCTTGGTTTTGTCATTGAACGCGTTTTCGCAGTCCAACAACGCGACACTTGGCGGAACGGTTCAGGACTCAACGGGAGCTTTTATCCCCGGCGTCACAGTTATTGCGACGAATACCGGAACCGGTATCGTCACCAACGTCCTGACGAATGAGACTGGCGCGTATCAATTCGCCAGTCTTCAGCCGGGAACATACGAATTCAAGGCCGAACTGCCCGGCTTTCAGAGTGCAGTCGCAAAAAATTTCCAACTGGGCGGAGCACAGCAGGCGCGATTGAACTTCACGCTTCAGGTCGGCGCCGTAACCGGAACCACGATTGATGTCAGCGTCGCGGCCGATACGCTTCTGGCGACGTCTTCGAACTCCGTGGGGACCGTCCTTCCCGAATACAAAGTTCGAGATCTGCCGTTGTCGTCGCGCGATGTCTTCGGGTTGGTCGCGGCGACGCCTGGCGTTCAGTCCAGCGGTGGTCTCATCGGTAACTTTGCCGGCGGCCGGTTGAGCCAGGTGAACACCATGCGGGACGGCATCAACGTTTCCGCCGGCCGATTCGAAGACGGCGCATGGTCCCTCACGTTTACCAGTCCCGATCTCGTCGAAGAAGTGAAAGTTGTCGTGGCGCCGGTGGATGCGCAAACATCGCGGGGCATCGGCCAGGTCAGCATGGTCACTCGTTCCGGCACCAATCAGATACGTGGAAGCTCCTGGTGGGTTAACCACAATTCCGCCCTCGATGCGAGCAATTGGTTCAACAACTTCAACGGTGTCGCCAAGGACTTCGATAATCGGAACCAGTTTGGCGCCCGCGTCGGCGGCCCGATTGTCAAAAACAAGACATTTTTCTTTCTGTTGTTTGACGGTCAGCGCGACCTCAAACGCCAGCAGGCTTTTGGTAATACGCTGACCGCAATGGCCCAGCAGGGGATCTTTCGATACTTTCCGGGCGTCGACAACAACAATGCGACTGCCAAAGTGCCGACCGTGGATCGGAGCGGAAATCCCGTAACGCCTGCGGGCGCGCTTGGCCCGCTATCCGCGGTCGATCTATTTGGAAACTGCACTTTCAACGGCGCGCCGGTCGCTAACTGCAAGACCTTCCGCGATCCGCTGCGTCCGGCTATCAGCACGAGCGCCTATATGCAGGAAACGCTGCGGCGCATGCCCGTGCCGAACCTGTTCACCAGCGGGGACGGCCTCAACACGGCTCAGATTGCGTTCACGCGGCGAGTCGAGGGCTACGACCTGACACTCGGAAACGGACCCGACGTCGACCGCGATCAGTACAATGCGCGCATCGACCAAAACTTCAGCTCGAAGAACAAACTGAGCGTCATCGCGACCCGGGAACACACATGGGGTGGCTCGATTCAATCCGGCCAGCGCAGTTGGCCACAGGGGTTTGACGGTGAGGCTGTCAAGCGCCCGGATGTGTACATCATTACTTTCACGTCAACTCTGTCCTCGACATTGCTGAACGAACTGCGTCTCGGCCGAAGACGTTCGATCGACCTTCAGTACGGACCTGCGAATCGTCCCGATGCGGTCGGGGCGCAGGTGCTGCCGTTTGTGCCCACGGCCAACGGCGTTCCCTTCCGGGCAATCCCGATGGATTGGACGTCGTTTGCAACCTACGGTGGTTTTGGCGTGTGGCGTGGACATGTCAGCCCGCTCTATAGCATTGGCGACGATTTAAGCTGGACCCATGGCAAGCACGCCTTCAAGGGTGGCTACGAATTCCGCGATACCAAGTCGTCGGGCTTCGGAGATCCAGGATTCACACCGATCGTCACCTTTGGCGCCGGTACCAACGCGGTGAGCGGACTCGACAGCACGGCCTTTACCAACATATCCGCCAATAACGCCAACGGGGCGCGTACCTTGTTGACGGACCTCGCCGGTTCAATCGATCACATCAATCAATCGTTCGGAATTGCAAGCGCCCAGAACACATTGCTGCAGGGCACGCCGACCATCCCGGTCAAATTTTACCGGCAGACCCAGCGCGAAATGAGCGCTTATTTTAAGGACGACTGGAAGTTTCGTTCCGATCTCACGCTGAACCTCGGCGTCCATTGGGAGTATTACGGACAGCCTTTTGAAGCAAACGGTCTGGATGCGCGAGTCATCGGCAATGACGAAAGCGCATTCACGAATGTCAGTTGCACGTCCAGTCCGGGAACGATCGGCTTCACCAGCACGTGCAGCAATTTGACGCAGGTGCAGTTTGTCGGACAGCACTCGACGAATCCGAACATCAACGTCAACCTGAAAGGGAACAACTATAAGAATTTTGGGCCGGCGATTGGACTGAGCTGGAACGTTCCGTGGTTTGGCAAAGGCAAAACCGTCCTGCGCTCCGGATACGGCATCAGCTACCAGGGCGCGCTCCGCAACTTCATCACGGTAGATAGCACTGTCGGGACAGTGCCGGGTATCAATGTCGTGGGGACCGGCGGCAACGGCCTACTATATACGCCGACCGCATACACCTCACTTTCGAATATCACCCTGCCGGTTCCCCTCCCCGTAGGGCAGGCTACCTCGGCGCCTTTCCAGGTTTTGGCAAACGACCGGACACAGGGAATCAGTACGTATAACCGCGATCCGGCCTATACCCAAAACTGGAACCTGGGAATTCAGCGGGAAGTGGCTCGTAACACGACGGTCGAAATCCGCTACGTTGGAACGAAGGGCACGAAGTTGTGGGGCACCGTCAACCTCGATCAGATTGACGCACTGCATCGCGGTTCGGATCTCTACAATGCGTTCAACGCAGTCCGTGCGGGCGGTGAATCCACCCTCCTCAATCAAATGATGATGGGTGGCAACTTCGGCGGGAAGGTCGTCGACGGCACAACCTGGACGGGCGCCATGGCGGTTCGCACCAACACCACCACGCGCGCCGCATTGGCAAACGGCAACGTCGGTGGTTTTTTCAATTCGCTGAACACGACCCTCAACTTCACCGGTAACGCCAGCGTCGCCAGCGGCTCGATCCTTCGTAAGAATGGGTTCCCGGATAATTACCTCGTTGTCAATCCGCAATATGCCAGTGTTTTGATGCTGGATAACCTGGGTAGTTCCACGTATCACTCCTTGCAGATGCAGTTCACGCAGCGACCCTTTAGAGGCTTTACGAACGCGACATCATGGACGTTCAGCAAAGCGATGGGCGAGAGCGATTCGGATGTCGGAGCGAACTATCGGGATCCGACCAGACGCTATCTCGAGAAGAGTCTGCTCAGTTTCGATCACACAAACCAGTTCACGAGCAACGGCACTTATGAACTCCCGTTCGGGACCGACCACTTCCTGCTCGGCAAAGCTCCAGGTTGGGTGCAGAATGTCGTCAGCAAATGGCAGCTCGGCGGCATCATGAACTTCAACACGGGAGGGCCGATGAGCATCACGTCGGGCATCCAGACAATCAGTACGGTTGGAGCCCAGGCCAACATTGTCGGGCCGCTTCCGAGCAGTACCGGCAAAGTGACGAAGGTTTCCAATGGCGTCGTCTACTTTGATGGGTACACTCAAGTCGCGGTGGACCCGGGTCTTTCCCAGGTCTCACCAGCATGCGCGGCTTCAAACACAGCCTGCAACGGTCTGGCGGCCGGCTACACCAATAAGGCGATCGCCGGTCCGAACGGTCAGCTCGTTCTCGTGAACCCTCAACCGGGCGATGTTGGAACTCTCGGTCTCAACACAATCAGAGGACCGCGGAGCTTGAACTTCGACATGAATCTCGTCAAGCGCTTCAAGATCCATGAGAGCAAGCAATTCGAAATCCGGGTGGACGCGATCAACATCTTCAATCATCCGAATTTTTCGAACCCGGTCACGAGCATCAACAGCACATTGTTTGGCCAAATCTCGTCCACGGCGAACAATCCCCGCAGTTTCGTGATCAACAGCCGGGTTAACTTCTAACGGGGCCTTTTTAGCCACGGATTGAACGGAGAAATCGGGGCCAGACGGGTGAATTCCCATTTTCTTGTAGTTCAGAAAATGGGAATTCACCCGTCTGGCCCCGATTTTTCCCGATTTTTCCGTTCAATCCGTGGCTACACCTCAAGCCCCACGGCGCGCATCAAAGCGAGAGCATTGCTTTTCTGGACAACACCGGGATGCAGCCGGTAGTCGAAAACCATGCGCCCGTCTTCCAGTTGATCCTCAAAATGAAAGTTGGCGGCGCGTGGGACAAGCGCATCGGCCAGCCTCGCCAGCGCGAGATCATGCGTGGTGACGAGCCCGATGGCGCCGCGATCGATCAGTCCGCGGATAACGCCTTCGGCGCCGACAGCGCGATCGTGCGAGTTCGTTCCGTGCAGGATTTCATCCAGCAGGAACAGCACCGGCGTCCGCTTGGTCAGTTCCATGATGTCGTGCAGCCGCTGAATTTCGGCGTAGAAACGCGACGTGCCGCCCTGCAGTGAATCGAGCACGCGAATCGTCGCGCCAATTGCAAGAATCGAAAGCCGGACCCGTTTTGCGTGCACCGGCCCACCTGCAAGCGCGAGCACGACATTCACGCCAATGGTTCGCAGCAGCGTGCTCTTGCCCGACATGTTCGAGCCGCTGACGATGAAAAGCTGTAGATCACGATCGAGGCGGACGGAATTCGGAATGCATCGCCCAAGCGGCAACAGCGGGTGACGGAGATCCTCGCCCTCGAAGTAAGTTCCGGTCTCGATAATCTCCGGGAACGAATCGTCCGGATGTTCATAGGCATATGCCGCGAGCGCGCACAACGCTTCGAATTCACCGACGGCATCCAGCCAGCGTCCAATGCCGGCGCCGTGCCGCGCACGCCAGCTTTCAATTGCGAATCCAAATTGCGTCGCCCAGACCAGAAGGGGCGCGATTGCGGCAAAACCTGGATTCAACCGCGAGTTCAGCCATTCAATAAGCAGGACAAGCCTGTGAACGGCCTGGGAGGCAGGCTGGCCATGGGTTTCGAGAGCTGCGCGCAATTCGCTCAGCTTCTCGCCCTTCCACTCTTCCGTTTCCAGCCGCGCCAGGATCAGCGACAGTGTGACCAGATCCTTCACCGGGTCTGCGACGGCATCCGTGACAGCGCGAACGCGTTTGCGATAATGCTGGCCAAAGACGCCGCCGGCGCCGAGCGCGGCAATCATTAACCAGCCGCTGCCATAGAATCCAAAATAGTCGATGAGGCTTGCGAGCATGCAGGCGCTCAAAATGGGGGCAAGCAGGCGCGCAGCGCGCGACTCCAGGACTGCAGGCGCGGCGCCCCATCGCTTCATCCATTCGGGATGGATTGCGGCGCGCACATCCTGACCAAGGACGGCCAGGTCCTCGCGCAGGTCGATCCTGGTGCGTAGTTCATCGACAGCTCGTTGACGTCTGAGAATTTCATTTCTGGAGGCCGGCGCCTTCAGCCAGCTTGCCAGCGTTTCTTCACCGGAGCGCGTTCGAGCCGCGGAGAGCAGTTCGAAAAGTGAACCTTTGCCAAAGAGGTCGAGGTCCGTCGCGTAGAGATGCGACTCATCGAAGAACGCACGGCCGGGATCGCCGGCCCCAATCCATCGATCTTCGATTCGTGCCAGGCCTCTTTCATAGAAGGCTACAGCGCGTTTCGCACGCAGGCCATGCAGGCGTATACGGTCGTGATGCGAAGCGAGCCCGACAAATATCGCGGCGGGCAGGAACAGCCACCACCCCGAGAGCGCACCCGGCGAGATGGCGAGCCATGCGAGAATGAAGAACGAAACTCCGGCAGCAAGGCGCAGATTCGCGACAATACCGTCGAGCCTTTTCCAGTGCTCGCCGGCTTCAATGCGCAACTGCCGCCTGTTTTGGTATTCCTCTGAAGGGTTCACTTAGCAGAGCAGCTCTTCACCTCGGACGACATGTTGCCAAGATCGGAATTGAGTCCGGTTCCATTCCCGTAGCGGCCCCCGCGGATGGAACGAATGAATGTGCTCGAGTCATCGAGGGGCAATGTGGCCACGTTGCGGCAGAAGTCGTCCCAGATTCCATCCATTTCCAGATACTGCTCGACGTTCGAAAGATAGAAAGCTGAAACAGTGCCGTCCTTCTCTTTGACGTATTTTCCGACGGCGCGGATCGCCTTGGGGCCGGCGAAATTGCCGACCACCGGCACAAGGAGGTTTTTCGACTCGAGCGATTTCATAACATTGAAATTCTCTTCATTGGCCAGATAACTTCGCGGCATGCCGCTGTCATCGGTTGCCGTCATCAGATCGGCATAGGTCACGCCATTGCCAAAACCCCCGCTGCCGCTGGATCCGTAATTGATGCGCGGACCGAAGCGGAAGAAGTTGTTGTACACGTATTCGATCCCGCTGAGGTCGTTGGCGCTGAGTGGGAAGCCGTGCTTCCTGGTGAGGTGCTCTTCAATCGCTTTCAGATTCTCGTTGTAAAGGAGTTCGCTGGACTGCACGTAGGAGAAGGCCGAGAAAATTTCGTCCGCCGTCGACTTCGGCCCGAGGCCTTCGGGTTGTTTCCTGGAGAACAGCTTCGACACGAACTCGGCGCGGTCCTTCGACATCTCAAAGAGCGCTTTGTACATCAGTTGGAGTTCGAGGTTGCCGCGCCGGACATCCACGATAAAAACCATCTTGGGCTTCAGCGCTGCGATGTACGTGAAGTTCTGTTCAGGCCCGACGCCCATGTAAACACGTCCGGACCTGGCGGCGGCATTCAGCGGCGGGATGACGAATTGAAAGAAGCTTTCGTTCGAGAGCAGGTTGTCGGATCGGAACGATCCATCCGGTTCAGAAGACTCCGAGGATAACTTCCAGAACTCCTGATCGGTGAGTTGCGCCGGCAAAGATTCTGCGGCACGAGCCAGGAGTCCCGATCCAAGCTGAACGACAAGCGCAAGGCTTGCCAGAAGAGAATAACGTCGCATCTTCATCATAAGGGTCCTCAAATAAAAAACTTTGCGGCAATTATGGCATCGCTCTACCCAACCGTCCTAGAATCTCTTTTATGTCTCTGATGGTATCGCTGAGTCTGTTGCTGGCGTTTTGGCCCGGCCAGTCGTCCGACGAGCGTCCCGCGTACGCGCGCGAGGGCGATCGTGTGGAACAGGAGTTCGTTGTATACAGAGACAGGCTCGCAGCCTTTTTCGGCTCGTTGCGGGGCCTTGTGGATCTGCAATCCGCAAGCACGACGGCGACGCTGCCGCGGTTGCAGGTTCAGGATGCTCCGCCGCCTACTGCAGCGCGGTTCGGTTTTGGCGTTCTGCCGCGGATCATCGATGCTCCGCCGGGAAGTCCGCAGGTTTCGGTGTTTTCGTATAGCTGGCCGATCGTCGCTGGTTATATCGAGGGCGAACTTGTCAAGCTGGATCAGGCGCAAACCGCTTTCAATGAGGCGTCGAACGCGCAGCCGGATGACAAGACCAAGCTCATTTCGAACCTGATTCTCGAATACCGAAAGTTGCTGACCAACCAGCGCACCATCGACCAGTACATTCAATACAACCAGTTCTGGCAGCGATCGATCGCGCAGGATCGCGCCCGCTTCGATCAGTTGACCAGGGTTTACGAATTGCTCAAGTCGGACGAACCGGACACCTCGCAGGCGATTCGCGAAGTTCTGGGAAAGCCGGAGGCGCCGCCGTTCATCGCGATCGATCGGTCGAAGCCGGACCTGGTCATTGTTCGCGTTCCTGTTTATACGGATATCGAGGATGAGGAGTTTCTCGCTAAAGCGAAGACCGCCATTGAGGACATGTGGCAGGCGAACGATGGCGACACGGCTTATCTGTTGCAGATTGAGGTCAAAAAAGTTGCGCCTGTTCCGCAACGCGGAGACCGGATCGATGTTCGCACGCACGCGGCTGGATTTCCTGAAGACGGCGCGGTGCTGACGACCGGAGCGCAAACCACGCACAGCCTGGTCGGACGATACGTGGCCCTCGCGCCCGGCGACCTGTCCATCCGCACGCTGGCGCACGAGTTCGGACACGTCCTGGGTTTTCGGGACGGATACATTCGCGGGTACAACGATCTCGGTGAACGCGGTTTCGAGATCCTCGAGCTGACGTCAGTCTTCGACGACATCATGAGCGCCCCGCGCGAAGGCCACGTGCAGGCCGCACACTTCAAGCTGCTGATCGAGGGATTGAAGGCAAAATAATTACTGTTTCTTCTTTCCCAGCAGCCCGCCGAGTACACCGCCCAGATTCTGCCCAGCGGCGCCCGACGGTCCCACAAGATTGGCCAGGCCAGCGGTGACCATCGCCCTGGCATCCGGGAGAAAAACTGGATTCTCTGTGGTGCCTTGAATTGAAAAGGGGATGCCTCCGCTCGTTGCGCCACCCAGACCGGCTCTGGTGGTGAGGTTACCAATTGCGCCGCCCGAGGCGACAGCAGCCAGCATTTTGAAGTTCAGGACTTTGTTGGAGTCGATCGTGCCGGCGCCGGTGATGGTGCCCAGGTCCGCCACGACCAGGTTCAAGCCGTCGAGACGAATGCCTTCCGGGGCAATTCGGACGTTGGAGCTCAATACTTGTACGAGGGTATCCGGGCTCTGTTTCACTCCAGTGAAAGCGGAAAGGGCCGCCATCTTTGAGCCGAGGCCGAACCCGGAGAGCTTGGCATTCGAAACATTGAGATCGCCGGTGGTGACCAACCGCTCGATCGGGCCATCGATGGATAGATTTGCTTTCACGTCTCCGCCCTGGAGAGAGGAACCCGCCGGGAGCGTCACACCCAGAGCCGGCAGCAAGGCCTGGATATCCTGGACGGGAACATTCGGCGCACTCAGCTTCATATGCACTTCCTCGGAAGTTCCGTGCGTGGCATATGTCCCTGAGATTGCCAGGTTGCTTTTTCCGGTGCGGACCTGCCCCTTCGTCAATTGGCCGGACTGTTTTGCCAGGTTGTAATCGCTGGCGTAGTCAATCGATACCGGCTGGGTTGCGGGAACACCCGACGCGACCAGCCGCAGCTTATCCAGTGTTGCGGCGCCTTCCGTGTGCGCGACCTTTCCGTCAGATCGGACCTCTCCCTGATAGTCCAATTTCCCCGCGATTCCTGATGATGGATCGAGAATGCCGGTAGCAGCCAGGTCCACCTGTTTCAAGGCAGCCTTGGCCTGGAACGGTGTTTGCGCGGTATCCCGGGAATCGATGGGACCGGCCTTCCCTTCGAGTTGCAGAGTTCCGCCTCCCGGCGTGTTCGCTTTCACGGTGAATGGGAACATCGAACTATAAGAAACGTTCTCTGCGGTAACGTTGACGCCGTCGTAGGTCTGCTGCCGGTTTGGGGAATTGCCGATGCTTAGTCTGCCATCGACGATATTGAGTGTTTGAACCGTAAATTCCGGCGCGCCCTGTGGTCCGGCGGACGAGTCGATTGAAAGCTTTTTGCCTTTGACCTGCTGTCCAATGCTGGAGAAATTCCACTGTCCGGAGGTCGAGCGCAGCAAGGCAACCTGGGGCTTTTGCAGCGTGATCGAACGGATGTGGACAGTGCGGGAGAAAATCAGTGGGATCAGATCGATTCCGACCTCTAGCGATTGTGCGCGAACGAATGGCGCGGAGCTGAAGGCGGCATCGTCGCTGATGGAGATGTCGGCTGCTTTTAGATGGCCGCGCACGATCGATAAATCGAGATGGCCGATGGTCATTTCCCGGCCGAGCATGGCGCTCAACTCGTTTTGAATCGTTGGGCGGAACTGGTCAACGTCAATCACAAACGGCAGCGCGATGGCCGCCACCAACGCCACACCGATGACTACCGCCGTTATCAGTAAAATTTTCTTCATGGTTGATTCTCTGTAACGAATGTTACCGATCAAGGCAGATAAAGACTGTTCAGAATTGCACACCGTTACGCGGGCTATTTTCGGGACGGAGGAAGAACCTAGCCACGGATTGAACAGATTTAACGGATGGGCCGCAAATCAGACTGTTCGGCCCCATTCGTTAAATCCGTTAAATCCGTGGCTATGATCCCTTTGTTCTCCGTAACTGCGTTATTGTTTCAACAAGGGGATACTGTCGATTGCCGGCGGTTTTGGCAACGCCTGCAGGAACGCAAAAATATCCGCCGCCTGCTGATCGCTGACGACCTTTGCAGTGTAGGGTGGCATTTCTCCGGATGGCTTCCTGATGTAGGAAATGAATCTCGCGTAGGTGATCGGGTTCTGATTCAGACGCGGACCGGTCACAGCGCCCTGCGCTTCACGCCCATGGCACTCATAACATCCGTATTTTATGAACAATGTCTTTCCGGTTTCGACATTGCCTTTCGGCGCAGCCTGGAACATGGCAAGAATTAGCAACAATACTTTCATATCCACCCCTCACCTCGGCTGAGTCACCACATCAACCAATGCCGGCTCGCCGCGCTTCACCGCCGCGATTGCGCGTTTGATCGCAGGCCCAAGATTCTTCGGATCGGTGACCGGCCCCTCCGCATACAGCCCCATGCTCTGCGCCAGTTTCGAGTAGTCGATGTTTGGATCTTCGATGGTGGTTCCGATTGCCGCACGGTCAATGCCGCGATTGTGCCGGTTCGACATGCGTTGCAGATGCATGACTTCCTGGTGGTACGCGCGATTGTTGTGCATCACGCTCAACAGGGGAATACGATGGTGCGCCGCCGTCCAGAGGACGCCCGGCGCATACATCAAGTCGCCGTCGTTCTGGATGTTCACCGTTAGCCGTCCGTATTTCTTATTCGCCAGAGCCGCACCGACAGCAGCGGGCGCTCCGTATCCGACTCCCGCTCCACCGGAGCCGCCGATGAACTGGTAATACTTGTCGAAAGTCCAGAGCCGCGCCGGCCAATTGCTCTGGGTGGACGACGCCAGGGACCAGTCTTCATTCCTGATCTGCGCCCAGAGTTCCGCGCAGAGCCGGGCCGTGCTGATGGGACTCGCATCCCAGCCGTACGCTGCGTCGGCGCGCGACTGTTCGAGCGATGCCTGATGTGCCGCCGCCAGCTTCGCGGCACGCGCCTGGAAGGCGCCCCTGCGTTCCGGAGTAACCAGCCGTTTGACCGCTTCGGTCAGGGAGGGAAGCGTTGCCTCCGCGTCCGCCGCCATAGCGATATCGATTTCGGGATAGCGCTCGAAGTCCTGGTAGTTCGATTTGATGAACAGGTCGCCCGCAGTCACGCTGATGAGTTTCGTGCCTGCCTTTGTGATCGGGCGCGAGCTGCGTTCGAGTTGATCGCGATACGAATTCACGGCGCCCCAAAAATCCGTGAGTTCAAGGCCGAGAATAACGTCCGCTTCGCCGATCAGTGCCCGGCCGCGTCCGGACTGGTTGAGCGGATGGCGTGACGGGAAATTCATACGTCCGCCTTGATCGATGACTGGCGCTTGCAGAGCTTCGGCCAACTCCACCAGGGCTTTCATTCCAGCCTGAGTTCGAGCCGCTCGATCCGCGATGATTACGGGATTCTGAGCCGCGACCAGAAGCTTCGCCGTCTCGGCGACAGCGCCGGAATCGCCCTGAGGTGGCGCGGTGCGGGTCACGCGCTGTGCCCGCAACTTGTCCTTTTCGGAAATCGCGCGCTCCTGGAGTTCGCTGTCGGCCACGATCAGCACGGGCTCCATCGGCGGCGTCATCGTGATCCTGTATGCCCGGGCGGCGGATTCCGCGAAATGTTCGAGCGATATCGGAGTGTCGTCCCATTTGACGAAGTCCCGCACGAGCGACGCGGCGTCCTGAACAGAATGCTCCCACTCGACGCCGGGCCGGCGCATCGTCGCATCGATGGTGTTGCCGACAATGATGAAAACCGGCACACGGTCGCAATATGCGTTGTAGATTCCCATCGCCGCGTGTTGCAGCCCAACCGTCCCGTGGGCAAAGACGGCGAGCGGTTTGCCTTCGATTTTCGAGTAACCGTGAGCCATTGCAATCGCCGATTCCTCGTGGCAGCAGGTGATGAATTCCGGCTTTTGATTGGCGCCGTAATTGATCACAGATTCGTGGAGTGCGCGAAAGCTGGACCCGGGATTGGCACAGATGTAATCAATATCCAGCGATCGGAGGACATCGACCATGAAATCGGAGCCGCAGTGATCGGTCGTCATCACCTCCGCTTCAGGCGGGACGGCGATTTCAGCGCGCGGATTCTGTATCGCCGCAACGCGGCGGGAGGCGGGTTCAGGGACAGCTCCAACCGCTGTTCCTGCCGGTACGGCCAGCGTTGCCGCGCCGGCGGCGGCTGCGCCTTTAAGAAACCCGCGGCGAGATGGAGAAAACTTCTGGGACTTGCTCATGGTGAGCCTCCGTTTTACGTTATTATTGGCGTGCGGGGCAGATTGTATGACACTTTTCAGGTGCGTTAAACCAAAGCTGCACTGGGGCGGCATCATCCTGGCGATTCTGGCGTTCGCTGCGGGCGGTTCTGCGGAGCAAAAAGAGCAAAAGGCGGCGAAGAAGCCGAAGAATGCCGATATTGAAAACATCGGCACCCGGGATATCAACAAGGGCAGCATCAATTTCCTCTCTCTCGACAAGGAAATCGCTATGGGCCGGGAACTGGCGAGGCAGGTCGAGCAAGAGCAACACCTGCTCAACGACCCCGTCATCACTGAATACGTCAACCGCGTCGGTCAGAACATCGTTCGCAACTCCGACGCGAAAGTTCCATTTACGATCAAGGTTATCGATTCAGACGAAATCAATGCGTTCGCTCTCCCGGGCGGCTTTTTCTACGTCAACAGCGCCCTGATCCTCGCGGCGGACGATGAAGCGGAACTGGCCGGTGTCATGGCCCATGAGATCGCCCACGTTGCGGCGCGTCATGGCACGGAGCAGGAATCCAAGGGGCAACTGGTGAACTACCTGGCGATACCCTTGATTTTTGTCAGCGGTCCGGTGGGCTATGGCATCCAGCAGGCTGCAAACCTGCTCGTTCCGCTCACGTTCCTGAGGTTCTCTCGAGGCATGGAAGAGGAAGCCGATTACCTCGGTGTGCAGTACCTCTACAAGACCGGCTACGACCCGAGCGCGATGGTAACGTTCTTCGAAAAATTGCAGGCCAGGGAAAGGGCGAAGCCGGGTTCCATGTCGAAACTGTTTTCCACGCATCCGCCAACTGGAGAACGCATCCGGAAAGTGGAAAACACGATCACCAATATTCTTCCTCCGGCGGATCAATACGTCGAGACGACCTCAGAATTCGACCGCGTGAAGATCTTTCTTGCGAAAATCCAAATCGATCGTCCGGTGGAGGACAGAAATCGGCCAACCCTGCGCCGCCGGACCCACCCGCCGGATCCGAAAGACGACGACAACTCCACCGATGAGGATAGTCGGCCCACATTGAAGCGCAATCCATCAGCGGACGACACGGATTCATCAGTCCCTGCCCCTGAGGACGACGATCGCCCTACGCTGAAACGAAATCCGTAGGTTGTCAGGGTAATCACCGGTCTGGCCTGGATGTTCACATGAAACACGCGCAACCACAAGGTCTCAGCCGGCGCCGCGTTGAACAACTCTTAGCAAAAATGCACTCCGAACGTCCCGTCGGCAAACGAATGGGAATTTTCTCCCGCCGTTTTCTGGGGTGTCCCTACGCATTAAATCCATTAGTCGGCTCGCGCAGCGAAGCGGAAAAGTTCGTGGCTTCGCTTGACGGATTCGACTGTGTCACATACGTCGAGACGATCCTCGCCTTGTCTCGCGCGTCGAGTGCCGATGAGTTCGACGATTGGCTTAGGAAAATCCGGTACCAAAGCGGAACGGTGCGGTGGATCAGACGGAATCACTACATGATCCTCTGGATCCGCAGCAACCAGCGTGGAAAGCAGCCATTGAAAATCATCGCGCCGGACGGCGTCAGGAACGTTGTCAAAGAGCGCCTCTTGCATGAATTGCCCGGCTTGCCCCCTGGTCCAATACGATTCGAATGCATTCCGAAGCCGGCCATCCGTAAACTCGAGCCTCATGTGCAGACGGGCGACCTCATCTTTTTCGTGTCGACGCGGGCGAATCTCGACATTTTTCATTGCGGCATTCTGGTGCGCGATGAGAAGCATCTCCTCCTGCGGCACGCCTCTCGCAGCAAGGGAGGTGTGGTCGAGCAGGACTTGAATGACTTCCTGAAAGCGAATCGTATGGCTGGAGTAATCGTGGTGCGGCCGTGACGATCGTTTACCCGGAGGATGGCTCGTCCGAGAGTCTTCGAAAGCTGGCCACCGGCGCCGATTCGGATGTTTTATTCATCGGGGATCCACGAGTGAGCATCGAGCCCGGCCCGCGAATGTTCGACCGAATGGCGGAAGTTGTTCGAGAGACGGGTGCGGGTTTCGTGTACTCCGACGCGGCGGGTCACGCGCGCATCGACTACCAGTCCGGCAGTATTCGGGACAATTTCGACTTAGGGCCGGTCCTGTGCGTTTCAGTAGAGGCAGCACGTGAAGCAGGAGTTGAAACGAACTTCCGGTGGGGCGGGCTCTACGATCTTCGCCTTCGCATTTCCGAACGGTGGCCAGTCGTCCGGATTCCGGAACCATTGTATGGGGCTTCGGTCGCGGATTCGCGTCCGACGGGGCAGAGGCAGTTCGACTACGTCGATCCGAGGAATCGCGGCTACCAGATCGAAATGGAGCGAATCGCAACAGAACATCTCAAGCGCATTGGCGCATGGCTTGAGCCGAATTTCAAAGCCGTGTCCGCTCCCATTGAGCAGTTTCCGGTGCGAGCCAGCATCGTGATTCCAGTCAGGAATCGCGAGCGGACCATTCTCGATGCGGTTCCCAGCGGCGGCACAGATAGACCGAATCATAGATCCGACCGATGTCGAAAAAC
>Ga0207090_1036_pt1 | contig 20950 bp, 16 predicted proteins | sample Alteio_BWMinHeat_50_FD_153565 | JGI IMG/M metagenome (GOLD analysis project Ga0207090, IMG submission 153565) | Enriched cells from forest soil in Barre Woods Harvard Forest LTER site, Petersham, Massachusetts, United States -... | ecosystem: Environmental > Terrestrial > Soil > Temperate forest >...
GGGCCGCCCACACTGGCGCCAAACTGCTGCTGCTGGTGGATCGGCTGGGTATAGATGCCCTTCGATTTTTGCAGCGGGTCGAGAGCGTTCAGCGTCGGATAACGCAGGTAATAAAACAAATCGCCATGGATCTCGTTCGTGCCGGATTTGGTCACTGCGTTGATAACCCCGCCGGCCGCCTGCCCCAGCTCAGCCGAGTAGTTGCTGGAAGCAACCTGGTATTCCTGGATCGAGTCGAGGCTATACACATACGGCAGCGTGGTCCGGCCCTTCTGCTCGGAAAAGAACGCCTGGTTGTTGTTGGTGCCGTCCACGTTGCTGCTGTTGTATAGGCCTGACACACCGCGGTAGGCAGCCAGACCGGTGGAACCGTCATTGGTGACATTGGGGGTGAGGAACTGGAATTGTGCCCAGTTCCGTCCGGCCATGGGAAGATTGTCCTTGGAAATCTGGCTGACCACCTGGGACATATCCGTCTTTTCGGTATCGACCACAGGGGTTAGCCCCGTCACGGTGACCGTCTCCGCGGTCGCCTGGAGCGTCAGCGCGAGGTCGAGCGTCAGGGTCTGGCCGACCTGAAGCAACACGTCCTGGCGCACTAGCCTGGTGAATCCGGCTTTGCTGGCGGTAACCTCGTAGTTTCCCGGAGGTAGAAAAGGCGCATTGTAGATGCCCGCGTCATTGGTCTGCACCACTCGCTCGATGCCTGTACCAGTGTTGTGAATGGTCACAGTGGCATTGGGGATAATGCCCTGGGCGGGATCTCGCAGCGTTCCGGTGATGGTTCCGGAACCGGTGGTTTGCCCCCACGCCGCACCACCCAAAACCAGAAAGACTACCGCCAAAACAGCCGCAGTCAGCTTCGCAGAAAAAGAGAACCCAAAATTACTCGTCACCTTCATATCGAGACTCCCAAAGACCCGCGCAAACGTGGTTGGATGTACTGCCTTGGACAGAGGACAGCGAAATGGGGTGAACGCGACCCGGCACTCACTCCAGTAGAAATAGGGTAACAGAAATTCGCTTACATGATGTATGGAAAACGCCTTGAAAATGTAAAGTGTGCTGCCCGGAAGAATCGTCAGTCCATGTGATGTTGACAAGTCCGCCAGGATTAGAACGTAACCCTTCCCGCCCAATTGGATCTGCCGCGGCCCAAGCACCTTGTTGTTGTTGGCATTGGTGATCGTGCCGAAATTCGGGTTATAGGTCACCGCCGGTGCGACCGCCGTCCCTCCCACCGTGTACATCAGAGTGGTTACGCTGGTGGCGTTGAAGTGATTGTAGAGGTTGAAGGCCTCTCCGATCAGCTCCAGCCTGTCCTTTTCGCGGAGGCTGAGCGTACACCGCCTTTTGAAGCCTGGTTGAAGTGGGGAGGCTGCCACAATTGATGCGCCTCGCGCTGCCGCTTCAGAATGCGAATCGAATGCTGACTTGCATGCGGCGAGCCAGCGTGCCATCGGGGGACGCGGAGTCGCTGGAGCCCAAGCCGTAAGCCGTCGGAGTAAGCGTGAGTACTCCCTTGGTTTCGGTATAAGCCTGACTGGTCATGGCGGTGGGCGACCAGCTATTGCTGATGTTGAACGCTTCAAAGTTCACATATAGCTTGTAGCGGTCTTCCGTGCCGAGCGGAATGATCTTGCTTAGGCGCGCGTCGCTCTTGTACAACGCGGGCTGGTAGACGCTATCCACCGGCCAAAACGGCACGCGACCGCTCAATCCGGAGCCGTTAATACTGAATGTGCTGAACATGCCCTGTACCGGCGTATCTCTCAACGAGATCGTTGGGCTGGTGTACGGGCGAGAGCTGTTGATCGTCGTCAGCGAGGAAAGCTGCCAATTGTTCACGAAGTATTTGTAGAAGGCTCCCGAGCGATGGGTCAAAGTCGGCTGCCAGACCCAGGCCAGCACAAAACGCTGCCGCTGATCCTCCAGACCGTTGCCCCGATCCAGCTTGTAGTTCCCGTTGACGAGCCAAGAGAACGCGTTACTCAAGAAGATGTTTTGCGTGGCTTGGCCGTAGCCCTGGCCATCGTCGATTTCGTGCGACCAGGTGTAGGATAGACTCGCCTGCAGTCCGCGCGAGAACTGTTTGCGGGCCTGGATGGCAAGCCCGTTGTAGAAGCTGGTAACTCCGTTTTCGGCCTGAACGACGGCGCCGTAGCGGGGATCGGGCCGGCCATTGGCCGTGGGCAATCGCAGGTATATGGGTGTGGTGTACGCTCCTACGGGATTGCTATTCGCGTCGGCGATGGTGTACGTATAAGTCTGCGAACTCAAAGGCGGCAGGTTCAGATCGCGCTCGCCGTAGAGTTGGATGCCCCGGCTCCAGATGTAAGAAGCGGTAAGCGCGATATCGTGTGTCAACTGACGCTCCACCGCGAAAGTGCCTTGCTCGGAGTAAGGAGTCTTCCAGTCAGGCGCGGCAAACTGGATGCTGGCGGCGCCGAGTTGGTACCCGGCGGGAACAGAGCTTAGATTGTTCGGGAAGACCGGGCCGGCCGCAAATTGCGCCGGTTGCGTATTGGAAAGCGAAATGGCTTGCTGGGTTATGCCATTTCCCAGGAACAGATTCATGAGCGTGGCACCGGGGATGGAAGCATAGAACATGCCGTAACCGGCGCGCAGGACGGTCTTTTCGTTCAGGCGATAAGCTATGCCGATTCGCGGCATCAGATTGGTCGTCCGCGAGTTGATGCGGCAAGTCTGCGGATAGTCGGGATTGCATACCTTGGGTTGAGGCAGGGGTTCGTACTCATAGCGCGCGCCGTAATTCACGGTGAGCTTGGGCGTAACGCGCCACTGGTCCTGCAGATATAAGCTGTAGTTGTTGATCCTCATATCCGTGGTCCCGCTTCCCAGGGTTTGCGAAAACGATTGCCAGTTCTTAAGACCGGTAGTATTTCCGGAATAATCCTGCGCGAATGCCGTCACCGTTTGGTAGGTATAACTGCCGTGGGGATTCTGAAGGAACAGTGCGTGGTCGGAAGTGGTGGTGATATCGAGCCCGCCCTTGACGACGTGCCTTCCCTTGGTCCAGGATGCGTTGTCGGCAAACTCGTGGCGGCGTTCGTCGGGTTCAACGCGTGGCAGGTAGTTGATGGGTCCCAGTTGCACGCCCACCACGGAAACATCCAGAAGCCCCAGAGCCTGGCCGAGCAGCGCGGGATTGGCATCGTCGCCTTCCAGGTCGGTCGCCCAGCCATAGCGGAACTCGTTAACAAAGCTGGAGGTGGGGACGGAGGTCCAACTGAATTTCCCGTTGCGCACCCTCCCGAAGTCGTTGCCGTTGCCGTTGATAGCGGCGCCAGTGGTGGAGACGAGATTGGTCTGCTGCAGGCCGTTGAACGAAGTGAATTGCATATAGTTCAAGCTGGCGCTAAGGGTGTTGTGATCGGAGAGGTGATAATCGAGCCGGCCAAAGCCGAGTTTTTGGCTGAAGTTTCGAGGGGTCTGTCCGAAGAAGCGCGGCAGTTGCCCGTTAATCGCGGAGCATTGGGCAGGAGTGGCTGGAAGGCCGCAGCCGATCCAAACCTGATTGACGGGATCGATGACGCCGGCTCTGACGTAGCTGTCTGCGAACGGGAAGTCCCGATGAGCATACTCTCCGTTCAAAAAGAAGAACAGCTTGTCTTTGAGGAGGGCGCCGCCCAGGCTGCCGCCCACCTCGTGGCGCGTGTCGGGAGGGTTAATGGAAGCGAACGGATCGTGCGCGTTGAAGTTTTGGTTGCGGTAAAACCAGTAGCCGGTGCCATGCAGGTCATTGGTCCCACTGCGGGTCACGGTGTTGACCACGCCGCCGCTGGCGCGTCCGTACTCGGCCGAGAAATTCGCCGAAACCACTTCGAACTCCTGCACGGCATCCTGCGAGATCTGCGAAACAATGCGTGTGCGGCCGTTGTTTTCCATGAAGAACCGTTCCGTGGAATCGTTTCCATCCAGCAAAAACGAATTACCGTTTGCGATTCCGCGGAACGTGAGCAGGCCGAAGTTGCCGTCGTTGGTGACCCCAGGGGTGAGGAGTACGAAATTGTCGACGCGCCGGCCGTTGATCGGCAGGTCCTGGATCTGCTGCGAATTGACCACCTGCGAAACATCGGTTTTGGTGTCATTGACCAATTCGACTGCGCCGGTCACGTCTACGCGGGTGACTGTGACACCGACTTCCAGGCTGACGTTCAGGCTGAGATTTTGCCCCACCTGAAGGTCCAATCCCTCCGCGCTGTACTCGGCGAAGCCTGGTGCGGTAACCGATAATTTGTACCCCGGACCAGGGACCAAAGCCGGCGCGGTAAAGACACCGCTCTCATTGGTGGCTAGGGTTCGGAGAGTGCCTTGGGCCTCCCGCGAAATGACGACCTTGGCGTTGGAGACAGGGCCGCTGGTTTGGTCCCGGACGACGCCAGAGATTCCTGCCAGGCCTCCTGCAGACTGCGCAAACGCAGGAACGGACAACGATGCCAAGAGTAATACAGCTAACCTCAATTTCATAGTGACCTCTAAATTTGGTATGAGATTTATGCTACCAGGATTGCCGGCCCCTGGGGATAGCAACTGTCTTTCAGACTTGTTACAAAATCGTTACCGGCGCCGCTCCATGGCATACTGACTGAAGCGTGCATCCCTCCATGGAGAGCCTTTCTCAGAGACTCGCCGCTGTTCGCGAACGGATCGCGCGCGCGGCCGTGGGGGCGCGGCGCGACCCTTCCGGCATCCTGCTATTGGCTGTTACGAAGGTCTTTCCCGCCCCTATTATCCGCGATGCCTATGCGCTCGGCCTGCGTGACTTCGGGGAAAACTACGTGCAGGAATTCGAAGGCAAGGCTCCCGAGTTGGGCGGACTCGATGGCGCTCGCTTCCACTTGATTGGACATCTTCAGTCCAATAAGTCCAAAAAAGCCAGCGAGCTTTTTCAGGTGATCCAGACGGTAGACTCCGCCAAACTCGCCCGCCGCCTGAACGAAGCCGGGAGCAATCTGGACGTGATGCTGGAAGTGAAGCTTTCAGAGGAACAGGCCAAGAGCGGCGCCGCTCCGGACGAATTGCCGGAACTGATCGGCGACGTGCGCTCGTGTCCCAACCTCCGGCTGCTGGGACTGATGACCATGCCGCCATGGACGGAGGATGCCGAGGCCTCGCGTCCCTATTTCCGCCGCCTCCGCGAGCTCGCGGAGCGCCACGGATTGGCGCAGCTTTCCATGGGAATGTCGCACGATTTCGAAGTAGCCATCGAAGAAGGCGCCACCTGCATCAGAGTGGGAACGGCGCTGTTCGGCAAGCGGACGAAACTGTGATCGTAGGGTTCTATGCGCCGCTGCCGCCGGCGCGTACGGGTGTAGCGGATTATGCGGCCACGCTGCTGGCTGCTTTGCGGCGGCATGGTCGCGTGGAAGTTGCTCCGCAGCGCTGCGATGTTGCACTCTACCACCTGGGCAACAACCAGATGCACGCCGCCATCTACCGTCGCGCGCTGGAACAGCCGGGCGTCGTGGTGCTGCATGATGCCGTGCTCCATCACTTCCTCCTCGGGCTTCTCGACCGGCCGGCTTACGTGGATGAATTCGCTTACAACTATGGCGACTGGAATCGGGGACTGGCTGCGGAACTTTGGCAGGCCCGCGCCGGGTCCGGGACCGATACACGGTATTTCCAGTTTCCCATGCTGAAGCACGCGGCTGAATGCGCGCGAGCCGTGGTGGTACACAATCCCGCGGCGGGACGGGCCGTGCGCGAGCACGCCGTCAATACCCCGGTGATTGAAATTCCTCATCTGTTCCAGCAACCGGACTTGCCCACGGATGGAGAAGCGGCCCGCTACAGGCAAGGGTTGGGTTTGCCGGGAGACGCCTTCGTTTTTGGCGTTTTCGGTTTTTTGCGGGAGTCTAAGCGGCTTCTTACGGTGCTGGAGACGTTCGCGCGCCTGCACGCGAAGCAGCCGCGTACTGCTCTGCTGGTCGCCGGATCCTTCGTTTCCACCGACCTGGAGCGCGCCGTGGAACCGCTGCTCCGCGAGCCGGGTATCGTGCGCGTACCATATCTTTCCCAGCGCGAGTTCTGGCTCGCCGCCGGCGCCGTGGACGCGTGCATCAACCTGCGCTATCCGGCGGCCGGGGAAACCTCGGGCATCGCCATCCAGCTTATGGGCCTTGCTAAGCCGGTGCTGCTCACCGATGCCGAGGAGTGTGGGCGGTTTCCCGAAGCCGCGTGCGCGCGCATCGCCTCCGGCCTGGGGGAACGCGAGTCCCTCTGGCGTCACATGGTTTTGCTAACATCATTACCTGGGGTGGCTCGCGCCATTGGCCACCAGGGGGCCTTGTACATCCGGGAACATCATCAACTGGAGCAAGTCGCTCAACAATATTGGGATACGCTGTGCGCCTACTCATCTTGACGTTGGCCTGCGGCGCCGGATTTGCAGCGGCGCCCAAGCCCATTTTGAAACTGCTGCGGGTACCCGTGCCGATGCGCGATGGCGCACGCCTTTCGGCCAACGTGTTCATGCCCGCGGACCACGCGCGTCTGCCGGCGATCCTCGTACGCACGCCGTACAATAAGGGCTCCGACATCATTCCCAATTACAAGGCGTTTGTGGATCGCGGATATGCGGTCATCGTGCAGGATGTCCGCGGCCGCTACGAATCCGACGGCGCTTTCGATCCGCTCGCCCAGGAGCCCGCCGATGGGAACGACACCATCAACTGGATCGCGCGACAGCCCTGGTCAAACGGCAAAGTCGGCATGATTGGCGGCTCCTACCTGGGTATCGCGCAATGGAAAGCCGCCCTCGAAAACAATCCGCACCTGAAGGCCATCTTCCCTGTGGTGTCGGGCGACGACGATTACCGCGACCGCTTCTACTCTACCGGCGGAGCCATCAAACTGGGACACCGCCTGGAATGGTTGGCGGAGAATGTCAAGGCTCCCGGCTATGAACCGGACTTCAACAAATTCGTATGGCACCTGCCGCTGCGCACCGCCGACCTCGCAGCCACGGGCCGAACCGTGGAATCCTACCAGCGCGCCGTGGAGCATCCTATCTTCGATTCCTTCTGGCGCGCGCTCAGCACCAAGGAGCATCTGGACAAAATCCACATCCCGGTGTTCGCGGTGGGCGGCTGGTACGACAACTACGTGGAAAGCGATCTGGAGGCCTACGCGGCGCTGCGCAAGAGCTCCGGGCTGAACCGGATTCTGATCGGCCCGTGGCCGCACAACATGTCTTACAAATTCCCGGAGGCCGATTTCGGGACGGCGGGCTCCATCCCCGTGCGGCGTCTTCAGCTCGACTGGTTCGACCAGTGGCTTATGGGGAAAGACTCGGCGCTGGTCTCTACTCCCCCTGTGCAGGTTTTTGTCATGGGCGCCAACCAGTGGCGCGAAGAGCGCGAGTGGCCGCCCGCGACGGCTCACACGAAATCTCTATACCTGGACAGTAATGGCCATGCCAATACGCTGGAGGGCGATGGCTTTTTGCGCGAACGGCCCGCGCGCCGCGACGGCGAAGATGATTACACGTACGATCCGCATGACCCTGTTCCTACGCGCGGCGGAGCCGTATGCTGCAATCCCTTGGTGTTTCCCTGGGGACCGCTGGATCAACGCTCCGTGGAAAAGCGCGAAGACGTACTGGTGTATTCGACAGGTCCCTTGCGCTCGGATCTGGAGGTAATTGGCCCGGTCAAAGTGGTGTTGTATGTCGCTTCGAGCGCGCGCGACACGGATTTCACTGCCAAGCTGGTCGATGTCTTTCCCGACGGCTTCGCGCGCATTCTCACGGATGGCATCCTGCGCTTGCGCTACCGCGACTCGGTGGAGCGGTCCGTGCCGGCCAATCCCGGCGAGGTGTACGAAGTGTGCGTCGATGCGGGCGTCACCGCGAACGTGTTTCAAAAGGGCCATCGAATCCGCCTAGAAATCTCGAGTAGTAATTTCCCGAGGTTCGACCGCAATCCCAACACGGGCGGTCGTATCGCCGACGAGACACGCCTGTGGAAGGCCAACCAGGCGATCTACCATAGCCGTGAACGCGCCTCTCGGGTGGAACTCCTGGTCATGCCCGAAAGCAAGCGGGATTGACTTGGGCCCCATACGCGCGGTATTTTGCATCTAGAGCCCACAACCTTCCAGGCGCGGTAGCCAAGTGGTAAGGCAAAGGTCTGCAAAACCTTTATTCGTCGGTTCGATCCCGACCCGCGCCTCCAACGATATCTTCCTTACAATCAAAAACATACGACATCGAGGTTTGGCGGCGTACGATAGGTGTACGATAATTGAAACGTGCTCACGCTGTACAGGCGCCATTTGAGAACCGGCTTCGGGCCGGAAAGTCGCGAGCCCTGTCCCAATTCCGCCGACCGTTTCGTACGGAGGGGGGACAAATGCCCAATGTGGGTTGAGGGGGTTGATTTCCATGGAACCTACCATCGGAAAAGCCTTCACACGACCTCGTGGGACATTGCCGAACGCATGTTGCGCGACATGCAACTCCCACCCTCGCGTCCAGCGGCGCTGGAATCCGGCGCGCCAAGCGAAACCGGAGTGCGCGCGAAACCAGAACGGCTCACGTTCGAACAAACAAAGACCGTATTCCTGACGAATATCCAGGCAGAAAACCGCGCCGCCGATACACTGCGGAAGTACCAACTCTTGTTTCGCCAGATGGGAGACTTTGCGAGTTTGCGGAGACTTTCCGCGATCGAGGATTTCACCTTCGAACACCTGGTGGCCTTTCGGTCATCCTGGAAGGAAAAGGGCGTTAACACCCGAAACAAGAAACTCGATCGCCTCAAGGCGTTTTTCGGTTTTTGCCACAACGCAGGATTTATCGCGCGAAATCCAACGAAGCTCATCAGGCCGGCGGCATCGAATGGTGCCATGGTAAAACCCTTCGCCGGTGCGGAACAGACGAAGATTCTGGCAAAGCCTCAAACGGCGCGCGTTCGGGCGTTCTGCGAAGTCCTATTCTATTCGGCCTTGCGGATATCGGATGCCGCGATGCTCAAACCTTCGGATCTCGACGGCAACCGAATCCGTCGCGTCAATCGGAAGAACCAAAAGACGGTATTCATCCCGATCCCTCCCCATCTCAAGCAGGAGTTAGATCGCATCCCCGTTAACGGTGGCTACTACTTCCTTATCGGGAATTCTGAAAATGTCAACACCCAAACGGACGCATGGCGGACAATTCTGAACGAGCTCTTTAAGAAGGATGTCCCTGACTTCCACGCCCACCGCTTCCGGCACACGGCCGCAGTTAACTGGCTTGCCTCCGGGCTCACGCTGGAGGAAGTCGCTGCCCTGCTCGGCAACAGCGTGAAGGTGGTAGAAAAACATTACGCTTCGTTCTGCGGCCCTCGCCAACAGGCAGTGGAAGAAAAGTTGGCGAAAGTGTGGGCGAAGCCCAAGACCTTACTCAGAGTGAAGTAGCGGACAAAGTCGCATCGCCGTTCATCTGACGCTACCAACAGATCTGCCGATAGCTCAGAATGGCGAAATTGGCCGTCGATAGGGGCCGTCCTGATCCCGTTTGAGCGGAGGGGGGCCAATCTTCTCGGATTTTCTGCCGCCGTTTTCTTTGTTTGTCATACTCGCATTCTGCTCGACCTTGCCTCAAGTTTGAGAACGCGTAAGGAGGAGGCAAGTATTCTCGAATTTTCCGGAAGGGGCGGGATTCCTTAGGCTGTCCTCACAGCGCTCTCGTTGCGCTCGGTGGCTGTCAAAGTCTATGTCAGACCCCGTCCGGAGCAACCCGAGTTACTCCGATCGAACGGATGTGTTGCAAATAGCGGCGAGGACGCATGGCCGGTCGGTGGCTGTGGTTTGAGTTACGCTGCGATGCCAAAGAGAGTATGAATGAACTGGCGTTGTCCGATCACATCGCCCTTCGGTAGCCAGCGGATTTGTCCTTTCCGGATCAGATGCATCGCTTCGTATCCGTCGATTGTCCTTAGCGCCCCATCCGCCGACCGGAACCACAAGCTCGCCGCAATCCGCTTCTTGATAAATCGATGGTCCTGCTCGATCACATTATTTAAATAGGGTGAGGGTCGGCAGCGACACCGGCGACCAAGATCCCCGGAGAGCTTCAGATCATCGATGGCACGCGCGTACGCCGGATGTCCATCCACATTGATTACCCGTGGCCGGATAACACCGCTCCCGGATAAAGCCAGGCGCAAGAAAAGCTTGGCCGCGGTCAGGTCCCGCTTGGGCGACAACATGAAATCGATGGTGTCACCAGCGGAATCCACGGCCCGGTATAGGTAGGTCCACTTGCCCGCCACCCGCACATAGGTTTCGTCCACTCGCCAGGAGCGATTCGGATGCCGAAGCTCGCGGCGCAGCCGCTCGTTCAAAATGGGAGCATAGCGCTGAACCCAGCGCCAGATCGTGACGTGGTCTACCGCAAGCCCGCGTTCCGCCATTATTTCTTCCAAATCGCGGTAGCTAAGGGAGTAACGCAAATACCAACGAACGCACAAAATGATGAGCACATCCTCGAAGTGCCTTCCTCGGAACAACGGCGGGCGATCGTTGGTCACCGTCTCACCCTACCAAATTCCCCGCAGGGGTTTGCAACAGATCCGTCGATACTGCTGTTCAGTAAGGAACCCTGATCCCCGGCATCACTGTAAGTCGTATCGCCCCCAGTCGTCAAGAGCCGCCGAATATGCCGTTCCTTGCGGCTGGTCCGACTTGCCGTCGTTCCTTCGCAGGGAAGACTCAATAGCTGTAATGAGCTTGTCCTTGACTTCCCCGTCCGGCCAACTTCTAACTACTTCCAGCCGGTAACGGGTGAACGCTAGGTTTGAATCAAACATCTTTCACCCCCAACGACTATGGTGTATTGAAGACGGGAAGCGTATCGCCGAAGATGACCGCGGCTCGTACCCTTGACCCCGCCCACGGCCTGCGCTACCATGGCGAACAAATGGCGAACAGCCCAGATTTCACGCCCGACCAGGTGCTGTCGGCTACGCCTGCGACCGGAGATGGCAGGCACAGGCGATGTGGAAGTCCCGCTGCGGGCGGGGAAGGGGCCGATGGTACAGCAGACCCCGCCGGAGCAGATGGAAGAACCAGCGGCGGAGGTAGTAAACGGCCGGCTGCCGCGCCATCGGATGTCTATGTCACACTCCAGTAAAGAAACTTTATTTCCCGTTTATCGGAACCGTATACGATCATATGCGTTGAACTGGTGATTCTCGTTCCGTTTAATGTGCCAGGTATGCTCGGCAGCGAGGTCGATTTCATCTATGGATGCCCCACGCTAGCCGTGAGAAGCTGCTGCTTGAGTCGGCCGGCGACATCGGTCACGAGCTGTTGGTCGGTTTCAGGGCGCCACGTCGCCTCAGCCAAGCGCTGGTATTCAACCAGCGCCTTGACCTCGAACGCAACCGCCTGCCCGGCGTGTGGTTCTTCGACCCGTACCCAGTAAGCGACTCGGCGCGCGCGGATGCCGCGAATCGACGAACGGCAGATTCGGGAACTACGCTCGCTGCGGTTCATTCATGAAGCCAGCAACGTGGTTCTTCTCGGTCCTCCCGGCGTCGGCAAAACACATCTGAGTGTGTCATTGGCGGAAGCGGCGATTCAAGCAGGTTTCGGAGCGTACTATATGACAGCGCACGATCTGGTGACCGATCTCGGTCGAGCCTACCGAGAAGGTCGGCTGGATCGGAGGATGCGGGTCTATCTGGCGCCGAAGGTGTTGATCATCGACGAAATGGGTTACCTACCGCTAGATGACCTGGGCGCTACCATCTTCTTCCAACTGGTGAGCGCCCGGTACGAGCGCGGCAGCATCATTCTGACATCCAATAAGAGCTTCGGCGACTGGGGTACGATCTTTGGCGATCCGATCATCGCCACGGCGATTCTGGATCGATTGCTGCATCACTCGACGACGATCAACATACGTGGCGAAAGCTACCGACTGAAAGATCGGCGCAAGGTTGGTTTGTTTACGCGAGCAGAGGACCAACAAGCGGACCGTCCCGCCCCCTTTCCCTCACCCGAAATGTCGCAGAACGGTCCTCGCCGTCAAGGCTCCACTTCGTCGCGCAAAAGCGGCGCGGCCTTGACCGCTCCGGGCCGTTCTGACAACACGGTTCCATTATGAGGGAAAGGGGGCTGATGAACTTTGGGGCTCTCAGCGCCTCCCGTTGGTCGGTGGAGGCGAGTTTCCGGGTGGGAGAATTTTCAACCGGAACTATGGGGAATTTTCGACTGGAGTTGACAGCGCGGCCGTCGGCGGTTTTGGAGGGGGGAGGGCCTTCCCGCCCGCCGTGCAGTTCCAGGGCTTTTGAAACGCTAAGTTATTGAATCTACGGTTAACTCTTTGTCGTGTAACAAGCGGAGATCGACGGAGCACAGGCCGGTGCCAGACTAATTTCCGAAATCGTCTTGTTTTTGAGTAATTAAGGTTCAAGCAGATGTGGGCACCCCAGTTGAAGGTCTGTTGAACTTGGTGGAGGCACGGGGCACTTACAAAACTATCCACCGCGTCGGCTGAAGGAAGCCGTGGTGCAAGCTCTGTATCCACTCGCCGGTTGAAGGCAATCAGGGAGTGCTACGACACGTATTCCGGGTGCACGCACCCCCGCGGGAGGAAGTAGTTTAACTGCAGATAGTGTCGAGAGCTGACGGAGGTTCTCCATGAATCGAAGGTAATAGTACGAGTCGGCGCAAGTGTGCTGAGACACGGAGCGAGGCTTCGCTCACTCGCGAATCGTCATCCAAATATGAATAGTGCCGAATAACCCGGTCCAACTAACAAGGGCGTTGGCGACGTCCTCTGTTGACTTATCCTTGCTTACGCCTTATCGGTTGCAGTGGCCAGACTGCGTCGGATCGACGTTCACAAGATAATCACAGCCCGATCGATTTCAAAGAAAATTTGAGATTGCTTACAATTATTCTCCACCTTTCTTTTATGGACAGTAATTCACTATTCCAGAAGGGAAGGCCAAATTGATTAGAAAAGGACCAGAACATGCCCGGCGATCCGATCATCATTATCGAGGGATTTTGTAGCGCGCTTTGGCCTTTCGGCGGTTTCCGACGACAGTCACTAGCCGTTGGCGTGATCTACTACGTGGCCGGTGCCGCCGTCGGCGGTTTTCCAGGGGGCGAGGCAGTTGCGTTCCGCGGCCGGCAGCCCATTCTCAGCGAATGGCTCGTTCAAGACCGGGGGATTGTGTCGAGGGTGGAGTGAACCCCAAAATTGAGACACGGAAATTAGGGACACTTTTCATTAAACGGAAAGAGGTCAAAAATGCCTAGGTGCCGTGTTTATAACGTGGAGTTCAAGTTGGAGGTGGCGCAACGCCTCGTTAACGGAGAGAGCGTGAGCGCCCTGCACGACGAGTTGGGGATTCGGCGGGGAGTGCTCTACCGTTGGCGCGACGTGTACCGCAAGGAGGGAGCCGCCGGCCTGCGATTGACCGGACGCCCCACCGGGGTAGAAGGTGCACCGCGGGATGGCAACACGCTGGAATCGGCCCGGCGAATTGCCGAGTTGGAACGTAAAATCGGTCAACAAGCGTTGGATCTGGATTTTTTGACAAGAGCCTTCAAGCGTGTAAAGGAGTCACGCCAGAAGAACACCGGCACTGGCGCGACAGCATCTACGGAGAAATCCGAAGCATGATGCAGCGGGAAGGCTTTGAGGCCAGCCACGCCTGTCAGATCGCCAGGGTGAGCCGAGCTGGCTTCTATCGCCACTATGAACAACACGAACCCCGCCAGGCCGATGTGGCCTTGCGGGATCTGATTCAGAAGATCGCGTTGGAGAATCGCTTTTACGGATACCGCCGGGTGACGGCAGAACTGCAACACCGCGGCACCGTGGTGAACCACAAACGGGTCTTGCGGTTGATGCGCGCCGACAACCTGTTGGTGGTTCGCAAGCAGAGATTCGTCTTCACTACGGATTCACGGCACGACTACGCTGTGTACTCGAACCTGGTGCCGCACCTGAACCTGACAGGGATTGACCAATTGTGGGTGGCCGACATTACTTACGTTCGCCTCCGCGAGGAATTTCTGTATCTGGCCATTGTGATGGACGCGTACTCGCGGAAGGTTGTGGGCTGGGAACTGGGAGAGGATCTCCGCGCCGAGTTGGCTCTGGAAGCTCTGAACCGCGCCCTGGTCGACCGGCACATCGAGCCGGGCATCGTGCATCACTCCGACCGCGGCGTGCAGTATTGTTGTTTGGCCTACGTGGCTAAACTGCAAGCGCACGGCTTTGCGATCAGCATGAGCCGCACGGGAAATCCTTACGACAACGCCAAAGCCGAATCCTTCATGAAAACCTTGAAGGCAGAAGAAGTCTACTTACAGCAATACCGCGACCAGGAGGACGCGCGGACCTCCATCCAGCGGTTCATCGAAGAAGTCTACAACCGGAAACGGCTGCATTCCTCACTGGGGTACTTGTCGCCGGAAGACTTCGAGCAGCAACATCGCCATAAGCTCGATGCACAAGGAGAAGCCACGTTATGAGTTTTCTAAGGCATGCGGGAATCTATCGGTCCGATGTGGTTCACAAAACCATTACAACCTGGGGCGGGGTCCCGCCTCCCGCTGGTCGGCCCCCGGCCCCAGTCAAAGAACGCGACGGGAGAAACTACGCGCCCTGCTCATCGTCCGCGATGAGTTCCCGGGCTGGCTATTCCTTAGCGGGTTGCTCTCCAGCAGAGCCCGCCTCCGCTTCGCCAACCGCCCCCAGTATGGGCTGGGGGATCACTGCTGGCAACGAATTGTCAGCGAATGGTAACCTGTCCCTAGTTTCCGTGTCTCAGCCGAGGGGTTCACTCCAAGGGGGACGGGGAATATCTGAGAATTCTGGGGGGCAACGACATAACCCGGACTCAAAGAATCACAATGGCGAAATCTAGTCTCACTCGGATCCCGGCTGCGGCGATATTGATTGGCGCTTGGTCGTTGTTACCATTCTCGCATCAAGCTGGGGCGCAAACCAACGGGCTTATTGTGACCACGGACTTGCCTTTCTCGCAAACCTGGACGGGCACCCAGAATATTGTGGTCAATGTGCCCGCCGCCCCTCCTGGGAATATTTTGCTCTGGGTTTCGTATGTGGACGGCGTAGGGATTTATAACAGTGGTTGCGGCTGCTACGCTCAGCAAGGCTCGGGGTATAGCCCCGTACGCCTTCCATTTGACACAACTACAGTGCCCAACGGCCAGCACGTGTTTTATCTAAATATTACAGATTTCAACAGCGGCGCCGAATATGGCACGTACGGCCCGGTCAATTTCGCAACCGACAACGGTCACGCGCAAATGCAGTTGCGGGCTAACTACAACGAGTTATGGCTGACGCCCGGTCAAACTGTTCAGCTGCGGCCGAAGATGGCTTATACGGACAACACGTCCGCGCCGCTTGCCCCAACTTCAACGGCGTTTATCAGCAAGGCTTTAAGTGTTGTCACAGCTGATGGTAGCGGCAATGTGTTTGCCGCCGGCCTCGGGGACTCGAGCATTACGCTCACTTATGGCAGTTTTACCGATACGGTCCTTGTCCACGTTAATGTCCAAAACAATACACCGCATTTTGGCAATGACGGATCGCAGCTTACAAGCTATGTTCCGGACAAATCCATGTTCGTACGGAGCATGTTCTTTTCCTTAGACAGCAACCTTCCCCAGTACGTCGGCCCTTTTCACGCCGCGCAAGTCAACACTTTGGAAAGTGGGTTTTTTACGGCTTTGGACAATTTCGGAAGTTCGACCAGCGAAATGACTCGCTGGCAAAATCAATTTAATATCGACACCAGATCGATCCAAAGCGCCGCAAATGTCGGCTTTAACATTCTTTTAACCGGCGATTCCATAGCTAGGGGAGACACGGCTGTCTACAACGTTAGTCGCGGTCCGAGCACCTTGTGGCCCACCAGACCACTCACGTACGCGTTTAATTGGGCCAAACAGTTCGGCAAAATTGTCGGCGTGGAAATGGTAGACGAGATCGGGTTTTCGTATACGGCGCCCTTTCCGCACGGCCAGCTTGGCCGAAGCGGAGGACCGCAAAGCATTTCCTGCGTCAGCGATGTTTGCACCGTAAGCTGGCCGTCGCCCTATGAGGTTGTGAACGGCGCAAGCACATTCCTCATTACTGGCGCCATTAGCAATGCTAACTTAAACCGTACTGCGAGCAATCTTTACCATTTTACCAATTTCATAACGGGGCCTAATGGCTCGGAAGTTAGTTTTGTGTTTAAGGCTTCCGGCGTCGGCACGCAGACGTTTACGTCAAGTACCGACCCCAACCTGACTTTTGAGATGTTTGCCTACGCTCCCGACGGTCCGAACGGCATTGACTACTTGCACAACGATGCTTTTCAAAGTATTATGACCGACATTAATGCCGTATCTGGCCATCCTAGCATTACCTGGCCGGACCCAGCGGCCGCGTCACCGGCCAACTTTGCCGCATGGGGAGCGGACCCTAACGCGTCTGACTACGCGGACATATATATCGCTGGCTTATATCCCGCTTATCCGGACAGAACCTCCCTTTCGGCACAGCTTGGCTCCATGAATAGCGCTTGGAACGGTAAATATCCGCTGGTGCAGAAGAAGAGGCCCACCTTCATGATTTACGGCCTAACCGGACCCGGTTACGGCATTCAAGGGGCGGCCGATCCGGTGGCCCACATGACTAACGATACTGTAACCTTTGCGAATCCCCACGGCATCTCCGGTTCAAATTTGACTATCGGCGTGACCCGCTTTAGCATTACAGGCAATTCTAACAGCGCGCTCAACGGGAATTATTATGTCTATCAGGTAGTTGATCTTTACACCGTGAAGGTCTATAAGGAGATCGCTACGACCGGTTCGCAGACTTGGGGGCCGACGATAACTTTCGGCGACGGCACCACGTTGAATATGGTCGGCGATTATAACGGTAGTATGACCAACCAGACCTATGATGATATGTTGGGTTTCGCCGGCGGGTGCTACAATATCGGCCCGGGCAAGGCCGGTATCGCTGCCACGGTATCAAGCACCGATGCCTCGTTCAACGGGCAATGGTATGTAGATCCTTACCAGAACGGGGTTTTGGCAACCCAGCAGAACATTTGCTCCTGGACCATTAGCATGAGACAGCTACCAAGCGGGTCCGGCACCGGCGGCACCGCTTCCATAGTTTATGACAACTACTACCACCCGGGTGTTACTCCCATCTCCACGCCTGGTACGCCGCCTGGAGTTATCGCAGCCAGCATTATGTACGTGGCGGAAAAGGGAGGGGCGGGGGTGCGCGGTTACGTACTTGCAAATGATGCAAACCAAAATCAGGCTGCTGACAAGTTGTTTAAGCCCAGCGACGGCGACATCCAGGCGGCTGCCAATCCTTTGTATGGCGATCCCGATACTCTGGCCCGGTGGCAGGGCATGTCTAATGCTTATAATCTCATTAACACTATAGAGCCGTACCTTTTGGAGCCGAAATTGAATTCCCCCGATTACGGCCCCTTTATGGTCACCACCGCCAGAGCCTCCTCTTACGGCAAAATGTTGATGATGACTAATTTTAGTGAGGCCAACGACACCGAAACAGTCGATTTTTCCGAATACAATCCTACAGGGACGACCGCCACTATGAGGAGGATGACCGGTACTTCCTTAACCTCGACTGTTGTCTCCGGCGCTTCACAACAAGTCACTTTCCAGCCCGGAGAGACTATTGTTTGGACCTTTGATGCAAGCCAGGGACCCGTCATTTCCAGCGTCACTTCCGCAGGCATCACGTCCACCTCCGCGACGATTACCTGGGTCACGGACCAAAGTTCCGATTCACAAGTCGCTTATGGTCTGACAAGCTCGTACGGGTCTACTACCAACATAAACAGCACGCTGGTCACGTCCCACAGCACAACCCTGACAGGGCTTACCGCCGGTGCCACCTACCACTACCAAGTGCTTTCGCGCAATTCCGGCGGCAGTCCGGCCGTTTCCGCCGACCTCACGCTCACCACGCTCAAGACCGTGAGCGCGTGTGACTTGAACGGAGATGGTGTCGTGAATTCGCTGGATGTACAGATTGCGATCAACCAAGCTATCGGTATAACCACTTGTTCAACAGCAGACCTCCTACAGAGCGGCTTCTGTAACGTGGTGGATGTCCAGCGGGTATTTAACGCAAGTGTGGGTGGGGCATGTTCCGTTGGGCCTTAGCGCCTCCATGGTACCTCTAGGTTTTTAGATTAGCGCCCTCGAACAGGCTGCGGGCATACGACCTGAGTAGCGTTCGGGCCTTGATCCAAGATTCTTCGGCTCGGTTGCGAGCAGCGCCGGTTGAGCAGTAAACAAGGAATCGCCCCTGGTCGGTCGCATACCTCAGCGCGTCTGGAGAGCCCGTTCCGCAGGTGGAACAACACTGCACTAGAGCCTGGGCACACCGGCAATAACGCTGGAGGGCAGATGCGCCTGCCGGCGCTTAGTGCGCAATCACCCGGAAGGCCAAAGCAACAACTCCTATCTTTGCCTAGCAACTAGCGGATAACCAAGTATTCACAGCCCACCAGCTCACCGGGGGGGCGGCCTTTTCGCTTTGCCGACTGTTGTTCACCCTCGCCCAAAGAACATATTTTGCTAAAACTGATTTGCGCCAGAATGTAACTAGTGCACGAGGACACAAAAACGCAATCTACAGTTACCGTCTTTACCCGCCGATTATCCTCCCTGTGGGGATCAAACTTTCTTCTCTTATTCTGGTGGGGCTCATCAGCACTTCAGCTATGTGCCAAACCACATCGCTTCAAATTCAGTCTGTTACGGCAAGCGCCGGCTCTACCGTAAGCATCTATGTGACACTGAGTTCCTCCGATCTAAAGCGGCCAGCCGGATTGCAGTGGGACCTAATTCCGCCAGCGAGCATAGAGTCGGTTACCGGCGCATTAGGTAGTTCAGCCATCTCGGCCAGCAAGTCTTTGAATTGTTTAGGTCAGCGCTGTTTGATTTCGGGTTTGAATGCAAACACGATCCCGGATGGTACTGTGGCGGCTCTGTCCCTAACCTTGTCTCCAACGGCCTCGGGTATCATACTTCTTCCACTAACAAATGTGTTTGCGGCTGCTGCGGATGGTACTGTAATACCAATTCTCGGGAATACGGGAACAATTTCGATTTCAGCACCCGTTTCGCTTACGGTGAATCCGGCCGCGGCCTCGCTGTCGGCCGGACAAACGCAGCTGTTTACGGCGACGGTGACGGGTGGGGCCGGGAACGCGGCGGTGACCTGGAGCTTGAATCCCAACCTCGGCACGATCAGCAACACCGGGCTGTACACGGCTCCGGCTACGATCACGAGTCAACTCTCGATGACAGTGACGGCTACCAGCGTGGCGGATACGAGCAAGTCGGCCAGCGCGGCCACCACGCTATTGCCGCCGCCCGCCACCGGGGTATCCATCTGGAACAGCACGGCGACACCGGCGACTGCCTGGATCAATCAATATCCCGTTACTTTAGGGGTGAAGTTCCGCTCCGACAGCACCGGAGCCATCGAGGGGATTCGTTTCTACAAGGGAACGGGCAATAACGGTACTCACATGGGGCTGCTCTACAGCAGCACCGGAATGCTGCTGGCCCAAGCCACCTTCACGGGAGAAACGGCTTCCGGATGGCAATTGGTGACCTTCGTCAGTCCGGTAAGCATTGCGCCCAACACTACCTACATCGCCGCCTTGTTCACGACATCAGGGGCTGCATTCACTCAGAACTATTTCACGGCCACAGGTGTGGACAATCCGCCCTTGCACGCGCTGCAATCGGGTGTAGACGGCCCTAACGCCTTGTACACCTGGGGCGACACGCCGCAATTTCCCGTGCAGAGTTATAACGACTCCAACTACTGGGTGGATGTGGTTTTCGCCAGCGGGCCCACTAATACTTTGAGGATTGCCAACCCGGCCAGCGCCAGTCCCAATCCGGTAACCAGCACGAGCACCTCCTTGAGTGTGCTGGGAGCGGATTCGGCGGGAGAGGCCAGCATCAATTACACGTGGTCGGCCACGGGTCCAGCTACGGTCACCTTCAGTTCCAATGGGACCAACGCTTCCAAAAACACCACCGCCAGCTTTACCACTGCCGGCAGCTACACGATCCAAGCCGCGCTCCGCGATACGTTGGGGGCGATGGCTAGCAGCAGTGTGGCGGTCACGGTCAATCAGACCCTGACGAGCGTGAGTGTAAACCCGGCCTCCGCGAGGGTCACGACGAATGGAACGCAGCAGTTCACCGCCACGGCGGCGGACCCGTTTGGCAATACCGTGGCATCGCCGGCGTTCACCTGGTCGGTGAGCGGTGGAGGCACGGTTTCTTCCTCGGGGATGTTCACGGCAGGCAGCGTGGCTGGCGGATCCTTTACGGTTTCGGCTTCCTCGGGGGCGAAAACAGGTAGCGCCAGCGTTACGGTGACGGCCGCACCGCCGCCCGCCACCGGGGTATCCATCTGGAACAGCACGGCGACACCGGCGACTGCCTGGATCAATCAATATCCCGTTACTTTAGGGGTGAAGTTCCGCTCCGACAGCACCGGAGCCATCGAGGGGATTCGTTTCTACAAGGGAACGGGCAATAACGGTACTCACATGGGGCTGCTCTACAGCAGCACCGGAATGCTGCTGGCCCAAGCCACCTTCACGGGAGAAACGGCTTCCGGATGGCAATTGGTGACCTTCGTCAGTCCGGTAAGCATTGCGCCCAACACTACCTACATCGCCGCCTTGTTCACGACATCAGGGGCTGCATTCACTCAGAACTATTTCACGGCCACAGGTGTGGACAATCCGCCCTTGCACGCGCTGCAATCGGGTGTAGACGGCCCTAACGCCTTGTACACCTGGGGCGACACGCCGCAATTTCCCGTGCAGAGTTATAACGACTCCAACTACTGGGTGGATGTGGTTTTCGC
>Ga0207090_1104_pt1 | contig 20730 bp, 25 predicted proteins | sample Alteio_BWMinHeat_50_FD_153565 | JGI IMG/M metagenome (GOLD analysis project Ga0207090, IMG submission 153565) | Enriched cells from forest soil in Barre Woods Harvard Forest LTER site, Petersham, Massachusetts, United States -... | ecosystem: Environmental > Terrestrial > Soil > Temperate forest >...
CTCCCAAATGGTGATGATATGGAGAAGGGCCAGAGCCGCGAGGGCGAACGACTGGATGAGCGAAAGTATTTGCGTCACCACCAGCGTGCGATGACGGTCCCAGCGGTCCACCCATACTCCCGCCAGCGGTCCCAGGAAGAAGGCCGGCACCTGTCCGGCGAAGCTGACGATCCCGAGCAGAACGGGAGAATCGGTGAGCCGATAAACCAGCCAACTGGTGGCGATGCGGGTCATCCAGGTGCCGATGAGCGAGACGCTCTGGCCCCCGAAGAAAAGCCGGTAATTGCGAGAGCGCAAAGCGCGTACGGCAAAGCCCCAATCCGCCACTGTTCTATTGTCGTTGGAGACTGCCCTCTAATGAAAGCGGCGGGAACGGGGGGCCAGTACTTAGTGGTGCAATCGATAGGAGTGAAGTTGTTTTCTACGCAACGGGCGGTCGCGGTGGGACGTCTTGCAAGTCTCGCGGCTGCAATCGGTTTCGCTAACGGGACGAGGCCCGATGGGCGCTTTCTGTAGGGTCCGATCATTCCGGCCCACGCGGGCAGCGGAAGATGCGAAACAAAGCCAATTTTACGTGGCAGGGCGCGGTTCGGGCTATCGTCGTTTCAGCAGCATCCGCCAGCTTTCGCGTGAAACTAAGAGCGGCGAAACCAACCCTTTGTAGTCATACCGAGAGGACTATTGCGGAGGCCAATTTTCGTGAAGGCCGGTGCGGCCGAGGGAATTTGACGGAACAAAGCGAATTTCCCGAGACCGCCCCGGCCAGTCAAGGGATTCGCCGGAACCAGGCTAATTTATTCAATTGTGAAAGAACACGGAACGAAGTCAGTCGAGCGGAGTACACCGTCCCAGCCATACCGTAGCACGCTGTTACAGAGCGTGAAGCGTAAACGATTGACCCCATTGGCGGAATAGCCAGTGATTGAGGGCGGCACTTAGGTGGAAACGAAGGCGAGCGTAAAGAAGCGGGCAGTTGGAGCGAGGGGGAGTGAGCGGCCACTTCACTTGTGCGAGACGGGAGTGTTTCGTCGAGTTGACGTGTGGGGACTCACACGAGTAATTCTCGCGAACACTGTCTGGGACGGTGAGCGGCACAAGTCCGGGATAGCGACTTTTGTCCATGTGGGCGTCGATAGGCCGGTCGCAAGCGCGCTTCTCGTTCCCTATCCGCGAAGGCTGCCCGCGTGCCAATCAGATCAACGGTTTGGGCATTTCTCGGCAAACTGACGAGATGCCTCAGCGGACGCGAGACGATAGCATGATTTATCGTCTATAAAAAGTTGTGCGGTGACAACCCCGGTCTAGCTCACAGGCCCTTGTAGTTGAGCACCGGCCTAAGGGTACGGGTGACCTTCAGCATGTCCTTCTGAGCCCTCAGCACGGCGCGTATGTCTTTGTAAGCGGACGGCGCCTCATCACGGAGGCCATCCGTCTTGCGGGAGTCGTACCAAATTCCCTCCATCTGTTGGCGTAGGGACCGCTCGGTCACTTGCCGTCGAGCCGCCGTCCGGCTCAGCACCCGGCCTGCGCCGTGGGCGCTCGAACACAAAGCCTCTTCGCAGCCCCGTCCCTCAACATGGAAGCTGAGACTGCCCATTGACCCTGGAAGGACCCCACTCTCGCCGAGCCGAGCCGACATCGCACCCTTTCGATGAACCCAAAGATCGCGCCCGTCGTGCTGTTCGAGCGACACGTGATTATGGTCGGTCGTGATGACCGTGTCCCAACCGACATGCGCTCCCAGCTTCCTGTCTAGTACTCGCCCAACCTCTTCGGCGATTGCCCTCCGAGATGCATGCGCGAAACGTCGGGCGCAGGATGCGTCGTGAAGATAGTTTGCGCCCGCGTCGGATTTCGCATCAAGCGCGAGAAGCCGGTTGTCTACAGGTTGCGCACGGGACAAGTGATAATCTCGGATCGCTTGCCCGAGCGCCCTCGACCCGCTATGCACCATTAGCCAGAGCCGGGCGTCCTCGTCCGCCTGAATTTCCACGAAATGATTCCCACTTCCAAGTGTTGCGAACTCAATCTCGCCCTCCCTCCGACGAACGGAGTCCAGGACTGGATGGCTGAGTCTATCGTTTGCCACGCGCTCCGGCTGAGGAATGATTAGGCGTCGATTTCGCCTGCGGGCAGGCACAGCATGGCCAAGTTCAGCCAGGACCTGGCCGGCGACCTTTGGGTCATGCAAGGCAGTTGAGTCAATCTCGAGGGCAACGGCAAGCATGCCACATCCAATGTCGCCTCCGACTGCCTGCGGATAGATCAGGTGCGACGTGGCGACCACAACACCAATGCAGACGTCGGCAGCCAGATGCACATCGGGCATTACTGCGATCTGTTGTACATCTGGGGCGCGACGGAGGCGCTCTAGCGCCTCCGAAACCTCGTGCCCCATTGGTGCCGCGAGCCAAGCCCGAATGGGGGGCATTGACGTTTCACTCATCGCAGACCCCATCCTGATAAGCCGGAACAAAACACAACTCCGGTGCCCGCTTCCGACTTATTGCCGAGGCCACCTCCGAGCGGAGTCCTGGAGCCTCGCGTACGAGTGCAGCCATTGCATCGATGACAGACAGGCCCGCCGGGATAACCACGTGCACCAAAAGGTGCCCGCAATCTGGGGCAGGAAGAACCTCCTCGACGAAAAGATCGTCGATGCCATCGCCAACGTCGCGATCCGCGAGCGCGAGGTTCAGCGCCCGCTGCACCTGCCGACAGAACTGTTGTGCCTTCCTTTCGGCTTGGCGGTTAGAAGACGAGTGGCTTGACTTGTCCTCGTACAGAGCTTCAGCGAATTCTGGATCTATAAACTGTGAGCCTTTACGGCTACGACTATGCTGTCTCAAAATATTCCCCTATTTGCACGCACACCGGTCCTCTAGGCACAGAAAGTGCGTGGAGGACTATCCACTGGTTTTGTTTGAGACGATGGGCGAAAGCCCGACGAACTGCCGACTTAAATTAAGCGGCGGCCAGCAGGCTAAACGGCATCGTGCGGTGTGCAATAGGGGACATGGTATTTTCTCCCTCTGTGACGAGGTTCAGGATCAACGGAACGCTCTTTCGAGCGTCCGCACCTTGACTACGATTATGAACGAAGTGTCGGCGCGACGCAACTCTCCAACAGCGCAGTGCGGGCCGTCTACCCGCTTCCGATAACGGGGAAGTCGGCGTGCGTTCCGTTGGACCGTTCCGCTTGGGTCGCATCGTTCCTTCTCCTCGAACACTGTTTGGGCGCATTTTCCGAGCGACCATCCATTCCGAAAGGCCCCCGGGAGGAAAGAGTCATCTACCGTGTACGCGCGCCGCGGTACAGTCAGAGTGCCTGCTCTCGGCCGCCCGGATCAGAAGGGTGCCGTTCGTGGTGGCGGCGTGGCAAACGCGCCCGTGCCACGGTCGCTTTGGGCCGGCAGCCGCAGCAGGGAGACTCCCCGGATGCACCGACGGGCCGATTGCGATAACCTCGAAGACCGAGGAGAGGTGCGATGCTACTCCGAAAACCGATTTCGTGCTCTTACGTGGCGGTTGCAATGCTATCCGCCACAATCCTCGCGGCGCAAAGCACCCAGCCGCGGCGCGAGCCCGACGTACCCTACGTTCCTACTACGGAAGCGGCGGTTACGGCGATGCTGAAACTGGCCGACGTGAAGAAGACCGACGTGGTCTACGATCTTGGCTGCGGCGATGGCCGCATTGTCATCGCCGCCGCCAAAAACTTTGGCGCGAGGGGCGTGGGCATCGATATTAACCCGGTGCGCATCGGCGAAGCGAAAGAGAACGCGCGCAAAGCCGCGGTGGAAAACCTGGTGCGATTCGAGGAGAACGATCTGTTCGCCGCCGACATTCGCGAGGCCAGCGTGGTGACCCTATTCCTGCTACCGAACGTCAACCTGAAGCTTCGTCCCAAACTGCTTCAGGATTTGAAGCCGGGGACACGTGTCGTCTCCAACACGTTCGACATGGGCGATTGGAAGCCGGATAAACAAGCCACCGTAGGAGACCCGGCGGAGGTAACTTACCTGAGCCACACCTTGTACTTGTGGATCGTTCCACAGCGCCAAGGAAATTAGTTCGTGGGATTGGGAAAAATGGTTCCGGCCGCGTTGGCAGCACATAGGTGTGGCCCACGTGAAGCGGGTCTGAGCCAATTCTACGTCTGATTGCCCAGTTCCAAGGCCTGGCGAAGGATTTTTCCGAGCGTATCCATTTCAAAGGGCTTCTGCAAGAAGAAGGCACTCGGGTCGAACTCGCCGTGCCCGGAGGTGACGCCTCCCGGGTAGCCGGACATGAAGACAACCTTGATGCCCGGCCGAAGCGCCACTACCTGTTCCGCAAGCTCCTGGCCGCTTATCTGTGGCATTACGACATCCGTCAGCAGCAGATCGATGGGACCGTCATGCTTGTTGGCCAAGCCGAGTGCGTCTGAACTCTGTTTTGTCTCCAACACCTTGTACCCTTGCAGCAGCAACATCTGCCGAACGAGTTCACGCACCTTCTCATCATCCTCCACCAGCAGAATCGTCTCGTTTCCGTGGTGGGGAATCCTGGGCGTCTCCGGGCTCGCGGCCAATTCGTTGGGTTGATCGGTGGCGGGCCAATAGATCTTGAATGTTGAGCCGAGTCCGAGTTCGCTATAGAAGGAAACGTCGCCGCCGTGCTGCTTTACGATGCCGTAAACCATGCTCAGGCCAAGCCCGGTACCTTCCCCCAAGGGTTTAGTCGTGAAAAAGGGCTCAAACAGGCGCCGCTTGGTCTCTGCCGTCATGCCAGTCCCCGTGTCGTCGACCGTCAGCGATACATACCGGCCCGGCTTGAGATCTAAGAATCCTTTGACCTCCTGTTCCCCGAGTTCGACGTTCAACGTGCCAATCGTCAGCACACCTCCTTTCGGCATAGCGTCTCTGGCATTGACTACCAGGTTCATGATGACCTGCTCAACCTGGTCGGGGTCGGCCTTCACACTCCAGAGTTCGGGTTCGAGATTCCGCTTAACTTCTATATCCTCGCGAACCAGCCGCAGAAGTATGTTCTCGAGATCGGTTAGCAGCCTGTCCAGATTGACCACGCGAGGACGTATGACCTGCTTTCGGCCAAAAGCCAAAAGCTGGCGCGTAAGAGCCACTGCACGATTCCCGGCACTGATGATTTCCTGTGCCCCCTCCCGCAAGGGATCTTCGGCTTTCAGTCCGGACAGGATCATCCGGGCGTAGCCATTGATCACCACTAGAAGGTTGTTGAAGTCGTGGGCAACCCCGCCAGCCAACCGGGCGATTCCCTCCAGCCTCTGTGAACGCCGGAACTTTTCTTCGAGGAGCTTGTATTCGGTGACATCCTGGACGGTGCCCAAAAGCCGGCTCCGTCCGGCCTCATTGCCGAGCGGTTCGGTGTATTGCCGCAGGAAGCGCTCCGTTCCGTCCGAGAGGATAATTCGATGGTCGATCTGCGAGCATCCTCCCCGACCGGGCGCGTCTTGAATTGTCTCCCGAACTGACGCCTGGTCCTCCGGATGGACGAGGGAAAGTAAGGTCTCCATTGTGGTTTGGGACTCTTCAGGCCGCCTCCCAAAAATCCTGCAAGCGTCTTCCGATAACTGGAGTTCGCCGCTTTCCAGATCTTCTTCCCAGCTACCGAGGTTAGCCATTCTTTGAGCTCGCGCCAGACGCGCCTCACTGCTCCGCAGCCGGTCTTCCTGCCTTTTGCGTTCCGTCGTCTCGACTGCCAGGGTCAGAATGCGATCGGGACTTCCCGAAGGGCCGATCAGCGGAATCCAGGACGACGTAACGAAGATAGTCTCTGGTGGCGCGGCGGGATCGCGTTGGACAGTACGGGGACTATCTGTCGCGTCGCAAGCCCGTCCGGTGGCGATGACGTTCTCGAGACTTGCCACCAGGGAGCCGGACTCTTCACCCCAGATGTCCGAGAAACGGCGTCCGAGAATCTGCTTGCCTGGCGCGAGCGCTTGGAACGCGGGATTCACCAGTTCGTAGATGAAATCCGGCGCCCGCACAACGGAAATTGCAACGGGAGCCTTTTCGATTATTTCGCTCAAGATTTGCCGTTCAGCCTGGATTTCCCGAAGGAGACCCTCTCGTTGCATCTCTGTCTGCCGGCGTGCGGTGATATCTCGAAGCCAGACCAGTAGTCCTCCCGTGGTTGAGGGTGACACACGGATCTCGAGCCACTTCTCCAAGGGCGGACAAAAGTAATCGAAAACGGCAGCAACCCGCGCCTTCATCCCATTTCTGTATTCGCGCTCGATTTCGGTTCCAACAGTTTCGGGAAACACATTCCATTGGGACTTGCCGAGCAGTTCCGTTTTCGGCTTTCCGAGGAGCCTCTCGCCGTCACTGTTCATGTAGGTGAATTGGAACTCGGAATCGTAGACGAGAAAGCCGTCGGTTGCGTTTTCGAGCAAGCTTTCAGCGTCTATGGACGGCGATGGTTTCGCCTTAAGCTGCACCACTTCGCACTCGAGGTCGGCAAGACGGGCCCGTAGCTGATCGAGGTCGTGTGGAGGTGCGTCTTCAGCCTGACCCGGTGTACTCATACACGAATACCTTTCACGCGCCAACTCCCAGCAAATAAGCGCCCTAAATTCAAACTGGCTATCCCTTAATCGTGGAGGACGACATTCAGCAGCGAACTGTGAACCTTGATCTCCCCGTTGTACTCGATGAAACCCAGATTGCGAAACTTGTTCATAAAAAAACTAACCCTGGAGCGGGTAGTGCCTACGATCTCAGCCAATGTTTCCTGGCTTATCTTGGGAATCGCCAACTCGGGAGTGCCTTCCTTTCCAAAATTAGCCAACAGGAGAAGCACCCGCGCCAGCCGTTTTTCACTGGAGTTAAAGAGTTGGTCAACCAAGTCCTCCTCAATCCGGATATTGCGGGAAAGCAAAAATGAGACGAACGTCTCGGAGAATGCCGGCTCGTCTCGGAGCAACCGGACCACCATCCCTTTCGACAGCCGCAGAATTGAGCCCTCCGACAGGGCCGTGGCGGTTGACATGCGGACCTTCTGTCCCGCCAGGCAACCCTCGCCAAAATAATTCCCGGGCTCCAAAATGGCAATGACGGCCTCTTTCCCTTTGTCGGAGTTGACCGTGAGCTTTACTCTGCCGCTGTGAATGTAAAATATGGCGTCCGCAAAGTCGCCCTGCGCGAAGATGTGCTCGTCCTTGCGATATTGTCCCAGAGTCTTTCCCGGGCCCTTCTTGGCCAGAAAAGACTTTGAACTGAAAGACAACTTTTGCTTCGGAGTCATGTGCACCCGTTTCTAATCTGCGACTATGACGCAACCAGTATAGCCGCTCTAGACCGCCATGGGAAACGGGTACTGCTAGGTCAATACCTGATAGTCGGGAATAGTTGAGCACCGTGACGATTCCCAGCGGAAGGCAAGAAGCACCCAGCCGGGCCGCAGCGGTTTCGGAGTCTTGAGCCGACTGGGGGCCATCTAAGCCGCGCCGCGGCGGCCGGTCACCAGGTTAATGACGATAACCACCAAGGCCACGACCAATAGTAGATGGATCAGGCTCCCGCCGATGCTAAAACTAAATCCCAGAAGCCATAGAATCAAGAACACTGCAACAATCGTCCAAACCATAGTTTTCCTGTGCCTTTCGTTGAGAACCTATTATTCTGAAAATTCCGCCGCCCGGTTAGTTCGACTCGCTGGCTCTTTGCCCTCTAACCTGCAGCTCATTCACCACCTGCTCGACGTTTACAACATCAGACGCGACCTTTTCGGCCCGCGCGCGCTTCGATTGAGAGTCGACGTTCCCACTCAGCGTGACGACCTGATTTTTGACCGCGTATTTGATGCCCTCGCGAAGCCTGTTTTCGATAAGAGCCGCATCCAGGTTGCTAAGGATGCCCTTATCCAGGTCCAAGTTCACTTTCCTGGCATCACTCTCCGCACCCCGGGGAAGCACTGCAATCTCGTTCGCCACAACTAGTCCGCCGGCGATAGACCTTGCGATGGATTCGGCTTGTGACTTGTCATTGTCTGTTGCGACGTGGCCGCCCAAGGTCACGACGCCCTTGTCCCGATCCTGACGTGCCGAGACGTCTCTGAGACCGGCCTGATCCAACGATGTGCCGATGCTGCCAGAGACGTCGGCTGCCTTGGTGGACATCGTCGAGCATCCTGCCAGCGCTCCGGCGGCCACCATTGCCAGCAGGGATAACCATGGTTTGATCGTTTGCATATTCCTCCTTGATCGGACATTCGGCTACTCTTCCTTTAGAGCATGAGAAGGCCCGAACGTCGTGGCGGGGACTATCCAACGCAGCTAACAGCCAAATGCCCAAACGGGCGGAAACCGCGCTCGGAAGCCGCAGGCCGGTGACGATATACGGTCGCTTGACTAGGGATGGTCAAGCGGAACGTTCAGGACCTTTGATGGATGTGGTGTGAGCACTCTTGAACAGACATTGAACGGCATGTCTGTTAGTTTAGGACTTCGTTCCGCCGGCAAACGCAAGAGAGGGCAGACGATGGGACCTTTGGGACGTGCGCCAACTGTGAAGGGCCGATCGGACAGAATCGTTTAGTCGCTGTCCCCTGGGCACCGTTCCGTATTCGCTGCCAGGAGACCGCGGATCGCAAGGCCATAACGACTCGTGAACCTCCCTGTCAGCTTGACGTCAACGCTGCGTAGAGTGCGGCCGTCCGCAATGCGCCCGATACCTAACCCGAGTCTCTTTAGCCTGAAGAATGGGTGCCCGATTGCTTAGTATTTGGGGCAAGCGGTTGATGACAACCGATACCTGCGCCGTGCCGACTAACGCCACCGAAGGAGGCCGACATGAACAAGACACTTGGGATCATCCTGGTCGCGCTTGGCGTGCTCGGTCTTGCATGGGGTGGTTTTACGTACACGACCAGGGAAAAGGTTCTCGACATTGGACCGATTCACGCAACTCGCGACGAGACACACCATGTGCCGCTGCCTCCCATCGCGGGCGCGGGGGCGCTCATTGGCGGCATTGTACTCCTGGTAGCACGTAAGAAGTAACCTCCGGCCAGCCTGGCCGCGAGTCAATGTTCGGAAGAAAGGAAGATTCAATGTTATTACTGCTTATCATTTTGTTGTTGGTTTTAGGTGGCGGCGGCGGGTACTATGGCCACAGCCGCTGGGGCTACAGCGGGGGTGCTGGCATAGGGCTCGGCACCATATTGCTAATTATTCTGGTCGTCTATCTGATAGGTGGCGTCCACCTCTAAGGATTAGGGGTGAAGCGACGTGGGGCAGGATGGCATCCTGCTGCCGGTTGTCAACCGGCGCCTTTTGTCTTTTGGCCAGTAAAAAACGGGTTATCAACCCGCTGCAGGTTGGCAACCTGCCCCACCAGAATTTATTGGGTCCAGGCAAAGTTTTCGAGAACATTTAGCGATGTAAACGCCGAGCCGTTGAAACGAAGTCCCAGCGCGCCCACACCGAAACCGGAAGTGAGAAACTCAATGGCTCCGCGAATTCCATTGGTGGAGGGCCACACGGCCGGCAGCGCGAAGGCGGTATGAGCGTACGGCCCTAACGAGAAATGGCGCGTGTCGATAATCTGCCCGGCCTCGTTCCGGATGTTGACCGGTATGTCCACGAAATTGGTGGTCGGATTGACCATGGCGATACCCGTGACGTAAGCCGTGTTGTCGAACGGCAAAACAAAATGGCTCGCGAACTGATTGACCGACGGCACCACCGCCTCTTGCGGCTGTCCTCCGGGATTGAATTGGCGGAAGATCGCGAACATTCCGACCGAATCGCTGTTGGACTGCGAGAGCAGCGCCCATCCTGATGTCAGGTTCGGGTTCCGTCCCGTGCTCTGAAAGGTGAAGCTGGCGGCTGTAGCAAGCGATATAGTTATACCGCGCACGGTCCCTTGCCCGGATATGGGCACGAAGAAGTCGTTGCCGTTATCATCCAGGAAAAGAACATCGAATGACGTTGAGTGATTCTCCAGGTTCACTACGGTGATGGAGGTTTGCCACGAGCCACCATCCACAAACTGCGGAATTACGCGGTCCCCTGTAAAAACCACCACGCGAGGGCTGGTTTCGGCAGCCTGCCTCGGCTTGCTCGCTGTCCTGTGAGATAACGACGCGGCATTTAGCCGGGAACCCGGTTGACCGTCTCCCAATCCAGTCACCGTTTGTGCGCAAGCACAGGCGCCCACGCACAGCGTAATCGCTGCAACTCGATGTAGTTTCATAAAATCTCCCCATATGTTAGTTCGCCGAATCCTTCTGGCGCGTAGCCTTGACACCCGTCACGATCCCGAGGCCCGTCAGCACGATGGCCCCAACTACTATCCAGCGAGTGGGCACGTGCATCAACGTGGCCCCGTAGGTCAGCCCTCCGATTAGGATCAAATACCCAAGTACATAAAGTCCGAATGACATGGCGAATGCCTCTCTCTTTTGCTCCGCTCCGTGATGGCGAGCGCAGTCCTTACAGCACGAGTCGTACCAAACAGCACGATGTACTCCAAGCCGAGGGCGCATCCATGGAAGCGCCCCTCTATGGTCAGGTGACCAAGCCTGGTCAGCCGCGGCGCAAGATGGTGATCCAACAGACTATTGGCATTCCGCTTCCAGCTTCACCTTGGAACGCTGCGTGCCTGCGATCAGGTGAGGAGATCGATCTATGAAATCACTGTGTCTCGGCCTTGTTCTTTTATCCTTCCAATTCGCTGGGTTCGCAGGGGCAAAGCACCATTCGGCCGCCGCTGCTAACGCCGCCGTTGCTAATGATGGCGTCGCGACTGCTCAGGCATCGTCGGCTTCCGGGGCTTTTGAATACAACGTCAGGTACAAAGGTGAAGACGGCCGCCTGGTGTTCGGTGATTCGGAAGTAAGCTTTGAATCTGCCAACAATCCGAAGCATTCGATGGCATGGAACTACAACATGATGAAGAAGCTTAAAACGGATCCCGGCAGCCACGAAGCGATCTTGGTGTTTCATAACGGCGAGTCCCATGCATTCAAAATCATGGGAGACCAATTCGTGACTGCTGAAGTCTCCAACGCCGTCGCCAGCCGTATCGCCGCTGCGCCCCGCCCGCGCGCCTAATGTTACTGGCGTAATAAAGGCTGCCTGAGGGCGAGGCGTGCCTCGCCCTTCTTCGCCAGCTCAGCTAAAGTTACATCTTGAGCAGCCGGATCGGAGCGTTCGAAGTGCTGAGATCGAACAGCGGCCCGCCGTTGCCGATCGTTCCATCCATGTTGTTCTTGCCAATGTCCCCCTGGACCTTTACTTCGAAATCGGACGTAATGGATGAGTTACTCGTGTGCGCCATCACTCGCGCGTTTACCTGATAAGGCATGTGCAGGGTGATAGGGCCGTTAGTGCTGCCGGCCCGCACGCCATTGGCAAAATCCGGAGGCAGAGTAACGTCGACTCCGCCGTTGGAGGTCTCCAGGCGGAGTGGGCGGTCGGCCTGCGCCGGAGCCAGGGTGGCGGTGATGCTGCCGTTGGTAGTGCTTGCTTCCAGCCGTCCCTTGAGATTCTCGGCGCGGATGCGGCCGTTGGACGTTCGCACGGTCACTTCGCCCGCTACGTTGATTACTTCAATGGCGCCGTTGGAAGTTCGCGCGTCCAGGCCGCCATCGAACGATTGAATGCGGACCGCACCATTGGACGTGCGGAAACGTGCCGGTCCGGCGCCATCGACCACCTGGATCGAGCCGTTAGAGGTCGTAATGCGATCCAGCAGCGCTTTTCGGGGCATCCGGATGGACAACCTTGCGCCGCGGTTTCCGCGAAAGTCCGATGGCCGCACCACGCGGATGTCGATCGAATCCGGCGTATTGGATACGGCTACCTGGAGCGCCTCGGCGGCCTCCTGGCTCGGCCCATATTTGGTGCCGGTGACGTCTACCGTGTCCTGGTCCCAACCGGAAAGTTCCACGGCCCCGTTAAAGGTTTCGATGGCCAGTTTTCCGCCCGGCTTGAGCGGATAGCTGTAATGAAAATCTTTGTTAAAACGAGCGGACCCGAAATCTCCCAGGTCGCAACCCGCCAGCCCGAGAAGGGCGGGCATTACGGCCCAAACGGCAAGCTTCACGCGCATGGCTACCCTCGACTGTAGACGTACGCATCCCCGGCCGGTTTTGTTCCCTGTCTTCCGCGGGAGTACAATCGGCGGATATGTCACCCGAAACTGCCCCCGGCATCGCAGCCGAACCAAAGCCGATGGGTGAATTCTCGCGGCTTCAGGGAGTCTTCTTCGAGCCCGGAAAAACCTTCGCCGATATTGCCCAACGGCCGCGGTGGATCGTTCCGCTGCTCATCGGAATTCTGTTTTCGCTCGGGTATATCTATGCCTTCGGGCAGCACATCGGCTGGGAACCCTATATGCACCGGATTATGGACAACAACCCGCGCATGTTGCAACTGCCGCCGGAGCAGCGTCAGCGGATCTTCGATATGCAGCTCAAGTTCGTGTCCATCTCCTCCATGGCCAGCGTGGTTGTGTTCGTGCCGCTGATTCTGGTCATTTGGTCGGGCATCGCGTTGGGAATCGTAAAAGGTCTGATGGGCGTACCCATCCGCTTCAAGCAGGCTTTCGCGGCATTCTGTTACGCGGGGCTCCCCCGCGCGATTTATGCGGTGCTCTCTATCGCGGTGATCTTCCTGACTAAGACTCCGGAGACTTTCGATGTGCAGAACGGGTTCTTTTCCAATCCCGGGGCTTTGATGGATCCCATGACCGCGTCGAAGTTTGTGTACACCCTAGCGAGCTCCCTGGACGTTTTTGTCATCTGGACTGTGCTGCTGGCGGCCACGGGGCTGAAGGCGGCCGGAGGCAAGAGGCTGTCGTTCGGCGGAGCGCTATTTGCGGTCCTGCTGCCGGGTGTGTGCTGGGTGTTGATTCGAGGCGCGATGGCCGCGGCCGGTCTGATGGGTTGAGCCGAAGATGGGCAAAATGCCCAAGAGCGCGCGAGTATTAAAGGAGTTAGTGTCCCCTTTTTGGGCATTTGCCCAAACAAGGGTTCACGCTCTACGCGCAATGATTCGCGCGGTAGTGCGCGTATGGCCCGGCCGCGCAGCCTCCGAGTAGTACAGAATCTTCCAGCCGGCGAACTCCGCCCGCAGTTCCCCGGGTTCCAGCACGAACCGGTGCCTGTCGTCTTCCCGGAGGTGAATTGCGGCCGCGAATAATCCGCCCGGCCGGACGCCTTCGCGGATCTGCGGGAACAGATCGCGCTGTAGATAGAAGAAGTCATAGACGAGATCGTAACCGGCCGGTTCAATGGCGAAGGCGCCAGCTTCGAGGTCGGCTTGATGCGCTTCGATAGAAAGCCGAGCAGCGGCAGCCCGCTCCCGTAAGATCCCGATCGCCGTCCGCGAGGCATCGACCGCAACCACGTTCCAGCCCAAGCCGGCCAGGTAGAGCGCGTTGCGCCCGGGGCCGCTGGCGATATCGAGGGCGCGGCCGGGCGCGAGCATTTCGGCCACCTCCACCAGCAGGGGCACGGGCGTGAAATCCAGGTTGGCGGCTTGCGCGTAGTGCTCGTCCCAATTGAGGGGCACGTCTCCAGGTTATTATGTTCGCTAATGCGGATCGTGGTGCTGGTGGGTCTGCCGGGTTCGGGGAAATCCACGTACCTGGACCAGATGGGCGCCACGGCCCTTTCTTCCGATGCCCTCCGAAAGCTGCTGGCGGACGACGAGACGGATCAAACCATCCACGACCGCGTCTTCCAGGCGCTGCGTTACCTGCTGCGGCAGCGGCTCGCCCTGGAGCGGCCGGTGACTTATATCGATGCGACCAACCTAACGCCCGAGGAGCGCCGGCCGTACATCGGGATTGGAAAATCCTATGGCTGCGAGGTGGAGGCCGTGTACTTCGACGTGCCGCCCGATGTCTGCCGCGAGCGCAACGCGCGCCGTCACCGGGTGGTGCCTGAAGATGCCATGGCGAAAATGGCGGCGAAGCTCGTGCCGCCTTCGACGGCCGAAGGCTTCGACCGCGTAACGGCGATTAGGGGCCCTGGATGAGGAGCGCAGTTTGCGCAGCCGGCCTAGCTTGGTACCATCAAAGGTGAGCGACTTACCATGAGCATCACTTTCGATCCCGCACTCGAAGCCAGACTCCGAGCGCGAGCGGAAGCCAAGGGTATTACTGTTGAAGTCTATGTGGAACAGCTAATGCAAGACGAGGATGGTGAGATCACTCACACCGAAATGCTCTTGCAGGAAGCCGTGGATAGCGGTGGCTACATTGAACTGACGGAAGATGAATGGGGTCATATGGAACGAGAAGCCGTGGTCGAGGCGGAAAATCGGTCTAAGCGACGCGCATAGATGGCTCGCGTCATTGTTCGTCCGAAGGCCCGGATGGACATAAACGCTATCCTGGTTCACTACATCGAAAATGCCGGTATTGACGTTGCCAGACGTTTCCGCAAAGCCGCAACTGAAACGTTTTGCGAACTGGCCGAGTTCCCTCAAATGGGTGCAACTCGTAGCGTGCGTAAACCCGAATTCCAAGGAGTACGCTTGTGGCGTGTACGTGGCTTCGAGAGCTATCTCATTTTCTACATGCCCCTTCCGGATGGGATCGCCATTGAGCGAGTGATTCATGCTGCCCAAGATTATCAGCGAGTGCTCAGGTAATGGGGCCGCGGAACAATCGGATCAGATCAGCGCACTTCGTCTTTAAAGAAAAAGATCGGCTCGATATCCACCGGGACTTCCTGGGTCGCGCCCAGCACGGCGGTCAGTTCCGCGGGCATTTTGTCGTATCTGGCGAACCAGGCTTCGGCGCGTGCGCGGTCGCCTGTGGCTTCCATCACAAGTAGCTCCTTGGCAAGCTGAGACAGCGCGGGCGGCATCCGGGCGTAATCGATCGCGTACCTGCCGCCGGAGTGGATTAGCGCCCGGTTTTCCAACAGGTAATTGAACTCCATCATTTCCGCGCGGCCGTGCGCTTCGCCCGTACCGAACCGCAAGGTGCGCAGAATGCCGGCAACATATGAGGCGTAATACTCTTCGAGCCGGGCCTTCGGCATGGCGTTGTGGTCTACCAGCCATTTCAAGCCGAACATACCCACAACGTCGGCTTTAGCTTCTTCAAGGCCCGAATAAGCGGGCCCAATGGCCTCGTTGATCGTTATCTGCTTACCCTTTTGATGTGAGAAGTCAGGGCCTAGGCCGTGCGAAATCTCGTGCAACACGGTGGCGGCCAGGTAGCCTTCCGCGCTGGCTTTGGCGGCCTGAGCCGGCTGCATCAACTTGCGTGCCAGGGGAAGGATGATATATTCCACGCGCGCATCCAGGAAGTTCTTGAAGAAGATTTTCTTGTCGCCCTTTTCCTGGTGGAAGCGCGGGTCGTTGGGAAGATTGTCGGCCACGGCCTGGTAGCCGTAGCGCAGGTCGCCCGACCGGTATGGGGCGTCCATCACTTCCATCGGGGTAAGATGGCCGCGCTTGGAGGGCCGGTCGGCGGCGTCGAGGGGCAAGGCATCCTGAATCTCGGGCACATACCGCTGATATATGGCGAGCTTCCGGCTCTCCTCTTCGTTGCGGATCAGCACGGAGGCCCCGTATGAGGTCTTCACGCCCAGCAGGTCGTCCAAACTTTCCCAGGCTTTTTCCCACGTGAACTCCTTTTCTAATAACCGCCTGCCCGCCTGCCCTAACTCCTCGCGCAGGTCGGGGTACTCGAGTAGCCGCGAGACCGCGCCGGCAAACGCGGGGCCAGTATCGGCCAATAGCAGGTGGCGGCCCTCCTGAACCTGCAGCCCTTCGGCGCCCAACCGGGTCGAGACCACCGGCAGAGCTGCGCCCCAGGCCTCCAGGATCTTCAGCCGGGTGCCGCTTCCGGCAAGAACGGGAACGACCGCCACTCGGGCGCGTCCCAGTTCCGCAACTGCATCGGACACCGCGCCGCGCACTTCGATTCTCGAATCGCCGGAGGTCCATTGCCTTACCGCCTCGGGATTCTTGCCCACCAGCCGCCAGACTACTGCGGGCCAGCGGTCCCGAAGTTGAGGCCAAACTTCGCGGCGAAAGAAGCGCACGGCGGAGATGTTGGGGTGATATTCCAGGTTTCCCGAAAAGACGATGGCATCCTCGCGCGGGCCGGCGGGAAGCGGGGGCAGCGGAATCGAATTGGAGTACACCGTCACACGTGAGCCGGGCGCGCGGGCCAACACCAACTGTTCATCGGCGCACGATGCGGTCAGCACATCGGAGAACCTGGGAATCCAAGTGTCTTCCAGGGCCCGGGCGGCCCGGCCGAAAACGCTGTGCGCTGTCCCGGCAGCAAGCCCTTCCACTGCCGCACAGCGTGCGTGCAGCACCGATTCGATGTTGTGGAGATTGAGCACGGTCCTCGAACAAACCGGAGAAATCTGCTGCCAGTAGGGTGCGCACCAGAAGTGCTCGATAACACCGACGTCATATCGCTGCCCGCCGATGGCCGCAGTGATCTCACGTTGAAACCCGGAGAAGCGGTCGACGAGAGGCGGCACGCGGCGGGCGAGGCGCCACGCGTTCCGCAGCCGGCGCGCGGCGGGGCCCCGCCGGTTCGCCGGCAGATCGATCACCTCAATCCGGCACGCCAATCCCGCGGGAACCTGCGCGCGGGGGTCGGGGGAGCCGGGCTGCCGGAAGACAATCAGATCCACATCGTAACGGCGCGCTAGGTAATGGAGCAGGGAAGCGCTGCGCAGGGCTCCGCCGCCCGCCAATGGGTAGGGCGCCTCGGGAGCCAAAAATAGCGCGCGGGGTCTATCGCCCAAAACGCCTCCGCGCTTCCTCATACACTTCGTACGTCGACCGCGCCGACTGCTCCCAGGAAAACTCCCGCGCGCGTGCCAGTGACAGCTCCCGCCGCTGGGCGACCCACTCCGGCTGCGCCGCTGCCTGCCGCATGGCCCGCACCAGCGCTGCAGAATCGTCGGCATACACCGCGGCATCGCCGCCGGCCTCGCGCACCGCGTGCGAAGCAATCACGCAGGCGCCACACTGCATCGCCTCCAGCACCGGCAACCCAAAACCTTCGTACAGCGACGGGTAGACTAAAGCCAGGGCACCCGAGTAAAGCTCCGCCAATTGATCGTCGGGGACTTCGCCGGCCACCCGCAGCCCGGGTTCCTCCCGCAGATCCGGCCCATCGGCGCGGCGCCGCCCGGCTACCACCAGATCGATCGGATACTCCCTGCGAACCTCGCGCCACGCTTCCAGCAGCGCCGGCAGATTTTTCCTCGGTTCCCACGTGCCTACAAACAGAAAATATCGACGCCCGGCTGGCGCCGCCACGGGCCGCAGCCACGATGGCGCGGCTTCGGGCACTGCCACTATCCGTTGCGCGTCAATCCGGAATCGCTCCATGGCCTGGCGGCGCACCGTCTCGGTGGGCGTGATAATCATCGTCGGAATCCGCAGTTTCAGCAACACCGGAGTACGCCATTTTACTCGACCGGCGGCCACATGCCAGCGCGGCTCCATCCAGGGTGACAGATCATGCAACGTGAGCACACTCGGCCGAAGCGGCAGATAGGGAACGGCGAAGTCCGGTCCGTGAATCACGTCGGCGCCCAGCCTGCGGGCTTCCCTCGGGAGTCCCCAGAGCCACCAGCGCCGCTCCGCCGCCGTCCGCGGCGTTCCCCCGCGCTTCAGATTAGCGGGCGCAGCGCGCGGCATGCGGAACGCCTGATCGGAAACCAGAATGAACTCGTCTTCGGGAAAGCACCGGGCCAACGCACCGCTCAATTCGCCGGTATATCGCGCCAATCCGCCGCTCGACAGGCTTAGCGAAGCGGCTTCCATCGCCACCCGCATGCCGTTCTACCGGTGCGCGATCCGGTCTCCGTAATTGCGTTCGTAATACGTACGGTACTCTCCGCTGCGCACGCGCGCCACCCACGCCGCATGCGACCGGTACCACTCGATGGTCCGCGCCAGCCCGGTTTCAAACTCCATCACCGGCCGCCAACCCGTCTCCCCCATCAGTTTTTCGCTAGAAAGGGCATACCGCCGGTCGTGCCCCGGCCGGTCCGTCACGTATTGAATCAGGCTCTCCGGCTTCCCCGTCAGCGCCAGCACCTGCCGCACTACATCCATATTCGGCAGCGAGCGGTTCCCCCCGATGTTGTAAATTTCGCCGTCGCGGCCCTGCCGCAACACCGCCAGTATTCCCTGGCAATGGTCCTCCACGTACAACCAGTCCCGCACCTGCTGCCCATCGCCATATACCGGCAGTGGCTTGTCCTCCAGCGCGTTGGCGATCATCAGCGGAATCAGCTTTTCCGGAAATTGATACGGACCATAATTGTTCGAAGCTCGCGTAATCACCACTGGCATCTTGTAAGTGACGAAGTACGACCGCGCCAGCAGGTCACTGCCTGCCTTCGATGCCGAATACGGGCTGCTGGCATTCAGCGGAAAATCTTCCGTGGCTTCCAGGGGGGCCGCCAGGCTGCCATACACCTCGTCCGTGGAAACATGCACGAACCGCCCCGTTCCCGCCCGCCGCGCCGCTTCCAGCAGCGTGAAGGTGCCGTGCAGATTCGTCCGGATCACTGGCTCCGGCGACAGAATGCTGCGGTCTACGTGCGATTCCGCCGCGAAATGCACGATAGCATCCGGCTTTTCCTCGGAAACGAGAGCGTTCACCAGCCGCTCGTCACAGATGTCGCCGTGCACGAACCGATACCGCGGGCTGCCTTCCACCTCCGCCAGATTCTCCAGATTTCCCGCATAAGTGAGCTGGTCGAGGTTGATGATGGTGTAATCCGTCTGCCCGGCCAGCAGGCGAACGAATGCGGAGCCGATGAACCCAGCTCCCCCTGTGACGAGAATTTTCATTAGAATCCCGGCGACTTACTTCCGCTGCGTCTCCCAATCGTAATTGATCGAGGGATCGTTGTAGGCAATGCGTCCTTCGTCCCTGGGGTCATAAAGGCGGTCGGTCATGTAAACCAGCAGCGCTTCCTCGCCGCCGATCACTTTGTACCCGTGCGCCACCCCCGGTGGAATCAAGACCTGCCAGGGCCGCAGCGGACCGATGTACATGGTGTTACGCAACCCGAAGGTAGTCGAATCCGCCCGCAGATCCACCAGCGCCACCTGGAGCAAGCCCTTCACCGGATTCCAGCAATCGGTCTGGTGCAGGTGATAGTGGAAGGCTTTCACCGCCCCAGGATAGTTCAGCGCCGCGGAGATCTGCGTGGTCTCGGCCGGGAACTCCGCCGCCAGCCCCTGTCCGAGCCGCTGCAGTTCCAGGAAATATCCGCGGTCGTCGGGATGGACCTTCAAGGGAGCCACGCGAACCCCGGCGATCAGATCGGCAGAGTCGGTAGTTCCGATCAACTTGCCCAAGCCTTTTTCCTCGCACTTCGGCACGGTGATGCCGAGCACCGTTTGCACCCCAGCTTTGCTAGCCATCAGATGCGCGCCGCCCCTTCCCAAGCCCGGCCCAGCGCCTGCTCCGGCGTTTGCTTCCGCGTCCCCGACTGCGCCACCAGGTTGGCCGCCCGCAGCAGCGATTCGAACGTCCCAGCGTCGGTCCACCACCCCTCCAGAAACGAAAACGTCATGTTCCCTTCCTGGATGTACGCATTGTTTACATCCGTGATTTCCAACTCGCCTCGCCCCGACGGCACCAGCGTCTTGATCTTATCGAACACGCTGGCGTCGTACATGTAAATGCCGGTCACCGCATAGTTGCTCTTGGGGGCCTTGGGCTTTTCCTCGATGCCCACCACCCGGCCCTTAGCCACGTCCGCCACCCCGAACCGCTCCGCGTCCGGCACTTCTTTCAGCAGAATGTGCGCGCCCTCGGCCTGGCCCCGGAACTGATCCGCCGCGGTGCGGATATCGCGCTCGATGATGTTATCGCCCAACACCACGCAGATCTTCTGCCCGTCGGCGAAGTGTTCCGCCAGCGCCAGCGCGTCGGCAATCCCGCCTTCGCCCTCCTGGTAGGTGTAGTTGATATGTTGCAGCCCGAACTGCTTGCCGTTGGCCAGCAGGCGCAGAAAATCTCCCGAATTCCGGCCGCCGGTGACGATCAGGATGTCGCGGATGCCGGCATCCACCAGAATTTGAATGGGGTAATAAATCATCGGCCGGTCGTAGATTGGCAGCAGGTGCTTGTTGGTGATTTTCGTTAAAGGAAACAGCCTGCTACCGGTGCCACCGGCCAAAACCACACCTTTCATAAGCTCTCATCATAGCAATAGGCGCACCCTTGACGTTACGATAGGGCCATGAAGAGACTCGCGCTGGCACTGGCGATAGTGGCCCTGACACTGCCACAGCGCCTCGCCAAATGGAAGCCGGTCGATATGCCGTTCCACGCGGAAAGTCTCTCGCCTAAGGAACGGCAGATGGTGGAAAAGCTGGTGGAGGCCTGCCGGCTGATAAACGACGTATTCTGGCGCCAGAGCGACCTTACTGGGCTGGAGCTCTACAAGACGACTCGCGATCCCGCCCTTAAGCGCCTTCTCGCCATTATGGGCGGCCGTTGGGACCTGATTGATGAAAACCGCCCGCTCGTGGGAAATGAGCCGATGCCGCCCGGACACGAACTCTATCCGCACGATCTCACTCACGCGAAAATCGATCAGTATGTGCAGCAGCACCCCCAAGACAAGGCCGCTATCTACGACGCTCATACGGTAGTGAAGTGGCAGAACGGCCGCCTCATCGGCGTGCCCTACCATCAGGAATACAAAGCTTTTCTTCAACCGATGGCGCAGGCTCTACGC
>Ga0207090_1105_pt1 | contig 20577 bp, 19 predicted proteins | sample Alteio_BWMinHeat_50_FD_153565 | JGI IMG/M metagenome (GOLD analysis project Ga0207090, IMG submission 153565) | Enriched cells from forest soil in Barre Woods Harvard Forest LTER site, Petersham, Massachusetts, United States -... | ecosystem: Environmental > Terrestrial > Soil > Temperate forest >...
GCTGTCCGGCCTGATTGCACACGATCGTTTCGGTCGTGCTCCAGTCGGAATAACCGAGCACACCGAGAGCCTGCACCTGAAACCCGTACATCGTGGTGGGCGTCAGGCCGGAGATCGTGATCGCCTTCTGAATCGAGGCTGCCGGAATCGTTGTCCACGGACCGGGCGTCGTTCCGTTCATTACCGCGTAACGGACGAATTACGACTTTCCGCCGCCTACCGCTTTCACGGCGGCAACGATCTGGGCGGAATTCATGCCGAAATCCAAGGAGCGGAAACTTGCGACACCAGCGTATCGGCCGCCGGCTCAAGTTGTCGCTGCGAATTCCGCCCGTCTCGATCTTTCCATTCTTGACATAGATCCATCCACGTAGAGCATCGTGCATGGAAACATGCTCACAGTCGTATTTGGAGGTCAGAAAGACCCCCCCGAAACAAATTCATTTCGGCAAAGGGATGTGCTATGAATTCGGCCTGCCTAAGACAACGACCGATACCGTGATTGCAGAACCAGATCCTGGGAGTGATACGTGCTGCGAATATTCTGTCTGTTTCTCATCGTAACCACAGACAAACATCCAGCGTTAGATTTAACAATCACGCCAACTTCTGTCCATGCTGGTGAATCGTTTGTCGCCACTTTTTCTGGACCAGAAGTGACACCAGATACATCCTTTGATGTGTTGTACCGTCAGCCAGGATACGACGATGACCACGTCGCCCTTAACTGGCAGAATCACGCCACCGATTATCAGAAAATAACTGAAGGAATGCGTCCGGGCATGTGGCAGATTACCGGTATCCGAATCCACGAAGAAAACCTGGCGTCGTGGACTCCGCAGGATTTTCAGCAAGTTAATGTACAAGTTCTTGTCCTATGGCCGACCTGGGAAAAAGTGCTGGGGCTTATGATAGTCGTATCTCAGATGTTCGTCTTAATGAAGCTTCCTCGATGGCTAAGAGAAGCAAAAAAATCGAAGACTTTGTGAAATCCTTGATTTCATATGACGTCGTGGATTCGGATTTTATGCGCAGCAGCCGTTCTCCTTTTCGTCCTAAGTGCAGGCAGCGCCTTTGCCCAAAACATCATCTATGGAGCGCTTCGCGCTTCTCTAGACACCGGGAGCCTTGTGGGAACACAATTCCCCGTCCGCTACAGCTATGACGCCAGCCAGGTGACCCCTGCCGGTCAGGCATATGTGACGCTTAATTCGTTTGACTTTACACTGCTCGGCGTTCCATTCACTCGCGGCGACATCTTTCAAGGAGGCCAAGTCATTTTCCAGGACGGCGTAGCGCAAAATGTAACAGCGTCCTTCCAGGTGCGCATGCCTCCCGGCTCTCCTGTCAGGAATATTACCTTTGGTTTTGGTACCGCCCTGGGAATCGCCTACATCGATCTTAACGGTGAATTTGGCAGCGGATCCTTTTCATTCCAGCCCGCTGGTTTCACGGTCGCGAATCGCGGGGGCGCATCGTTGACAAGCAGCGGCGCGGGCAGCTCCGTCTCGGTGGGTTACGCGCAGATTCAGCCCAACAGTGGAAGCACCACCCCGTCAGGTGTTGCGATTCTCGATTTCCGTCAAAACAATACTCTCGTCAGCGAGGTCAGTGTGCCAGCCACCCTCCCATTGCTTTCCGGACGCATTTATGCCGAAATTGCCGGAGCCGTCGATGCCGGACTGGCCGTCGCGAATCCCAATAGCAGTCCGGCCACCATCAGCTTCTACTTCACCGATGCCAACGGCAATCCGGCAGGCTCAGGCAGCACAACGGTTCCCGCACACCAGCAGATTGCCCAATTCCTGGATCAATCCCCGTTCAAGGTCTACACCACCGCGGCCTTCCAGGGTACGTTCAGCTTTACATCGAGCGCGCCGGTTGCCGTCGTCGCGCTTCGAGCCGTCACCAACGAACGTGGAGATTTCCTGATGTCCACGCTCCCGGTCATTGACACGGCGGCGGCTCCAAACAATGGGACAACCGTGGTGCCGCACTTCGCCGACGGTGGAGGCTGGACCACGCAGATTATTCTGGTGAATCCGACCGATAACCCGATGGCCGGAACCATCGAGTGGATGAACGCCGCCGGCGCAGCCGCGACTGTAACGATCGGAGGCCAGACGAATAGTTCTTTTCCATATTCGATTGCGAAGCGCACGTCGCAGAAGCTGTCCACCTCCGGACTGGCTTCAACAACCGCATCGGGATCGATTCGAATCGTTCCCACGGGAGGCGGGAGCGGCCCCGCACCGCTGATCGTGTTTTCCTACAAGCTGGCCGGGATCACGCTTTCCGAAGCTGGCGTGCCGGTAACCAGCGGAAGCGCGTTTCGCACTTATGTCGAATCCTCCGGCACGGCGGGGCAGGCGGAGAATATCCAGAGTGGGATCGCGGTTGCAAATACATCATCCGTAGCGGCCAGCGTGATCTTTGACGTTACCGATCTCAGCGGTGCGCCTGTCAGTGGGATTTCACTCTTTTCGGTAACATTGGCGGGATCTGGACAGACGGCAAAATTTCTCAGCGAGATCTTTCCGTCGCTGCCCAATCCGTTCAAAGGCATTCTTCGCATCACAACAACTTCCGGCGGACTCTCAGTTGTCGGGTTGCGTACACGGACAAATGAACGCGGTGACTTTCTGTTCACCACTACACCGCCAGCCAATGAGAACAATTCGGCGCCATCCATGCCGATGTTTTTTCCGCAGCTGGCCGACGGAGGGGGCTACGCTACTCAGTTCATTCTGTTTAGCGGCACGACGGGCCAGACGGCTGCGGGCACCCTGCAACTTGTTAAACAGGATGGTTCTTTCCTTGGCGTAGCATTGAAGTAGTGCACTCCCGCCATGGAGAGTACAAGACAGACGGATTCTGGCGTCATCCTCGCCGCAAGGGGTTCACCCCGGCGGTGTAGGGCAAATAAACCAGAAAAAACCGGCACCCCGCATGGAGCGATCCGACATCACTCCTTAATATAAGGATGATCTCTTGCGATCAGGGTCCAAAAGCTACTTCTTATTCAGATAGTTTTTTTCCAGAAATTCGGACCTGAACTGTTGCGGCGGAACGGGAATGTCTGGCCGCCCCTCAGGCGTAAAGTCCATGAGATTCCAATACGGCCAAACCGTGTCGACATGATTCCCCGACAGTTCAGTCCCCCAGAAGTGAAAAATCTTTCCATCCTGCTTCCTGAATACATGCATTACTGGTAATTGCATATCGTCAGAGTCTCCCTGGCACTTGTAGTCGGCCTGATAGGGAGACTGCGATCCGGAAACCAGCGCGATTTGCGACCAGCCACGTTTATTGGCCCACGCATTGATTCGTTCGGCCGGAGCTTTAGCAATTGCGACAAACGCGGCGGATCGAGTGACCTGATACCAGGTTCGATCAAATCCATCGACCAGCGACGTACAGGAAAGACAGGGATTGTCCCAGTTCGGACCGTACATGAATGAGTAAAGCAACAGCGTGTTCTTGTCTGCAAATAGCTCGGAGAATTTCACGCTCTTGCCCAGTTTCCCGTCATTGGCCCATTGGAAGACGTAGTCCTCTTTCAACTGCCCGCCGGGAGGGAGCTTGCGGCGTTTTTCTGCCACTGATTTTACTTTGTCGACAAGCTCTCGCTCGTCTTTGAGCAAGGATTCGCGCGCATCGCGATACTCTCTGCTTTCGTTTGGATACCGTAGTTCACTCATGTTCGTCTCCTCCTGAAAACAAGGATAAGAAAAGCATTGCTCGCCGTCCCTCTTTTCCCATCTCCACCCAATCGTAGGGGACGGGGGGAATAGCCACGGATTGCACGGATTTAACGGATGGGCCGCAAATCAGACTGTTCTTGCGCCCATCCGTTAAATCCGTGCAATCCGTGGCTATTCCCCTTTTCTCTGACAATCATGAGAAATGCATGCTAACGCAGGGACGGGACGACAAACTTGTCCAGGTATTCTTCTAACCTGCTGCGATTTTTGGCGCGAAAGCCTTCATAGTCGCGGGCGATGCCCGCGTCACCGAGGCTGAACAGCACATAAGGCTCAATCGAGCCGGCCTGATATAGCTTTAGCAAAAGGCTTAGTGACTGGTCGGAGCGTATCCATTCGGCGAAGTTCTTATCCGAATTAGCTGAGTTAAGCTTCTCCAAATTTTTGGCCGCTGCCGCGAGGGCTTCAGATTCTTCCGGCAAGCTGTGCCTATATTCTTTCTCTTCAGGGAACCGGCTTTTGAATTCGCCTCCGGTTTGCCAGCGGACCCTCACTTCCCGATATGCCTGCGAAATCGCAGAAGTATCCGGTAATTCGGGGCGGTGTTCTGTGTGCTCCGCGGGAACGCCGACGAAGACTTCGGTGATACGGGTGTGATTAAGCGCCGCCCAGGCGTGCAATTCGCGCCACACAATACGGTTGTATGGCTCGGCCACGGCAGCATGGATGAGCATGAGCCGCGCCTCGGCCATGTCTCCTTTTTTGGCCAGCATGTCCGCGTAGTAGCGGTAGGCAGTCTCCACGTTGGGATCCAGCTGAATAGCGCGTTCGTACCACTCCGCGCCTTTGGCGAATTCGTTCTGCTTGTCGTAAGTGTTGCCGATAAACAGAGCGGCGGAATAGTTGCCGGGCTCGAGTTCCAGCGCCTTCGAATAGTTCTTGAAGGCCTCATCAAAGTCACGCCTCGAGAAAGCGGCTTCTCCAGCGCGCATCGCCTGATCCACCTGAGGGTTGTCAGAGAATTTGATGGCGCCACTCTCCGGCAATTGCTTTAACAGTTGCGTTAGGTTCATGGCCAGTGTGCTGTGATTACCCAGATCCCATGCCCTGTCCAGAAGCTCACGGGCACGAAGGCGCTCTTTCCCGCCCCCTTCTTGATCCGGCAGCGTAGCGGCGTGTTCGACAAGGCATGCCGCCAGGACAACCAGCATCGTGCTGTCGCTCGGGTTGGTTTTCACCAGCTCTTCCAAAAGCGGCAAGGCTTCCAGGCGCTTACCTTGCTCAAAAAGTTCCGAAGCTTTTTGCCGCTTTGTCTGATAGGAGAGGTCTCCGCCTGTCTGCGCGACCAGGTGGATCGAAGCACACAGAATCAAGAGCACAATGAGAAGACGCATCCGGCCACGTCCTCTCATTGGTTTTCCACAACAGGCCTTCCATTGAGCGGCTGAAGCGGCCGAGCTGTGTTGTGATAGCGTTTGCGGTATTCCTGGATCTGTGCCTCGGATAACTCGATCGGATTTTTCATCACGTACCAGGTCACAACCTCGTTGCAAATCGGCGTCGTCAGGGACCCGGGGAAACGGTAGAAGCTGCGATCGGCGGGAAGCAAGTCCGCGGGATTGATCCTGGTTCCGTCGACTTTGTTCTCTTTACCGGGAGAAGGAATATGCTTCCACAAAGTCTTGATCACCGGGTTTTCTTTGCCGGCCACAACGGGAACTTCGATAATCAGGAAGACTCCCTCGGGCGAAAAGTGTACGAACTGAATGGACATCCTGGGCCGTTTGCCATTGACGGCATTCTCGCCGGGCTCGCGAAAGTGAAGTTCGGTGAGGTTATAGGGCTTTTTCCCAACCTGTAGCCAATAGTTATCGGGAAACTTAACTAGAATCCGGTACTGGTTGCAGTCATTAATAATGTCGAGATCAGCGGGTTGGTAACCGATTTTCAGATTATCGACGGGCAGTTTGTCCGAATGCGTAATGTCAATCGGGGACTGCATTTTTCCAGTCAGGCAGAGTCCACCCCAACGGCTGGGGCCGAGAAGGCCTTCATTATACGTATATTTCGCTTCGCACTTTTCCGCTCCCAGGTCCAGGTGCAAGTGGTGGTGGTCTCCGTGCCCGTCGTGTTGCCCGGCTTCGACCTTCTCGAGCGTTTCGATCACCTGACTGGCGGCCGGCGCGGAATGGATAAAACTGGAGAGACATAATCCACACAGAGCAAATATACACAGGATTCCTACGCGCCGGCCTGACACACTAAACCTCCAAAACTACGGGATCACCTGAATGGTCGCCATCATGCCCAGATCCTCGTGGGACAGGATGTGGCAGTGATAGACGAAGGTTCCAATATCCATACCGCGGAAGTCCATGAGCAGCTCTACCTGCGGGATGGGAACACTTTTGTCGCCAACCCAAAATGGGACCTCAACCATGTCCAGAAACTGGCCGTTAATGGCCGGCGCTTGCTGGGCTCCATTCGCCTCGAAGTTGTCTTGCGACAGAACTTTGAAATGGATTTGGTGCATATGGAATTCATGGTTCTCCAAAGCTATGTTTTGAATGTTCCATTGCTCGATGGATCCCTGCGTGGTAATCACGGCCGGCGGATTGTTGGTGTCGAACACGATTGGCTGTTGGCCCGCACTGACCTGGGTAATGAAGAACTGAGTCGGTTGAATTTCGCTGAACTGGAACGTCCGCGTCGTGGATTTGGGTTTCTCAGTGATCCTGCCAAACCGCTGATGGTTGGTACTCAGCGCCGTGAATGCGCCCACATTGTCATCCTCAACCTCAGAATCGCCAGCCTCCGAATCGCCCACCAGGCGAATGTTAAATATCGGCCGGCTCGGATCACAATCACCCTGGGGGCCCGTGTTAATGTTGTTGGTTACCAACTGCGCCACCTTGACCCTAGAAGCAGGTGCCCGGACAAGGAATTCGACGCGCGAGGCCACCGGCAAGCGGAACCGCGTTACCGGAATGAGCTCTCCAGGCTGCGTGCCTTCCTGAGAGTTGACCGGCACCGCGTCAATCCCGACAATCTGAAGCATTTGCGGCACTCCGTCGTAGAGCACTTGCAAATCGAGAATCGTGTCCGCTGAGCTGTTGACAACTCGCCAAAACTGCGTTTCCCCGGTCCTCATAACGAGAACAGCAGGCGTAAAGGTGATTTTGCTCAAAGCGCCTGAGGAATTAAAGGTGGCGTTCGAGTCTATCGGCACATAGTTGACGCTAATGTCCTGGAAAGGAACGTTAACCCCACAGTTGCCAGGGCCTTCCGCTAATCCCTGGAGCTGAGGCTGGTCGCGGATGATGATTAACTCCTGGCGGTGGCCAGCGACCGCAGGCTGAACATTTTGAATACCGTCAACGACCAGTGCTCCAGTGGCGCCGCCCAGAAGATCACGTTCGGCTAACCCATGAACGTGCGGGTGATACCAATAAAGGCCCGGTGGCTCGTCAAGAGGGAACGTAAAGCTGTACTGGAAAGTCGTGCCCGGATTAATCAGAGTTTTAGTCACATTGTCGCCGCCACATTGTGGCGTCACGTTAGTACCGTGATAGTGAATATTCACGGACGCTCCCGTTGAGGTTATGCCGGAAGGAGGAGGAGTGTACTGAATCGTGGTGTCCCCACAATTGGGCGCAAGGAAAACTTCTCCGAAAGGCTGCGGCGGCGTGTTGTTGGTGGCCGTGATGTTCAAGGTATCGCCTGGCTTCACGTGTAGAGTGGGCTCCTGTATGCCGTTTTCGGTCATAAAGCAATGCAGTAATCTGCCGACCGAATCTGTTGTCTGCTGGTAGGAAAATCTTACGTTCAAAACACCGTTGGCACTGTAGAGCGCAGGTGGGTTGTGGATCACGCCGCCGGCGGCGAAACGCGGCGCGCACGGGTTGGGCAAGAGCGCGACAGGCCTTGGGCCGCTGGCAGAGGTAGTCTGAGCGAAGGCGCACACGGGCAAGAACGCGAGGATGGCCAAGCCGCACAAAGAGGACCAGATCGGACGTTTCGTTATATTGTGCATCAGTACCCCCAAACACTCACTTTCTGCAGATTCTTACCGCGACCGCAGGGATGTGAGAATGTCGTGTTTCTGTAATGACGTCAGGGCATGAGCATCGCTCTTGCTTGTTCTGCTTGAGCCGCTGCTCGAATGCCCGTTGCTGCTCGATGATCGGGTTAAATCAGGTTCTTGTTTAAACGTCTCTCTGAGGATTCGTACGTGCAACATCTTGTGGCCTGTATATTCAAGCCACGCACGTCAGCGCCTGATGCGCGTCGGAATTATCGGACTCACGACTTGCTTATGTCAATAAGATGTTCGGCTTTTACGGCGCCGGCCGATCCGTCTGTGATGTTGGCCGTGATTAAAACGAAATGAATAATCGTTGATGTGGCACTAACGCCCATATAGGAGCAGGCGAAATGTTCCCGGTTTGGCTCGCGGTTGTGGATTCGGCTGCTGCGCGGTCGCGGGCGGCATTTCGAAATCGGAGGTATCGACCAATAGATTGTGCGTTTTGGTGTCTAGTCCCATCGTCTTCGCCCCAAATTCTGTTTTTACGATCTCGATGAAAGCATCAAGAGCCCCGGAATTCAGCCCATTCGGTAATTCGCCACCGACAGGTGTGATTCAAAGAGAATTTACGCCAGCGCTCTGCTCCTGAATGTGAACTGTAATTCCTATGTGAATTCGAAAGCATAGTTTTATATGAATGATCCTTCACATCGTGTAGGTCTCCGTTACCACCGCGGCCAATTAAACGCCCTGGCCTCTAATGCCGTTTTGGGAAAACACTTGTTGGGCACAATCCTCTTTTTTTCAACAACCTCTCTCTTTACAACGAACGACAGGACACGTAAAACCAGACGATTCTACTAGCCCCCCCGAGAGTGGCACCATCGTTGCAATGAAGGGGCGGCCAACATTGTGTTGCTCATCTTTGCCCGCTCAAGATGAATTTCTGAAGGCGGAACAAGGGAATGAAAATGAGAATGAATCAAAACTATTATCGGTGGTACGCGTTACTGGTCAGGACACGATTCGAGAAGATGGTGGCTTTGCATGTGGGGAAGAAAGGATTCGAAGAGTACTTGCCCATGTACCGCACTGCACGTCAATGGTCGGATCGGGTGAAGCAAACGGAGGTACCGCTTTTCCCTGGTTACGTGTTCTGTAAATTCGATATCAACGAGCGATTACCTCTTCTCATGATTCCCGGAGTGATGTCCGTCGTGAGCTTTGGGGGAGCGCCATTCGCAATACCTGAACCGGAGATTCGCGCTGTGCAAGAGGTCGTTGCATCTGGTTTGAATTATGAGCCGTGGCCGTTTTCGAGCATCGGACAGCCCGTCCAAGTGAAGTTCGGTCCCCTGAAGGGATTGGAAGGCCTGATCGTAGAAGTCAAAAAGAACTGTCACCTCGTTATTTCAGTAACATTGCTGAATCGCTCTGTCTCGGTTGAAATTGACAGAGATTCGGTAGCGCCGATCCGCCAGAGTGCGCCGATCCGGACCGAACTTATCCGTTCGTCAGGCAAATCCCGAGAAACGATACATTTTAGCGGGTTCCGTTCGTAGCGTTTCGGGTGTCTGTCTGAAGGCTGAAGTTGCAATCAAGATCCTGACGGAATCTGAGTCGTCCCTGTTCAAAAGGCCCCTCGCTACCGACTAAAGCCACAGTCAAAGGAAACCACCGCACGCTCGCTTGAAAAGATACTCACGCAACGCCGGATCGTCCGTGAGGCTCGCGGCGCGAGTGAACGCTTCGTGCGCTTCCTGCTTTCGATTTAGCAATCGTAGCAAATGCCCACGTGCGGCCCAGAATGGTTGATAGTTCACGACGCTGCTTTGAGGCAGAGCATCGAGTGCATTCAGCCCGGTGGAAGGATTGCCTGCCTGCGCCAGCGCCACTGCACGGCCCACCGACGCGCCGATGTTGGGCGCGAACTTCACAAGGCCTTCGTAAAGCAGTGCGATTTCCTGCCAGTCAATGTTCCCGGATTTGGCGCGCGCCGCGTGAATGGATTGGATTTGCGGCCTCCAGTTGGTAATGCCCGATCTGACCGAACCCAAGCGGCAGTCCTCAAAAGCACCTCGGCTTCTTCCATTAGATTCCCCAACCTATGGTGTTTTGCTGATCGAGTGGGATGAATTCGCCGGTGCTGGAAAAACGCGCCTCACCTCTGGCCTCGCAGTGCAACATCAAGGCCAGCAAGCCCAGGGCTTCCGGTTCAGCGGGCATCAACTGAACGAGAACGCGACCGAGCACAACGGCTTCCGATGCCAGAGCACGGTGCGTTGACCCGGCGTCCGGCAAGCTGTCCCAGCCAGTCGTGTATGCGGCGTAGATGGTATCCAGAACGAACGAAAGCCGCTCGCTCAATTCCTGCGGGTCAGGGACGCGGAACGGAATGCCTGCATCGCGAATCTTGGTTTTGGCCCGCACGAGTCTCTGACTCATGGCAACGGGAGACACGAGAAAAGCAGAGGCAATTTTGGCTGCGTCTATACCAAACCGGCCTCCAACTCTTTCCAGGTCTGGTTCAGCAGGGCAAGTAAGGCAAAAATGTAGGCGACCTCGAGATCCTGAAGACCTCGAGGCGTGCCTTTGCCGATCCTAAAACGCGGGACCAAGCTCAAATTGAATCCGGCGATATGAATGAGCAGTCGTTTGAGAATATTCTCGCGGCCTCGAAGATGAACTCGCCTCATTCGTCCCGTTTCATAGCAGTGGGCAAATGGCCGTTCAAACATGAGTCCACGACGACGTAATAAGCTTTTACCGCGCTCGCCTCGATTTTTGTCTCTGTCCCAAGGTACAAGAAGTTTAGAGCACCTTCTTCCGCCGCAAAAATTCTAACCCGATAAGGCCCGCGCCCAGGAGCATCAGAGGCGTAGGTTCCGGAACAGGGGTCCCGGACTCGTCAACCGGATCGGCCGCTTTCACGGTGAAGTCTGCCGTGCCAATGTCGGAGAAATTGACTGTGGCTTGCGAGAATATGGAGTAATTTGCGCCCGAAAAAGTCACTGGCACTGCGACCCCAGTGTTGGCAAACCCGCTGGTCGTAAACTGCTGTGCGCCCGCGGTAAACGTTGTACTAGAAGTGCTGGCGGGCATGACCAGAGTGGATGGGTTCATTAGGGTGGGGCCGCTATTAGCTCCAAAGGCCGGGTCGGTGTTTGTAACGTCAAGCCACGATTGGAGTCCTACAGACGTAGCAGCACCTGTCAAGCCGCCCGTGGGCGTCACTGTCCGGCTTGCGTCGTCATAGCCCCCTACACTCTCGACCAACGTTGCCTGCGGTGCAGGAGCGGTGTAGCTATTATCCTCCAGGGTTATCATGATCTGAGCGTTAGTAGTCCCGGTATAATTAACCTTTCCGCTGAGAGTCAGGATGCCTCCCCCAGAGCCATCAGGGTTTGCTGTGGTGCTCGTAGCCTGTATGTTTACAACGAAATTCTCAAGAGAGCCACTGAAATCGATTGTTCCAGTTGTCGCATTCTCATCTCCGGAGCTGTTCAAACTCCCCAATGTGGCATTGTCGGTAAGGACGCGTCCGACCCCGGTATTGGCATCTTCGATGCGCACCCGGAAACTGTTTAACTGATACGCGTGGCTGTGATACTGAAGGACGCCATCAGGACGAACAACAGAACCGTGATTCTTTTCGCTAAGCTCATGGTCACACTCTCTTCCTTTCGGACAATTTTCGGGGCATAAGCCTGCAGCCACAAATCGTACGGTAAGTCTTCCTCGTGGCCTCCGAATATCCGCAGCGGAGCACGCCAGATGCCAGTTCGCAAGTGAATGGCAATTCGCTGATGCGAACAGCCTTGACGGGAACGGCGTAGGTTTCGAAGTGTGAATCACAATTGCAAAGTGAATAATGATTCTTAACGGCGAGAAGACCAATTCACACTCAACAGGTGCACAACATGGCGAACGGAACAAGCCCGTTAGCTTTCGGGGCGTAAGCACCTTGCGCTGCAGTTTGCCATTTGATGGAATACCGCTTCGAAAGTTCAATTGATGTCTGTCGACTTTCGAGGAGAGTCGCACTACACCATCACGTCAACAAATTTGCTGCACGAGACCATGGCTGCATGTACCCAAGTCTCAACCGCAGCATCGAAGCCAACAATTTAGGGCGTCAAGCCGCCATTGGCACCCCTGCTACGGACCAGAAGGATCTGCGGCCATGATAGTCCCGAATCTGAAAAGTATGATTAATGCCCACGACTGCGCTTTTCGAGCAACTCATCCGCTCCGCGATTTCCTGAAGTGTCATGTCGGTCGAACTGAGCAGGTGTTTGATCCTATTGATTTCCTCTTGCGAAAAGCATTTTCCCTGCACTCGTCGCATAGTGATTTCTCCTTTACTATTTGAGTACCTTTGAGGTTGATAAAGAATCTATCCAGCAGGCATTCGCGTCGACGAACCTCATATTCGCCGTCCTCGTAGCCTCGATCTCATAAGGTGCAGGCCCTGCGTGAGCACGAGAAGATCCATGACCCGGCAGTACGGCCAATTGTTTGATTTAGTAGGGCTTGCCGCGCGTTCATTCGTCATCGGCCAGCGAACAGAAATTCCGATGTGAATTGCGATTCATAATCGACTCAGAAATGAGATTCACAAGGAGAGAAGCTCTGTGCGTTTGTCAATCTCATTTCAGTGTCGATTATGAATCGCAATTCACATCGGAATTCCCGAGACGTTTGGCATGGTCGCTTAAGAGGAGGGAGGTCGAAATGCGATGTGCTGCAAGTCAAAAATAGTGGTACGCGATCCACGTTTCGGCAAATGTGACGTCTTGGTGATCACTTACCTTTCCTGCTGATTCCTGGGGCGATTTCGATTGTTCATTTCGGGAGACTTAGGCGCCGGCGCAACTAATGCAGATCGTGAAGAGCAGGGAACCGCAGATTCCGGGAAATGCGCGAACTCGTGCCCGACGAGCGACAGCTCCGCAGGCGGTCAGACCGCTTTTGAAAAAGTCGGAAGGAAATTACGATTGCCTGCCGACTTTGCAAAAAGACAGACAACTTTTCACATTTCCAGGACAATTGGGCGTTCGGACAATCGTTGTGTGCGCCAGGACAATTCCGCGTTCGGTCATCATCTGGACCAGATCTCGAGAGCTCAGTTTGAAACTCAGGTACCAGGTACACAAAGGGGTGATTTCCTGATCGAAGTGTCGTCCTTTGAAAAGCTCCGATGGCGAGGATATAGTCATCAGGCATTATCGCACCGCGCGATCTATTCGTTGTTTGCACCTGAACCCACAGGAGAAGGCCGGAAATAACCTTCCGTTGGGCATCAAACTGAGTTGAGTCCTCTGTCTCGCCGTCGGCCGAAGACACGATACTCTTCCATGTGTGCTGCTGTTTGAAGCAGGTATGCGTGGTAGGTGATGCGTTCCAACGCCACGACTCTTGCTACAAACCGGCGCGTCGAAGACAAATAAAGCTGCGCCCTGAGCCATTCGATACCGGCCTGCACAACTTTGGCGCAGCAGAATAATCTTCCCAGCAATGGATGACGGTGGAGTTCACTTGCGTGCTTGACTGTCCGTCTGTATGGCCGCAGACGCACATCGGCATTGGAGCGGCCTACCTTAAGAGCCCGTTCGCGTATCACACCTTTTTCTAATAACCGTTCCTGAACCCGATGTCCTACGACGGCATCGGAGCCGGCGGTGGCGGTATAGCCCATCTCCACAAGGTCCAACATAAATTTGGGCTCTGTTAACCATATATCGTCAAATCGGATCCCGCTTACCAGGCAACGCGAACGGAACCAGAAGTGATTCCCCGAAAACCAGTTGCCACTTCCCAGAGGTTTGTCTTCGGGACCCAAATCGATAATCGAATACATCCACGTAAGCAACTCAGGGCCACGGGCCAACTCAGGTTTCATCCCTCCCGGCCAGATAACGTAACTGCGCCCGGTGAACAGGTCTGCATTCGGCCAGCGCTGGCATAAGGCCACGACACCCTGGAACCAATCCGGATGTGGACTCATATCATCATCCAAAACCGCGATAATTTCGCCCAACGCGTCTTCGTCCAAAGCTCTATTCAAGGCATGGCTCTTTCCATAGATGTGCTGACGAGGCTCTGACAGGACACGCACTCGGAGTGTTTGCGCAAACGCGCGCGCTACAGAGGCCGTCGCCATAGGATCCTCGCTTCGATTGTCTACCACGACCACTTCGACATTAACGCCCGTTCGATCGGCATTTGCCAAACACGTTAAAGTCTCTTGCAGCGATCCGGGGCGATTGCGCGTGCAAATAATCACGGAAACGTTTAGGTCCACAGGTTGCATCTCCGGTAAGCACCGATTCCCAGACAATCGGACGGGTTGGCACGAACGGGCATTACGGTGGCAATTCGTTCAGAATTTTTCAGCTATTTTGCTGAATACTCTTATGTCTGCCATTGAACTCACAATGCGTGCAAGACCCATGCTCAGGACGGAATGAATTGCGGGATGAAACGAGCGATAGTGGTGTTCAGGCAGCAATCGCAGTTCGCCCCCGAATCCCATTTTATAGTCCGTCACACCAGAATAGGAGTCGCTGATCTTTCTTCCTTTCAGAAGTGCACGAGCGTGATTGCGGCGGACGTGAGCGAAGTCGAATTCTTTGCAGCCGTTTTCCTTTGCCCACTTGATGATCTCCCAGTGCAGGACATCATTTGGATCATATCGATCGAATTTCCCGGACCAGCCGACTCTCCAAAGCTGCAACCTGCCACCGAACACCATCGTGCACGCCCCGGAGACGGGCTCTCCTTCGACCTCGGCCATAAAGAACTTGACCGTGCCCGCAGGTCCCATTTTGTGCCAAAGTTGATGGAAGAAATCTTCCTGCCGGGGTGTCGCTCGAATCCCTCGCCGTTTACATGCCATAACCATTAGTTTCCGAAAAGTGTCCGCATCTGTCTCGTCGCCGACTCTTACTTTGACTCCTTTACGAAGTCCACGCCGGATATTCTGCCGTTTCGTCATCGACATGGCTGAAAAGATGGCATCCAAATCCTGCTGCAAATCGATGACTAACGTTGCAGTGTCGATCCCGGTCGGCGGCAATAGATCGGGCTTGCGATGGAAACCGAGAGATTCGAGGACTGAAACGAGATCCTCTGCATGATTCGGCGGAACAACGACCAGATAGGTGGACCCGGCTGACCGGGCAAACTGATACAACGCTTTCACCGCCAGATCCAGGGATTCAGATTCACCGGGCATCCAGACGGGTCCCCGCAGTACATAACCGATTTTGACAAAGCGGGCTGCGCGCCGGATAAGGATCATCGCCCCGGCAACGATTTGACCGTTGCGTGAAGCCCAAACCCAGACGGGTTTCCATCCATAGATGCCCTTAAGCGCGCCCCAGGCACTTGTTTGCTCAAAGTGAGCGGCAGGACAACTCGCCACGAAGGTATCCCACGGGGCGACCTGGGAGAGCTCATGGCAGACTTCAAATCTTACGTCATTCCGAGGTTCCATAAATTCTGATTCCGCGTTGGACTTTGAAAGTTTAATCATCTGAACACCAATGTCTACTCCTATTTTCGGATCCACTTAAGCGAGCAAAAAGAAATCCTGCTTGCGTTTGGGACACTCGCCTTACCGCTCTTGCTGCCCGGCCAAGACTGTGCTGTCACAGCTTTTCAGGCATGTTGAACCTGACATCGCATCTCCGGTGCGCAAGGCAAGTGCCGCGATGGTCAAGCCTGTGTTTACGGCTCCAGCTGAAGGCAAAACTGAGGCATCCACGACATACAAATTATCGAGGTCGTGGACTTTGCAGCTTGCATCCAACACGGAGGACTCCGGGTTTACACCAAAACGCACTGTCCCAACGGTGTGCCAGAGTGAGCGGCGATCAACGGCCACAACAGCATAGCCGGCCCGCTTGAACACTTCCGTCGCAACATGGCGTAATTTGCCGATCGTTCGTACATTTTGCAAAGGGGGCTTTACCCGCACGACCTGACCGAGCACATCGTACTCAAACCCCGTTTCCGCCGCCGGGATTGCTTCGTTCATAAAAAAGCAATACAGACTGCGTTCGCCGATCAATCGCGCTGCGGGCTTCTGCCACCACGAGACTGCCTCCCAGAACGGAATCTGGCCCGCCGCCTGAATCATTCCCAGCGGATATGGCCAATCCGAAGCACCGTGGTAGTAAGTGCTTATAGCGAATGTCTTAGTGTGCATCGCGGGCAATTTGCGGGCGCTCAATAACGGGAATACCATTCCCGTTATGTGCCCGCCATAGTACCGGCCGACGCAACCCGCCGAATTCCCAAGACCGCGCGGATGCTTTGGACTGCTTGATCGGATCAACAGGCGCGCGGATGGACCGAGACCCGCGCAGATTGCTATCTTGTCCGCAAATATGGACCATTCCCTTCCTTCTTGCAGTACTCGAACTCCAGTTGCCCGTAAACCGGAGTCATCTGTCAAAATGCGCGTACATTCCGTACCCGTGAGCACATCAACCTTGCCGCCCTCCAAAGCCGGGCGCAGCGCGGCGATCTCCGCGTCCATCTTTGCGTCCAGCCGGCAGTAATAGGCATCGCAGGTTGAACAAAGGACGCACTTACCGCCATTTCCATAGTTGATTGCACGCGGTATTGCCGAGACAAGTGTTCCCGAGTCTCTTAGACGATCAATCATTCGGGCTACCAGCGGCGCATGAGGAAGCGGTGCGTACGGGTAGGATTCGGATCTGATCGGTTCCGTCGGGTCACCATCGGAAGCCCCGTGCACTTGGAAAAGCCGTTCCGCTTCGCAGTAATAAGGCTCCAGTTCTCCGTACGAGATCGGCCATGCTGGTGATTCGCCGGTCTCATGCTGTATCGCCTGAAAGTCCGTTTCTCGGAAGCGGTACATCGCGGCTCCGTAAAATTTTGTCAACCCGCCGACAAAACTGCGGTTCGCGCCAAAACTTTTCATGTGGAGACCAATGGCGTCTTTCGGACTCGACAAAGGTTGACGCAGGAACTCGCCTCGGTCGACGACGAGTACTTTCAGACCACCTTGTGACAGACGGTAGGTTAGGGTGCTGCCGCTGAGCCCACTGCCGATCACTATCGCGTCATATTCTCGTTGATGAGTCATCTGCGGTTCCGTTGGCGCCGTCATCGGATCGAAATCAGTCTGGCCCTTGGCCCATGAATAACATTCGTATTTGTCCTCCATCTGTTCGTTGCTCTGGGTTCCTGGCCGGGTGGATCATCAACTCCTGCGCCACGGCAAATCATTAGCAGCTTCGTGAGTTCACCTCCGTCGCTCTGCACTTATTGTCGACTGTGGCTGCAGTCTGCGGACTCGTAAGAAGTGGCCCGATACTCCGCGCTATTGCTGAGGTGAAGAGCGCCGCACCCTTCTCATTGAGATGAAACCCATCTATTTGATAATGCGCGGCAGTGAGTTCTTTGTGGTTGAGCGGCGCCAGTGCTGCCACTCCAATTCGTTGTGAAACGATGACCAGCTTGCGAATGTTCTCCTCCGGCAATGGCGTCGGCGGGGCGAGCATTATCACTTTTGCCCCATACGCACCGCACAATTGACTAATGGTTTTCAATCGATCTTCCAAAGTCGCTTCGAACCCCGAACCGGATGTAGTGTTCCGCTCTGTCTGTGTGAGAGAAAAAAAGAGCTGTATAAAAGCGAGCTCTTTATAATGAGGGATTGTGTGCCGAAGGATTTGTATTCGAAACTCGCTGTGTGTGCTCCAAAATAAACTCCAATGCGCCAGGAGGAGGTTACTCTTTGCCGTACGGTCCAAGCCCAAATCTGACCCGACGCGCAGCACATCCGCCGCATCAAAGAAGAACATCGGAGAGTACTCCGGCCGGACTTTGTTCCAAAGAAGGCTGTTCGCCTCAAGTTGGACGACAACTACCTGCGGTCTTGCCCCGTAGCGGAAGATGCGTTGTAGCGCATAAAGCCAATCGTAATAGCCGGTGGCTTCAAGGAAAATGGGATAGATCTTCACGCTGGTCGTTAGTTCTTCAAGCCGGTCGGCTTGCACACCTGCCAGGAATAAGGAATTGCCGATCAAGACGACCGACGTCGGTTTGCCGGGTCCAGCAGGACGCGCTCCAATCGCTTGCGCGACTTGCTGGGAAACCCGGCGATATTGTACGGAGTGGTGTTGCTGCAGGTAGACGGATATAGCTTCCACCGCGATCAGAAAAGCTATGCAGATTAGGGATACCACCTTCACGTAAGCCAGGGCCGCACATTTAGAATTGGAAGTAGATAAATGCATTAGCATCGTTCCCAGTAAAGAACGCCAGCACCATGAGAGCGGCGACAGTTATTGCCGCCCGCACAGGATAGGGCGCTTTCGCAAACGGATATTCGACTCCGCTCGCCTCCATAAGCAGATCCACCATAAGCAAGGGCAGGGCAAAAACTAACAACACTCCGAATGCGGCGGCATACTCACTCCGCCATGTGAAGTCGGACAATCCGCCGAGCATCTCCAGGGCTGAGCTGAGTGATGTCGCCCGGAAGAATAGCAATGTCAGGCAGAAAACATTGAAAGTAACGATTCGTTGTGCCCAGACCGAGAAGAAGCTGTCAGGCGAACTTGCTTCTCGCAATCTATCTTTGGGTGGAAAGACGGTGTGCTCCACCAGGAGAGCGATCCCCTGGATGCCGCCAAAAACAACATAGGTCCAGGCTGCGCCGTGCCAGAGCCCGGCGAGAATCATGGTTATCATGAGATTTCTGCAGGTCTTCCATTTCCCCCTCTCGCTGCCACCCAGAGGAATATACAAATAATCTCTGAGCCATGTGCTCAAACTGATGTGCCAACGCCGCCAGAATTCCTGTAGCCGCTTTGACAGATAAGGCTGCCGGAAGTTAACCATGAAGTGGAAGCCGAGCAACTGGGCACTGCCACGGGCGATATCACTGTATCCGCTGAAATCTCCGTATACCTGCCAGGCAAATGCATACGTTCCAATGAGAACCACCCACAGATTGGGAGGCCCAAGTTGACCGCCGAAGGCAGCGTTTGCGAGGAGAGCACAATTGTCTGCCACCACGCACTTGCGCACGAGGCCGGAAAGAATCAGCAGCATGCCGTCAAAGAATTGATCGGCATCGAGATGACGCGCTTTCTGTACCTGCGGAAGCAAGTGGCTTGGTCTCTGGATGGGACCGGCGATCAAGTGGGGGAACAGACTGATGAACAGGGCATAATCCACGATAGAACGCGCCGGCTCAATACGTCCCTTATAGACATCCACGATATAAGCCACTTCTTGAAATGTATAAAAAGAAATGCCGGGCGGCAGGAGAATGCGGATTAGGGGAATGGGGATGTGATGGACCCCCAATGTCGCCAGAAAATCCGTAAAGGAATCCACGAAGAAATTAAAGTATTTGAACAGACCGAGAATTCCAAAATTCAGGACGAGCGAGAAGACAAACCACCGTTTGCGATTCCGCTCCTCGCTGGCGGGGGCTATCTTATGCGCGATTAGAAAGTCCATGGCCGTGCTACCGGCCATGAGTGCCAGAAATCGCCAATCCCACCACCCGTAGAAGAAATAGCTAGCAAGAACTAAAAAGACGTTCTGCCGACGGTGGCTCAGCCGCCAGTAAGCGAGGACGACAGGGATCAGGAAAAGGAAATATATCGGGGAGTCGAAAAGCATGGTGATGGCTCAATTCACTTCTTCATTCTTACCTGGCATCATAGGGATACTTGGCGATCAAGGAAACTCCTCCAAACCGGTTCGGCCTCCTGCTTTTCGGCTCACTACGCGATGCACGCCAAGGGCCAGCGCGGGGACGTCTTGCTATTTACTGATGTGGAAAGCCTTTGTTAATTGATCTCCGGTTTTGGAATATGAAGCCGGATGTCTAATGTGAATGGCTTTGCACAGTCAATGTGAATTGCCGTTCACAGCGGCGGCTTAATTAACGCGCTGTCCAAACGCATCACGCCACGATAAGCCTTATTCCATGACACTGCTGGCCCACGCCAAGGGTCTCTTTTTGGGTATTCCGGGTTTGTAGTGGGTGAAAAAGCTGGCCGGAAGCGCTATGCAAAGCGCCGCTCCTGTGGAAACCCTGGAAAGACGCGGGTTTCACCAGGAGCTTGGAAAAGTCTCGATGAACAACTCTCGACTTTCCCACACTTTGCACAGCGCCGACCGCGATCATCTCAATCAAATGCTGTATTGACGGGCATTCTATTCGGTATTGGGGACCTTTTTTCATGAAATTCACCCACTACAAACCCGGAAGACCCCTCTTTTTTAACGCTCACGCTGACTCACAGTAACCCGAGGAGCTTGAAGTTGACGCTGACCGACCTCGCCGCATTCATGTTCACCCAACAGGTCGTGCCATCGGCAGAGACCGCATCGCATCCGGCCCAGGAACCAGGACCTGAGAGAAGGTTCGGATGCGCCGTCAGGATCACGGTGGTGCCGCTGACGTAGGAGGCCTCGCAGCTGGACCCGCAGTTGATACCCGCCGGACTGGAGGTGACGGTGCCGCTGCCGAGTCCTAGGAGTCCGCTTTGGTTCGTAACTGTCAGCGTGAAGCGCGGCACGTTGACGGTGAGCGTGGCGGCGTTGCTAGTCGCGCTGCCAGCTGAATTGCTGACCACGACAGTGAACAGGGCGCCGTTGTCGCCTGTCGTTGTGGGCGGGGTTGTGTAGCTCGGCGAGTTCGCGCCGATGGGCGACCCGTTCTTCTGCCACTGATAGCTTAACGGAGCGGTGCCGGTTGCTGCCACGGTGAAGGTCGCTGTCTGGCCTGCCGTGACAGTTTGGCTCGCCGGCTGGGTAGTGATCGAAGGTGGCACATTGACGGTGAGC
>Ga0207090_1107_pt1 | contig 20455 bp, 21 predicted proteins | sample Alteio_BWMinHeat_50_FD_153565 | JGI IMG/M metagenome (GOLD analysis project Ga0207090, IMG submission 153565) | Enriched cells from forest soil in Barre Woods Harvard Forest LTER site, Petersham, Massachusetts, United States -... | ecosystem: Environmental > Terrestrial > Soil > Temperate forest >...
CCACCCAGCGGGCTGCTGCGTACCGGGCTGAGACCAATAACTCTTCATATTGTCAAATCCTCAATTCAAGCGTCATGGATTTTCCTTGAGAGAGTAATCCGAGGAACCGTGCGGCAAGCCTCATGCCAACTCGGAAAAGTAGCGATTACTCCCGTGTTGCCGCAAGTTACGCCGGTATTCAAGATGAACCCATATCCATATCGTGGAAATTTTCCACGATACCGGTGGACAGCGACTCTCTGTATTCCGCTTCTGTCCGCGAAAATCGTTTAGATTCAATGACATTTGAGGGGCGTCCGAAAGGAAGGAGCGTTGCACCTGTGAGCTGATAGGAGGTAGGAGTCATGCAACGACTAATGACAGCTTTACTGGTAGTTTCAATTGCGGGTGTTTCGGGTGGGTGCGTCGCTTCTCGAAAGTTTGTTCGTGGCGAGGTCGGGACGTCATCCGACAAATTGTCGTCCCGAATCGACACCACTTCGAGCCGCATCGACACCAATGATGGACAGATCAGCGAGTTAAAGGACGGCGTCGCGGGGGTCCGGGACAGGGTGACTCAAGTCAACGGAAAGGTCACTCAACTTGATGCCACCACCGGCGAGCACGGCCAGCAGCTCGTTCGTTTGAATGGTGACGTTCAGACGTTGGATCAGAAGACCGGGCAGGCGAAGGCGGCCGCCGATCGCGCTAGCGGCCAGGTCACCATACTCGACGGCCGGTTTGAGAACCGGAACCAGTTCACCGTGGCTTCCTCGAAGTCCGTTCTCTTTGGATTCGATAAAGCGAAGCTCGATGCCAGGTATCACGATGATCTCGATGAGATTGCGAAGGCTCTTTCGACGAATCCGAATGCGATTGTTGTTCTGGAGGGCCGGACCGACTCGGCAGGTAACAAGGACTACAACATCCAATTAGGCGAACGCCGGATGGAAACCGTAAAGCGATATCTCGCGATCGACAAATCCGTGCCGATCTATCGTATTCACGAGATCAGTCTCGGAGCAGATCGTCCGGTTTCCGCCAACGACTCCCGCCAGGGGAGGGAACAGAATCGCGCCGTGACGTTGACGCTGCTTGTACCCGTCGACAACTCCTGGTAAGTCTTGACCAGTGTCCGCGGTTGGTCCGGCTCGCGCGTCGAGCCGGACTCGCGTGCCGGGAACGAGATGGCCAACCACGAGCACAGCACCGCAGTTGGATACGTCAGCGTTTGGCGTAGTAGACGCTGTCCGGAGGAAGCTTCTCTGTGCGGTAATCCTGTTGCTTGAATGGATACCGGGGCCGCGGTTTCGAATCGATGAAAGCTGCCAGTTGTTGGGCCTCTTCGTCGGTCAGACGGCCGGGATCAAGGTAGGGCATCGAATAACGAATAATGCCGGCAAGCGTATAAACGCGCGCGGCGCCTGCGCCATCATTCCAGGAATCCGGTCCCCATAGCGGTCCGGCCTTCTTGTCGCCGATTTGCACACCCTGTCCATCCTCTCCGTGGCAATTCGTACAATGTTCCAGGAAGAGTGCCTCGCCTTTGCGCGGTTCCAGCTTGGCAATCGGAATCAAATCGGACGACGCGATCGTATTCTGTCCGCGCCATGCGGGATTCCTTCCGACTTCCGAACCGCGCGCGAGCCAGGTGAGGTAGGCCGACACGGCCAGCACTTCCTTCGAGGTCGTCGCCGGTAAGGCTTCCTGGCTGTCGGGGGCTTCATTCATCCCTGTGGCATTCTCGCTTCGGATGAAGCAATCGACGATTCGGTCGCCAAGGCTATACAAACGGCCCGAGCGCTTGTTGTACTCCGGGAACATTCCCGCAACGCCGACCAGCGGCAGAGAACGTTCCCGTTGCCCGCCATTCAAGTGGCAGTTGTTGCACGAGACTTTGCTGGGCGTGAACTGCGGGGCTTCGTGCGGTGTGTCCGTAAAAATCCGGAACCCCAGCCGAATTTCGTTCGACAGCTTCGAATCGTCAAGCGTGGGATCCTTCAGCGGGTTCTTTGGAAACTCCCACGCGGTCGCCATCGTGGTTTTAGAGGAGACGAGCGGCCCGCTGAGCTTGTACCACGGCGCCGGTGGAGACGGCGAACAAGCTGCCGCGAGCGCGAACATCACGATGAGAACGGTCGCTGAGGTACGATGCTTCATAATTGCGGACTTTCCGTCGAGAACTGCGGGCATCTTAGCGGCTCGGAGGACGGCCAGTCAATGCTCCGCAAGTATGAACTGTGGATCGAAGACACATAAAGGGGGAAGTAACACAAGAAGCCCAGGACACAAAAGGTACTAAAATCAGTGACCAGGCGCCTGTTTTTGTACTTTTTGTGTCCTTTCTTGTGCTTCTTGTGTTACTTCCCTCTGAATGCCGCTACAAGAACTCGTTCCCATTCTCCAGATCGCGATTGGTCCAGTGATTCTCATTTCTGGCATCGGCCTCCTTATGCTATCGATGACAAACCGGTTCGGACGAGTTATTGACCGATCACGTCAGCTTTCGACAGAACTGGGCTCAACCAATGAACCGCAACGCGGCGTCATTCTCTCGCAGATCAGTATTCTCTCGGTTCGGGCTCTGCTGGTGAGGCAAGCTATCACGCTGGCGGCGGTAAGTGTGTTGTTGGCAGCCACGCTCGTGATCACCTTGTTTGTGGCGGCGGTCTTTCGATGGGAGGTAGGGATTGCGGTTGTAGTCCTGTTCATCTCCTGCATGGGCTGTTTGATCGGATCGCTGGTGGCATTTCTGCGTGACATCAACTTGTCGTTGGCAGCCCTTAAACTGGAGTTGGGGCCTCCCGGGGGAAAAGACTGACTGGAAATGATTGAGGAATTCGACTCAGGCGCCAGCAACGGCCTTTCGCAGACTGAAGCAGCATCCCGGCGGGCCGTCGAAGGATTCAACGAACTCCCCTCTGTAATGCGCCGCAACGTGTTTGCGATCGCACTCGAAGTCGTACGCGAGCCCATGTTCCTCCTGCTCGCAGCTTGTGGAGCGATCTACTTCATCCTCGGCGACGCTCAAGAGGCGATGATGCTGCTCGGTTTCGTGTTCTTCATTGTCGGCATCAGCCTTTATCAAGAACAAAAGACCGAGCGGACTCTCGAAGCCCTCAGGGACCTGTCGAGTCCGCGCGCGCTGGTGATACGCGACGGACAGCGGAAGCGAATCGCCGGCCGCGAGGTCGTTCGCGGCGACATTTTGTTGCTTTCGGAAGGCGATCGAATTCCCGCTGACGCTCAAGTTCTGTCCTGCAGTCACCTGCTCGTCGACGAAAGCGTCCTGACAGGCGAGTCGGCGCCGGTGCGCAAGCTTGCCGACGGTGGGATGCCCAACATGAGCAGGCCGGGGGGCGACGGTCTGCCGTTTGTTTACTCGAGCACGCTTGTCGTTCAAGGTCAGGGCGTCGCTCGCGCAATTGCGACCGGGCTACGCACTGAAATCGGGAAGATCGGGAAGGCGCTGCAAAACGTCGAAGTCGAACAGACTCCGTTGCAGGTGGAAACGAAGGCTCTCGTTGGAGGGTTGACTCTGCTCGCCCTCATGCTCTGCGCCGTTGTCGTCATTGTCTACGGACTGACGCACGCGAATTGGTTTGACGGATTTCTTGCAGCCATAACTCTGGCGATGGCCATTCTGCCCAATGAGTTTCCGGTCGTGTTGACGATCTTCCTGGCGCTCGGAGCCTGGCGCATCTCACAGAAGCACGTGCTGACCCGGCGCATGCCGGCGGTCGAGACGCTCGGTTCGGCGACTGTCCTGTGCGTGGACAAGACCGGCACGCTCACGATGAATCACATGTCTGTCGCAAAGTTGTCTACAGGTGAAGAGTCTTACGACCTCCGCGCCCGGGTCAACGAAGAGGTGCCGGAAAGCTTCCACCTGCTTTCCGAGTTCGCCATTCTCGCCAGCCATCGCGATCCATTCGATCCGATGGAAAAAGCGCTACGAGAGCTTGGGAAGTTTTATCTCACCGGTACCGAACACCTTCATGACGATTGGTCTCTGGTGCGCGAGTACCCGTTATCCAACGAGTTGCTGGCGCTGTCGCTGGTGTGGAAGTCCCCTGATGGGGAAGAGTATGTGATCGCCGCCAAAGGAGCTCCGGAAGCCATTTTCGATCTGTGCCATCACGACGCGCCGCAACTCGAGCGCTTGTCCGCCCGCGTCGAGTTGCTCGCCCAACAAGGACTGCGAGTGCTGGGCGTCGCGCGCTCCCGCTTCAGGCAGAGCGGCCTGCCGGGACAGCAGCACGATTTCGACTTTGAGTTTCTGGGATTGGTTGGACTTGCCGACCCGGTGCGCCCCAGCGTACCTGCTGCAATTAAGGAATGCTACGCGGCCGGAATACGCGTCGTGATGATTACCGGCGACTACCCGGGCACGGCGCACAACGTCGCCGGGCAAATCGGGCTCGAGCCGGCGGATGAAATCATCGCCGGTCCGGAGCTCGACAGGATGAGCGACACCGAGCTTCAGCTCCGCACGCGCTCCGTGAATATTTTTGCGCGAGTGGCGCCCGAGCAGAAGCTCAGACTGGTTAATGCGCTCAAGGCGAACGGTGAAGTGGTCGCGATGACCGGAGACGGCGTGAACGATGCGCCGGCGCTGAAGGCCGCGCACATCGGCATCGCAATGGGAGAACGGGGAACCGATGTGGCTCGCGAGGCTTCGTCGCTGGTACTGCTCGACGACGACTTCTCTTCAATCGTCCAGGCGGTCAAGCAAGGCCGCCGCATCTTCGACAATCTCAAGAAAGGCATGGCGTACATTCTTGCGGTTCACGTTCCGATCGCCGGGATGACTTTGATACCGGTTCTGCTCAAGTGGCCGCTTGTCCTGCTTCCCGTGCACATTGCGTTTCTTCATTTGATCATCGACCCGGCATGCTCCATCGTCTTCGAAGCCGAGCCTGAAGAAGTCGATGTGATGCGGCGTCCGCCGCGCAAGCCGAACGAGCCGTTGTTCGGGAGCCGCATTCTGTGGATGAGCCTGCTTCAGGGACTTGGTGTGCTGCTGATCCTCGTGGCACTGTACGGACTGGCGCTTCATCGCGGTCTTGGCGAATCAAACGCGAGGGCGCTTGCGTTTACGACCCTGATCGTCGCGAACATCGGCTTGATCCTCATCAACCGCTCGTGGACGTATTCGATCGTAACGACGATCCGGGCGCCCAACCCGGCGTTGTGGTGGGTGGCCGGCGGCGCCACGGTATTCCTGGGATTAGTCCTGCAGGCGCCAGTTCTCCGTCAACTGTTTCGCTTTGCTCCGTTAGATTGGGTTGACGTCGGCATCTGTCTCGCCGCCGGAGCGATCAGCATCGGCTGGTTCGAACTCTTCAAGTTGATAGCCAGAAGCGGCAAAGCGACAAGTGTGCTGGCGCACAAAGACTGACTGCAGGATTCGAGGCGAAATGGCAGGATCGCGAGGGGCTAAGAACGGAGGTGGACCCGATGTTTCGGGATCGTACGGATGCAGGCAGGCAACTCGCGCAAGCGCTGATCGGCTATAAAGGCCAGCCAGTGGTGGTTTATGCATTGCCCAGGGGCGGCGCCGTGCTTGGCGTGGAGGTCGCTCGAGCTCTCGAGGCTCCTCTGGATCTCATTGTGGTGCGGAAGATCGGTCATCCGCGCTCGCCCGAATACGCGATCGGAGCGGTGGCTGAGGACGGTTATGTCGTGACGAATCCAGCCGAGACCGCCACTTTGGACGAACGCTGGATCGAACGCGCTGCCGCCGACGAACTGAAAGAAGCGCGGCGCCGCAGGGCGCTCTTTCTCGGTGGCCGCAGTCCGGTTGCCGTCAATGACAAGATCGCGATCATCATCGACGACGGACTTGCAACGGGCCTGACGATGCAGGCGGCCGTTTACGAGATACGAAAGCGCGGCCCGCGAGAGGTTGTCGCTGCAGTTCCCGTTGCTGCCCCCGAGACTGTGAACAGACTCCGGCCGGAAGTCGACAAGGTCATTGTTTTATTCATTCCCTCAGCAGGATTGTTCGGCGCAGTCGGTTCTTTCTATCGCCGCTTCGATCAGGTCAGCGATGACGAGGTGGTCATGATAATGAGCGGCGTCGAATGCAAGCCGGATAGTGAGCAGCCACCAGGAATCTGAAGTCTGTGTTCTCCCACAGGCCCATCCGTTAAATCCGTTCAATCGCTACAGTGAGAACCGTACAGCGCCTGATTCATTCCCGTATAAGTTTCCAGGAAGATGTGATTTCGATTGCGGCCCGCAGGCTTCGGTATACGGGACACTTATCCGCGAAGAAACCGTGAACCCGCTCGATCGTTTCGCGCGCTTCATCCGGGGCCTGCAGCTGCATTGCGACGTGGATACGGCGTATCACCAGAACGCCGTCTTCGGCCTCGATCTCGCCACGAACCTTGGCCGTAAGGCGGCCATCTGAAGCGTTGATCTTGCGCGCTTCCAGCGCGCCCCCGAAGGTTCCGATCATTCAGCCGCCGGCCGCGGCGACGATGTAATCGAGCGTCGCCGCGTGGGGCTCCGGGAGATTGGCTTCGCTGATTCCGTAATGCTTCGCAATCGCGCCGTGCACGCTGAACGTCACAGGGTTGCTTTCGCCCGGCAAGTGGGCGATGCGAATCGGCCCTTTGCGGCGCTCGATGCGAACCTCGGAAACGTAAACGATATCCGACATACGTTGAACAGCATACCTCGACCGCGAACCGGCGGCCTACTGTTCTCAATCGACGGCCTAGCTGGTAGGACTGGGCACGAATGCCGCGCGGCGATTCTTCTGGTAGCAATCTTCGGTCGCTTCTTTGCAAATCGGACGCTCTTCACCGTAGCTGACGGTGTTGATGCTGGACAGGTCAACACCCTGCTTAATAAGAAACTCCTTCACAACGTTCGCGCGGCGATCGCCCAGCCCCAGGTTGTATTCTTCGCTTCCTCGCTCGTCACAGTGGCCTTCGATCGTAAACCTCATGCCACGATGTTGTTTCAACCATGAAGCGTTCGCTTCAAGGAGTGAGACCTGGTCCGGACGAATGTCGGCTTTGTCGTAATCGAAATGTATTGTCTGCACGTTTTGCCTGAAAAGTTCTTCGGCGCTGACACGAACGTCAGGACGAGGCGGCGGCGGCGGAGCCGGGGCAGCCGCGGCTGGAATTCGAACTGTGATGCGCGCGCTGTCCGATGCGGAGAGACCTCCTGCGCCTGTGGCAGTAGCCGTGTAGGTAACTGATGACGCCGGGTTGACCGAGCGTGACCCCTGATTTTGAACGCTCCCGATTTCGGGTTCGATGCGCACCGTACTCGCGTTCCGCGTCTCCCATTGAAGCGAGGTGGCCTGGCCTCGATCAATCGCGGCCGGCGTGGCGCGCAGCGTGATGGTTGGCGCCGGCGGCGGGGGAGTTGGTTGCGCCACCGCAACTGCTGCAGGTGCAGGAGCGGCCGCCACCTTCTTCTTACAGGCGGTAAGGCTTACGGCCGCCATTAAGAGCAAAAAACACACGACTCGAAGCAGGTATCGGTTCCTCATTTTCGTTTCCTCACGGATGTATGGTTTGTTGTCAGTTGTCGAAGCGCATTGACGAGAACGGGTCCGGCAACGCGCAACTCTTTCAATCGTTCTTCGACAGCCTCCACGAGCACGCGCTCACCCTTTCTGGTCAACCGTACGAAAACGTGCGTTCCGGCGCGCGAACGCTTCACCAGATCATTTGTCTCGGCACGATTGATGAGTTCGACGGTGCTGTGGTGATGACTTCGAAGCTGTTGCGCAAGCGCGCCAACGGTGGGTTCGATGCCTTCAGGAAGGCCTCGGATCGCAAGCAGCAGCTGATACTGTCTCGGTTCGATTCCGGCCGCTTTGGCCGTCCGGTCGCTGAAGTCCAGGTACTGCTCGATGTGATGCCGAAATTCAGCCAGCGCGCGGTAATCGGCATCCCTGGTGGTCCGCTTGCCGTTTTGCGCTTTCCTTATCATGGTACGATATCGTGTCACGAGATCGTATGAATGGCAAGGATTTTAAAAGGATTTTAACCTCCGGGGATGCTCGGGATATCATGGACGCAGACTCTAGTTAGTCCGCTGCTTGTGAAAAGGAGGCTCCACTGCGATCACGTGTCTGGATCATGACAATGGTATTCGTTCTAATCTCCTCAGCCGCGCTCTCGGCAGACCTGTCGGAAAAGGTTTCGGACCGGCTATGGGAAGCCTCCAAAGTTCTCGACGAACTGGTTAATGCGCCTGACGCGGGTATTCCAAAGAACCTCCTTCATGACGCGGAATGCGTAGCCGTAATCCCAGCGGTCAAGAAACTTGCGCTTGGTTTCGGCGCCCGCTATGGCCGCGGGACAGTCTCCTGCAGAAAGGCTCAAGGCAAAGGGCCGTGGGGTCCTCCCTCGATGATTACGCTGGGCGGCGGCAGCTTTGGTTTCCAGTTCGGCGGCCAGGCAATCGATGTCGTCATGCTTTTGATGAGACCCGATAGCATCCGGTATCTGCTCCGCGACAAAGTCACCCTGGGGGCCGATGTCGGAGCCGCTGCGGGACCGGTCGGCCGCGCCGCCTCCGCCGAAACCAGCGGATCTTTTAGAGCGGAAATACTCACGTACTCCAGAAGCCGCGGTCTGTTTGCCGGCATTTCGCTGAGCGGCGCCGTGATTCAGCCGGACGGCGCCGCCAACAAAAACTTGTATAAGCGGGTGGTCAGCGCGAAAGAGTTGCTGGAAGAAGGGAACGTCATGGTTCCCGAAGCTGCAGACAAGTTCATTCAGGCTCTTACTCGGTCGGGTTCTTGATCGCCGTCTGAGTCTGAATTTCGCAACGGAAGAAAAAAATTCAGGTCAGACCGGTGATTTCCCTATTTTTTGAACTACAAAAATAGGGAAATCACCGGTCTGACCTGAATTTTTCTTTTTTGCCTAGTCTGACTTGGATTTTCTTCCGTCGCGAAATTCAAACTGTGGTCTCGTGCATAATTACGTTATGAGTTCTGAACCGTACCTGAGGCAGGATCCCAACCCCACGCCCCTCACTTTTGCTATGCCGGAAAAGGCGATTGATGCCCATATGCACGTGATCGGCCCGTTCGACCGGTTTCCGCTGTCGCCGAAGTCGAAATACGAACCCTTCGCCGCCACCTGGCAGGAACAAAAAGAGATTCTCATCGGCAGGATGGGCTTCTGGGGTTTCGTCGCCGTGCAGGCAACGTGCCACGGTATGGATAACGGCGTTGTCGTCGATGCGCTGGAGCACATGGAAGGCCGAGCCGCCGGCGTCGCCAGCGTCAGCGAAGATGTCACTGCAGAGGAACTGCGGCGTCTCGATGCCGCCGGCGTGCGCGGCGTACGCTTTGCGTTCCTGCCCCACATCGCCAGCGAAACGACGCCTCCCGATGTGATCCGGCGCATCGCTGAAAAGATTCAACCGCTGGGCTGGCACACCGACCTTTATTTCCTGCCGGAGACGTTTGAGGTGATGGAACCTTTGATACGGTCGCTGCCCACTCCGGTAATCATCGACCACATGGGGCGGCCGGATGTAAAGGTTCCGGTGGAGAAGAACGAATACTTCCAGCGCCTGCTCGAACTGGGAGCCAGCCGGAACGACATCTATTGGAAGGTGACGTCTCCGGACCGCTACACACACTCCGCGCGCCCCGAAGACTGGGGAATCGTCCTGCCGTTTGCTCACGAAATACTGCGGCATTTTCCGGGAAATGTCATCAGTGGTACAGACCGGCCTCGGCCGAATATGAACACGGTGATCGTTACCGGCAGAGGCAATCCGCCGAATAAAATGCCCAATGACGGCGACATCGCCAACCTCTGGATCTGGCCCGCGGCGCACAAAGATCCAAACGTGCTGAGGCAGATTCTCGCAGTGAATCCGCGCAAGCTCTATCATTTTAAGGAGAAATAACGGAGGGGCTTTGCCCAACGAAAACGGGGGCAGGCCACAAAAACCACAAAACACGAGACAAAAAGCTTCAAATCGTATCAGCCAAACGGTCGCGGCAATTCTGAGGAATAACTGCTTCTGGCGATAAGGCCGAGGGATTCCCTTTCCCACCGGTTGATGCACGGCTATAATTTCGCCGAAATTCATGGGCATCACGATCGGCACTAGACTTGGCTCATACGAAATCCTCTCACTCCTCGGAAAAGGCGGAATGGGCGAGGTGTATCGAGCCCGCGACGCTGATCTTGGCCGCGAAGTTGCAGTCAAGATTCTGTCTGAAACCCACTCGTCCGATAGTGAAGTTCTCAAGCGATTCGAAAAAGAAGCGCGCCTTGCGTCGTCGTTGAATCACCCGAACATCGTTACGGTCCACGCGGTGGGCCGGGACCACGACATTACCTACATAGCGATGGAGTTGGTTGATGGAGTGACACTGGATGAGATCCTTCGGAAGGGTCCGCTGCCCCTGCCTGCGCTGCTCGATGTGGCAGTGCAAATCGCAGATGGCCTGGCAAAAGCGCACAATGCCGGAATCGTGCATCGCGACCTGAAACCACTCAACGTGATGATCACGAAAGACAATCTGGTGAAGATTCTCGATTTCGGCCTGAGCAAGATTGTCGCGCCGCACCTTGTGGATCCTCAGGGCCCAACCCTCCGCGACGCGAAGGATACAAAGCCAGGAGTGATTCTCGGTACGGTCGCATACATGGCGCCGGAACAGGTCCGGGGGACCAACGTTGATTTCCGGTCGGACCAGTTCTCGTTTGGTTCGGTCCTCTATGAAATGGCGTCAGGAAAGACTCCATTCGCTCGTGAAACGAGCTTGCAGACGCTTGCAGCAATCATCGAGAGCGAGCCTGTACCGATAGCGACGATTAATCCCGCAGTTCCTCCGTTATTGCAGGAAGTCGTGCGCCGATGCATGGAGAAAAAGCCCGAGGATCGTTATCCCTCGACTCAGGACGTAGCACGCTCACTGCGCATGCTTCGTGACACGATTTCAGCCGAAATTCTATTCCCTGGAACTTCCCCTAAAGCTAAGCGGGGCGGGCAGTGGGTTGTGATCCTGGCAGCGATGATCCTGGCAGCGATCGTACTGTCCATTGTCATTCCGGAAATTCGAGGGCGATTTTCAAGCGGGCCGGATGTGATTTCACTTCCTGCATCAAAGCAGCTTGCGATTCTTCCATTCGTCAATATTGGAAGCGATCCAACAAATCAGTCCCTCTCAGATGGCCTCGTCGAAACGCTGACGAGCAAGCTTACCCAACTCGAGCCCTATGAAAAATCGCTTCGCATTGTTCCGAGCACGGAGGTGCGGCGAGAATCGGTCACGAGCGCACGGGATGCTTTGAGGCTATTTGGCGTGACGCTGGTCATCACAGGTAGCGTTCAGCGGCTGGCCGACCGCGTCCGAGTGACGATCAATCTGGTGGATGCCAGAACACTCCGGCAGATCGCCGCGAAATCAATCGATGCGGAAATGCGCGATCTTTCCACAATGCAGGACGGGATCGTGCTGCAGGCTGCAGAGCTGTTGGGCGAGCATCTCTCCGAGCAACAGCGGCAACTCCTGGTTGCCGGCGGAACGACAGTTCCCGGAGCATTCGAGTTCTACCTCGAAGGCCAGGGATACCTGCGGCGATACGACAATGCAGATAATGTCGATAGCGCCATTCGGCTTCTCAATCAGGCTGTCGATCGAGATCCGCAATACGCGCTGGCATACGCGGCCCTCGGCGAAGCCTACTGGAGAAAATACGACCTGACGAAGGACCGGCGTTTAATCGAACAAGCACGAAACAGTTGCGCTGCCGCCAGGCGGCTGAATGATCGATTGACATCTCTTTACGTCACGTTCGGGATCATCGGTAACGGAACTGGCCAGTATGAGGACGCCATCCGCAATCTTCAGCGAGCGCTCGAACTCGATCCCGTTAGCGCCGACGCCTACCGTGAACTCGCTGCTGCTTACGCCGCGCAGGGCAAATCGCAGGACGCCGAGGCGACGTACAAGAAAGCCATCGAAGCGCGGCCGAGCTACTGGGCGGGCTACAACGAACTCGGCGCTTATTATTTCCGGCTAGGCAAATATGCGGAAGCCGAAGAGCAGTTCCGGTACCTGCTGGATCTGACGCCCGACAGTTATCGCGCCTACAGCAACCTTGGCGGTGTCTATTACGCCACCAACCGCTACGCGGATGCCGCTTCGATGTTCGAAAAGTCGGTTGCAATCAAACCAACCGGTACGGCGTATTCGAACCTCGGCACCGTTTACTTTTATCTTGGCCGATATGCTGACGCCGTACCAAAGTTCGAGCAGGCCCTGAAGATCAATGATCGGGATTACCGGCTGTGGAAGAACCTCGCCGCCGCCTACTATTGGACGCCCGACCAGCGGAACAAGGCGCGCCAGCCTTACGAGCGCGCCATCGGAATGGCCGAGGAAGAACGGCGAGTCAACCCGAAGAATCCCAGGGTGCTGATCGATCTTGCCGACTGTTATTCGATGATAGGACAAAATCAGCGGGCTAAAAATCTCCTCGATGAGGCGCTGCATTCCTCGCCCATGAATACTCAGCTGATGTTTGATGCCGGAGTGATTCATGAGCAACTCGGGGATCGAAAGGTCGCGCTGGAATGGATCGGCAAGGCCCTGAGCCAGGGTTACTCGCGCGACCTCATCAAGAGAACGCCGAACCTGGCGCAACTACGCGCAGATCCGCAGTTTGGAAAATTACTCAACCCGTGAATCAATTCAATGAAGGAGAATGCAATGGCTGACAAGACTAGGATAGTCGTGTGGTACGACGCTATCAATAACGTATGCAGGGTTTGGCCCCCCTGGGGCATTGGCGCGACCGGAGACCATGTTATTTGGTTCAACCACACTGGGCAATCAATGCATGTGCACGTGGATAAGGGTGTGTTCAAGCCGGCTAACGCCCCCGTGGATTTGGACATCGACGACAACAAGCATGACAAAGCCGACATTGACAACGGCGCATCCCCGGGAAACTATCTTTACAATATTTACTGCAACCGAACGCTCAGTAACGCGGTAGGGACCTCCCCCCCGGAAATTATCGTGGAGTAGCGCGCGATCCAGCGAACGGGAACTAACCAGAAGAAGCACAATAGAGGACACAAAGGCACAAACAATTTGCCGCGTACCATGTTTCTGTGCCTTTTGTGTGCCATCCCCGGCGCGTTGTGCAAAGCCTCAAGGCGGAGAGTGAGAAACACGATGCTCGTTGACTTGATCATTGTGCGCGTAGTAATAGAGGTTTCGATTCGCTCGAAAATGGTCGTTTTCGATAGTTAGGAGGTCTGGTTATGAAGCGAAGTGTTCTCGCCGTACTGGTGACGGGTGTAGTTTTGCTCGGGGCCGGAGTGCCAGTTTGGGCGCATCACTCGTTTACCGCAGTGTTCGATACAAATCAGCCGGTGACGGTTAAGGGTGTGATCACTCAAGTCCGGCTGGAAAACCCGCACTCGTGGTTCTTCCTCGATGTGCGTGACGCCAGCGGCAAAGTGGAGAAGTGGGCTTTCGAAGCTGGTACGCCGAGCGGGATGATTCGCAATGGTTTCAAACCGGGTCTCATCAAGGCTGGAGAGGAGGTCACGATCAAGGGACTTCGTGCGAGGGATCTTTCCCAGAATATGGGAATGTTGAGAGAACTCACCACCGCTGATGGAAAAGTCTATGGCCTCTTCGGGTCCGAGACCGCGAAATGAGAAAGCGAGGGTTTCAAATATGAAGCGCGCCTGGATCAAGTCATCGGTGATGGCTGCAGCCGCACTGGCGCTCGCGCTGGTGTGGTTCGCGACAGCCCCGGTCAATCTCGCGGCTGCACAGATTGGGGCCGCTCCTTCGGGGTCCGTCCCGCGCATCGATGGTCACCCGGATCTGTCCGGTGTCTGGTGGCCCGGCAGCGATATCGGCGGGGCACGAGGCGCGCCGGCCGGTGGCGGGGCACGAGGCGGCGGACGGGGAGGGGCACCGCAGACCCCTCCACCTCCGTCTTATAACAGCCTGTATCAGCCGTCAGCCCAGGAGAAGGCCAAAACTCTGAGTGATAAGGACGACCCAACACTGCGATGCATTCCGGTAGCATTCGGCACTCTGAACGTGAGCCTTTTCAGCGTCGGCGCTGTCGGACAGATCGTTCAGACTCCAAAATTCGTGGTGATGCTGACAGAAACCTATCACGGATTCCAAATCATCCCTACCGACGGAAGGGCTCATCGCGACGATGTCCCCCCTGCGTATCGTGGAGATTCGGTTGGGCATTGGGAGGGAGACACATTGGTTGTCGATACCACGAATTTTTCGGACTCGACCTGGATGTTTGCGGAGGGCAGAGTTTCCCCCCATTCAGACGCCCTGCATATCGTGGAGCGCTATCATCGCGTGGACGCGAATACGCTTGAGGTCGAGGCCAGAGTCGAGGATCCGAAGATGCTCACCGCGCCGTGGACCGTTCCGAAACAGACTCTGAAACTGGCGCCGTTCGACGAAATCATGTCATTGAATTGTTCCGGTATCGAGACTCAGTCCCTCATGGACGCCGCAGCCAAACAAAACTACGGGAAGAAATAAACATAGAGGGAAGTAACCACAAGAAGCACAAAAGGCACAGGATTGGATCAATCCAATCCTGTGCCTTTTGTGCTTCTTGTGGTTACTTCCCTCTGTGTTTAATAGCTCACGGAATAATCGGACTGCTGCGATCGGCCGACTCCAGGACCCCGATCATGAGCACCGGCGCCATATTGTTGTCCTGACAGACGTATTCAAACAGTTCGTCGTTCGGAACATTCCGCAGGTTGAATTGGCCCGACCACGGCGCCGTGTAAGCGCCCGGGTCATCGACCGTCACTTCGTATTTGATGTTGTCGAAATCCACGCGGGTGAAGCGTTCGATCAAGTGAAGCTGTTCCGTATGGGGGTGTGTGCCCCGGTCGAACCAGAATTTCTCATTGTAGCCGACCGAGTCGACGACCAGCGTGTCGCCTTCCCAGTGGCCGATGTTGTCTCCATAGTAGCTCGGCTCGATCTTCTTTGGATGAGGCCGGCCATCCATGTAAATGATCCGGACGGTATGGGGGCCGCCGACATCAAATATGAAGATGCGTTGGAGTTCGGGCAACTCCAGGAACTCGACTCCATAGGGCGTGAGAAACTGGCGCGGGCCACCTGAAGGTTTGCATCGCGTGTGCGGCTCAAACGCGTTTTGCCGGCGGTCTTGAGCCACCGCCTGCGCCCAGGGCTGGTAAGGGACTTTAATGGGAGTGTTATCCGCATTCGTTAAATTAGTGATACCACCGATCCAGAGTCCTGTTTCCCTTCCCTGTACAGCCGCGCCCAGGGTGACTCGGCCATCGGGTCCGCGAGGCGCCGGGCGAGATGGCACGGCGGGTCCACGTCCCCGTTGCCCCTGCTGGCCGGGCGCATCAACAAGCCCTCCGTTCCCATTTGTGGTAAATGTTTGTCCACCTTGGCCCCGTTGTCCCCGCTGGCCGGCGGCGGTTCCTGCCTGACCGGGTGGTGGGGCCTGACCGAAGGCGAACACAGCGCCCCCAATCACCAGGACTGCCGTGTATCCAAGCACACTATGTCTCACCATAATTCCTCCAGCCTCAAACGTCGCGATTGGACTCCAGTATGTACAGGCGCGACAGTGAACCTGTCAACAAAAACAGAGTCAGCCACAGTATACTTGCTCGGCAATTCTTCGGAGGGCATATGAAATCTCAGCAGAGGATCGGAAACTTCTGGCGCGCGATGGGCTTGGTCCTCGCGCTTGTCTTCATAGCGTCAGCCACGGCGCAGGCGCAGATGCCGCCGGATATTGCGGCTCAGTTGAGAGCGATTGGAAATGGAGTGTGTGTGCCGGAAACGGCAAAGATCTACAAACCGCTGCAGCAGAAGGCGCCCTATCCGGGAGTTACGGTGGTTCGAGATATTCCTTTCGCGCCGGATCCCAGAACGATCATGGATGTCTTCGCGCCTGAGAAGGGAGGCGGGAACCGGCCGGTGTTGATCTTCGTTTCAGGAGGCCAGGGCAACAAGATCGAGGGGCCGCCCGACGGCGACGCGTTCTACGACAACATCATGCTGTGGGCCGTGAAAAACGGCATGGCCGGCGTGAACATGCAACGCCGTGGGGGGTTGAACGGCGCCGGCATGGCCTGGGACGAGCCGGCCAAAGACGTGGGATTGGTTGTCGACTGGGTTCGTAAGAACATCACGAAGTACAAGGGAAATCCAAACCGCATCTTTCTCTGGTCGAGTTCTGCCGGAAACGGGCCGGTGAGTACGTACGCCGCTCATCCCGAAATCTCCGGCGCGAATGGAGAAGCAGTCAAAGGTATCATTCTGATGTCTGCGCCCAACTTCAACATCCTGCCGGAGACCGCGCCTGCGCCGCCACCTCGGGGAGGAGCCAGCGCGAACGCCGCCCCGGCGCCAGGAGCGCTTGGAACGAATTGCGGCCGGCCTCCGGCAGAGGCGAGAGGCGAGAGAGGCCCTGGAGGAGCGCCGGGTGGAGCGCCGGGCGCCGGGAGAGGAGGCGGACGCGGGGCGCCGGAACCCGTGGATCAGGCGACTCTGCTGACGCGATCGAACCTGCCCGGCCTTGCAAATGGAAAGACGGCCGTGTATCTCGCCTGGGGAGAGATCGATCCTCCGAATATCATCACGTTTGACAAGGCATTGAAGATCGCGCTCTGCAAGGCAGGCCGCTGCCCGGCCACCGGTTTCTTCAAGGACCACAGCCACATGTCGCTGGTGTTCTCGCCGAACACGGCGGACAACTCCGTGACCGGGCCGATACTCAAGTGGATGAAGAGCGTGAAATGATCGGGACTGCTGCGGATTATTTGCGACTCTTGCACTGAGTGAGTACAGCCCGCAGATCGCGAGGACGACTCCGAGCGCGTCCCTTGTCCAACCGATCCTTCGTCGGAAGTCTGTGGCAGTAATCCTGTGTTGTCTAACTGCTGCTACACCACCATCTAGTTGTCAGGGGACCCGAAACGGACCGTGTGTCCGTCGGAGTAGGTAATCGCTCTCAGAAGCCCAATCGGACTCTTGCCGTCCAACGCCGGAATGTGCGTGACGGTGATCTCATCTCCGGGGCGGAGCGCATTCGGTCCGGTTTTGCCGATCCCGAGCCTCGCGAGTTGGGTGACGCCGCCGCCGACGATCGACCACTCGGTTATCGAGCCATCCGGGTTCTTGACGTCGAGTTTCAGCATCGAGTGGGGATTGACAAGCCTGAATGCCTTGAACGCCCCGGTCACCTTCGCTTCCTTGCCCAACGCGTACACGCCCGCGAGGGAATGATGCGCGTACAAACCAGCACCGGACAGGAGCCACCCGCACAAGACGACGCACCGCAAAGTCCACTTAGTCATTTGCACATCCTCCTCAAGATCATCTCTTTACCTAGTGCCGAATCTGCGAGGCGGCCGCTTCGGGCTCGGAACTCGTCTCGCAGTTGCCGCGCTCTCGCAGAAGGCCCGCGTTGGGATTCGTGTTGCGCCGCAACGTTCGTGTCGGCAGCACCCACGGCTCCGTCAGCACCTCAGGGTCTTCGACCGTGACGTCGTACAGGATGGTATCGCCCTGCCGCGTGAATTTCTCCACGACGTGCATGTCGGTGGAGTGAAAGAAACCGCCTCGCCCCAACCATGTCGTGTCGATGAAACCGATGGAGTCGAGCACCAGCGTCTCGCCCTCCCACCGTCCGACGGTCTCCCCAAAATACGTCATTTCGAAGTTCGCGTCCGGGGAGTGCTTGCGGCCATCGGTCGGGATCACGCGATACTCGCCGTATCCGCCCCCGGCATCGCCCCCACTGTAGAGAAAGGTGATGTCGTTCTCCGACTGGTAGATGCGGCGAGGTGGGCCCTCTCGCGGGACTCCGAGCGGCTGGCAGGTCATGACCGGGTCATATTTGTTCGTCCACATGTCGAGCTCCTGGACTTTGTTCCAGTGCTCAGGTTTGTAGAGCGGACGATTCAATTGGCCAAACCGCGAAGGCGAGTAGAGCTCGAAATCTTCAGTCTGATTGGCAGTCCGGTTACAACCCTTTGCCTGCGTCGGACCGCATCGGCGCCCGCCTCCTGTCATGTAGTTTCCGATCCAGTCGGTGAAAGTCCAGTTACCCGTCAGGTCAGGATGGCCCGCCAGGCGCGGCGTGGGCGCCGTCTTGTTTGCCGCAGGCTCCGTCTTCACAAACACGGCCTTGGGGAGCTGCTCCGTGACCTTGATCGCCGTCCGCACGCTTGGCGGCACGGGCGCAACCACATACACGTTGCCCGTCTCCGTCACATCCGTCGTCAGGTCGCGGACGACCGCGCCGTTGCGGCGCTCGATCATCCTGCCGGCGTAAAACACCTCGATTTTGTTCAGCGGGCTGTTCCAGTCCCGATAGTTGCTGTAGGTGAACTCCGTGGTCGTCGACCCCTGGGCGACGACCACGCGTTCGGTCATGTACTTCGCATCAAGGGTGGCTGTGGCGGTCGCGCCAGCAACGCCCGGAATCGGGAACGTCACGACTGGCTTACCCGTCTCCCATGACACGGACGTATTACCAACTTTCGCGACAGCGTCCTGGAAGACCGTGCCTGGGTTGGCCCCTAGCAACCATTGCTCCGTTGTCCCTGCCAGCGCGGCTTTCGGCGCACCCTGCGGACTCGCCCAAAGGCGGATGAGCCGCTCCTGCACGGTCGCCGGCATCGGAGTGGTCTTCCCCTTCGTTGCACCGATCTCCGCACCGGGCGTGTCTTCGTTCCAGGCGTACTTCCAGCTGACCACCTCGATGTTCGAGTAGGTCTGGTTGTTTGGCCGCGTGCAGGTGTACTGAATCCGCTGACTGAAAGTTTGGTAGTTGGTGCTCGCACGATATTTGGTCAGCGTGCACGGTTGGCCGTCCACCTGAATCGTGCCTCTGCCCTGATATTCGAGCGACGCGACCATGTCGCGCTCATCGTGGCCCTTCAGCATGCCCGTGCCCCACATCCAGTTGAAGAGCACGGCCTTGAGGTCTTTGGCGTTCGCTGCGGGTGTGTAGGGTTCAGCAACTCCACCGCGTTGACCCTGCGCACCGGCCGTCCACGGCATGCCGATCGCGAGGACAACCACAAGCGCGACGCTTGTCCAATTAATCTTTCGACGAAAATCCATGGTAGTCCTCCCTCTTACGCTGCCTATGCTACTGCCATTTTCGTTGATATCAAATATTTTTGAAGCCCGCACATTGAACGATTGGACCCCCAGGAAATGAGCGCGGACGAACATGAGAAGAGGTCCGCAACCGGAGCTTGATGCGCCTCTTACCGGCGCCAAGTTGACAATTGGCAATTATGGGACATTCCGGCCATCTATAAGCCCGATCGTTGGGTCCGTGATCTTGCGATGGCGCGCTATGCTGCGTATGTTGGTGTTGGTCTGAATAAGGCCCAGCGCCCCATCAAATCCGATCGTGGCTTTCAAATACGAAACCGCCGTCCCGTGGGGGCGCTCATTCAACGAATACCGGCGCATGTTTGCGCTGACTGAAACCGACCTCGAGGCGCGGCTGCTGGGTTGCGCCGATGGCCCGGCAAGCTTTAACGCGTGCTCGTTCCAGCAGGGCCGCCGCGTTGTGTCCGTCGATCCGCTTTATCAACTAACGAATGACCAAATCCAGACACGCATTAATGTGACCTATTACGAGATCATGAAGCAGACCCTGCAGAATCAGGAGAAGTTTAATTGGAACGTGATCAAGTCCCCCGACGAACTCGGCAGAGTCCGTAAGGCCGCAATGCAAGAGTTTCTCGCGGACTACGATACCGGAAGAAAGTGCGGACGCTATGTGACCGGAGAACTGCCGAACCTTCCGTTTGCCGCGGACTCATTCGACATTGCTCTGTGCTCTCATTTCCTGTTTTTCTATTCGGACAACTTCCCATTGGAGTTTCATCAACAGTCAATCGAAGCGATGTGTCGAGTGGCTCGGGAGGCGCGCATCTTCCCGTTGTTGAACTACAACGCCGAACCATCGCCTTTTCTTGATCCTTTGCTCAAGTGTCTTCCATCTACTGGGCACACAGTTTCGATTGAGAGTGTTCCGTACGAATTCCAACGGACCGGGAATCAAATGCTGCGAGTATCGCGACGTCAGGCGGCATCCCGGTAAAACGACCTGTTCAGTTGCGCGTTTGAGGCGGGAATCGGTGGAAAGAACATCTCAACGGCGATTGCTCTTGATAAACGCCCCGGCGTAGAGCGGTCCGTTCGAAAACAGCCGTAAATTGCTGAAATCTCGGTGGAGCGACCGTTGGCCATTTTCATTGTTCGTCGTGACCGCCACGGTCATGGGAGCCTCAGATGGGTTTGGTGCACACGATTTCGTACTTGATCCCCTCCAGATCCTTCAAGAAAAGAGCATAGTAGTGGGCCGGAGTTTGGGCCGGGGTATACTCCCGATACTCCTTTGGCTCGCTTACAATCATGGCCCCGATCTGCTTCAACTCG